>SMVB01190229.1_pt1 | contig 10765 bp, 8 predicted proteins | sample 2456461 | NCBI WGS metagenome assembly SMVB01 (sample SAMN11095934, study PRJNA526329) | marine sediment metagenome | biome: Marine sediment; feature: Surficial sediment; material: Deep marine sediment; isolation source: Hadal surficial sediment | place: Pacific Ocean | collected 2014-05 | depth 0-1...
ACAGCCCCTGATCCGTTCCGGCGAAAAGAAGATCTTCCACGGTTGCGTCCTGCACGACGGTATGGACGATACCCTCGAGGTTCGATTCCCTGCCAATGCTCTCCCAATCACGCCCGTAGTTGTCGGTCGAAAATATGAGCGACTCCCGATTTCCCGTTCGATGAGCGTCGAAGACCACTAGGACCGATCCCGGCCGGACGGCAGAGGGCTCGATGTGGGCGACCCAACTGCTGTCTGGAACGCGGTCGATTCGGCTCCGTACACTTTCCCACTCCCCACCCGCCGATCGGGTCACCTGAACGTCGCCCTCGTCCGTGCCAACCCAGATCACGTCTCGGTCGAGCGGACTCGGCGCGATGACGGTGATCGTCGCGCCGCCCTCCTCTTCGGGGCCATCGACTTCCGTGCCATCCACTGGGCCGTCCACGTTCCCAAGAGCCTGGCGTCGTCCCGCGGGATCGTTGGCCGTCAGGTCGGCGCTTATGATCTGCCACGTCTCGCCGCGATTCACGCTCTTGTGGACAAACTGGCTCCCAAAATAGATGGACGCGGGGTCATGTGGATCGAGCGCGATCGGCGCATCCCGGTTGAGGCGAAGTTCCGTGAAGGCCGGAGCCCACGGTCGAATGCTCTTCCGCTCGCCCGTCTGAAGGTTGAACCGAATGAGGTCGCCGCTCCGGCTAACGGCGTATCCATGGCTCGCCTCACTCGGATCCGCCAGGATCCCGAAGCCATCCGATCCGAGCTCCACCCAGTCACGGTTTCGGGCTCCACCCTCCATCCATCCGTACGCAGGCCCCATCCACGACCCGCTACCCTCCAACCCTCCGTAGACGTTGAAGGGGGCCTCCATGTCTACCGAGACATGGGTGAATCTGCCGACAGGGAGCCCGCCCATCGCGCTCCAGTTTTCCCCGCCATCGCGTGACAGAACCAGACCTCGGTCCGTGCCCCCGTACATCAAACGTGGGTCCTCGGGGTGGATCCATAAGACTCGATAGCCCAAGTCGGAACCGCCTCCGTTCGGTCGGAAGGTCTCTCCACCGTCGTCGCTCACGGAGAGACGCGAGGAGAGGTGAAACAGCCTCGACTCATTCACGGGATCGCTCACGACGCGACTGGGATCATCGACGCCCGAAATCAGGTCGGGACTCCGCCTCACCGTGCTCCAGGTGCGCCCTCGATTGTACGAACGAAGGAGTACACCCTCGCCAGAATCCACGAGGGCATAAACGACCCTCGGGTCACCCCGGAACACATGGAGCGTGATGCGGCCGAGATCCCCCCCGGGAACACCGTCGCCCTCCTCGAGGCGGATCCAACTGTCCCCCCCATCCCGCGTCAGAAAGAGGCCGCTACCCGGGCCCCTCGTCTCCGCGGACCATGGAGACCTCTGGCTGGACCACATGGCCGCGAGGAGGCGGTTGGGATCGCTCGGGTCCATCACCAAATCCGAAACGCCGGTTACCTCGTCCACAGAGAGCACCTGGATCCAGGTCTGTCCGCCATCCGTGGTCTTGTAAACCCCGCGGTCGCCCCCAGCTTGCCAAGTCCGACCCGCGACACCCGCAAACGCGATTTCCGGGTCTCCAGGGTGCAACAAAATCCGGTGGACACCCTCGAGTCCCTCGAGCCCTCCAGCGGCCCATGTTTCGCCACCATCGAGGGACCGGTACACTGCTGCCCTCGGCGGACCCCCGCTTCCCTCTCCGATCCCGACCCACAAGATGTCGGGGTCGGCTTGGTTGACCGCGACCGTAGCAACGGTCGAAACGGGTTGGCCGTCGAAAATAGACCGCCATGTCTGACCCCCGTTGACGGACTTCCAAAGGCCGCCGGTCGCGGCCCCGACATATATGACATTCGGATCCGACACGACCACGTCGATCGCAGATATCCGGCCCGTGTTACCCGCCGGGCCGATGCTCCGTGCGGGTAACTGCGCGAACCGGTCCGAACTCACCTGACCCATGACCGGCTCGGCAGCCGACGCTATGACGACGCATAACACGAGGAGCTTCATTAAAAGGCCAGGACCAGGCCAACGTCCGCAACGATGTATCGTGTCTCCAAGGTGCCCCGGCCGGTGAAATCGGCATCACTTCGACCGTAGCGCACCCCCGGGTTGATCAAGAACGGTCCTCCCAACGGAACCAGAACTCCGGCCCCGACCTCGTACCCCCAGCCCAAGTCGGAACTCTCCTTCACCACGCCCCCTCCCGTTTCGACGTGAGCATCAAGAACGGCCGCAACAGCACCCACTCTCACCCACGGGATGATCCCCGCTTGTCGGAGATTCACACGCACGCCCAGATCCCAGCCCGTGGAAACGAAGTCCACCGCCTCTCCGCATTGGACCTGCGTGCAGCCGAAACGGTGTTCGCTGAATCCCGCGGCATAAGTGATGAAGCCGCTCTTCAGCATGAAGTGAACGCCGAAGCTCACGCCCGCGGATGCCTCTGCCTCGAAGCCCTGAGCCCCGACGAGATCCGACGTGGGAATCCATGCCCCAACACGCGCCTCCAATAACAGGGGAGAAATCTGTGCCTCACCCCGGGTCGGGAACAGAAGTGCCCCCCAAAGGAGAATCAGAAGAGCTGCGGTGTGCTCTCTCCTCATGTGATCCGATCGGCTGGGTCCGACGGTGTTGTGCCGCAGAAGTGACTCCGTGCTCTCAGTGGCCCATAGTGGCCACGAATAGTGGCCCGCGAACTTCTGGAACTCCACACTTCTGGAAACTCCAGGTTCTGGAGACTCCACACTTTTCGGACTCCACACTATGGAGTCGCCCTCGCCACCGCCACAATCTTGCCCTGGAAGCGGCTGGGTTTCTACGCTAGACTGACCACGAAACTTACACGTTGGTGCGAGCTCCGTCCTCCTCGGCGCTCGAGACGCGATGACCCTCCATAGAACAAACCCCATGGCCACAGAACGGACCGCACACCGGACAGCACTACGGACACACAATTTCACGGAGTCGGTCATTCGTGAGATGACACGAGTGGCCCTAGAACACGACGCCATCAACCTGGCTCAGGGGTTTCCGGACTTCCCCACTCCCGAACTGCTGAAGGAGGCCGCCTGCGACGCGATTCGCGCTGATATCAATCAATATGCGATCACATGGGGATCACCCCGTCTGCGTAGCGCACTCGTCGCCAAGTATCGGGAGTGGTACGGCATGGACGTGGAGGGGGACCAGGAGATCACGGTCACGTGTGGTGCGACTGAAGCGATGGCCGCCATCATGCTGGCGGTCATCGATCCCGGGGACGAGGTCATCATTCTACAGCCGTTTTACGAGAACTACGGCCCGGACGCTGAACTCTGTGGTGCACGTCCTGTGTTCATGCCGCTCGTGCCTCCCCAGTACCGTCTCGATACCGACCGGTTGTCCTCTCTGGTCACGAACCGAACCCGGGCCATCGTCGTCAACACTCCGAACAATCCGACGGGCCGGGTTCTCGACCGATCCGAGTTGGAGGCGATCGCTGCTCTCTGTATCGAGCACGACCTCCTCGCCATCACCGATGAGATCTACGAGCACATCTATTACGAGGGGGAGCACATTCCGATCGCCACCCTGGACGGAATGCGGGATCGCACGATCACGGTGAGCGGGCTGTCCAAGACGTTCGGCATCACCGGCTGGAGGATCGGCACGATCATCGCACCGCCTGTTCTGACGGGGGCCATCCGAAAGGTTCACGACTTCCTCACCGTGGGTGCCCCGGCGCCCCTTCAGGACGCCTGCGCCGCCGGATTGGAATCCCTCGGCCCGGAGTACTACTCCGGCATGGTACAGGAGTACCGCGCACGGCGTGAGGTGCTGCACAGCGCGCTCGTGGACGCCGGATTCCGGTGCGAGAAGCCCCAGGGGGCCTACTACATTCTCGCCGACTTCTCCGGGCTGAGTGACGAACCGGACGATGTCTTCGCGCGGCAGATGGCAAGAGATCCTGGAGTCCTACCCGTGCCGGGGTCCAGTTTCTTCTCGCCCCCGGAACTCGGACGATCCCTCGTGCGGTTCGCGTTCTGCAAGCGGATCGAAACCCTGGAGAAGGCCGCCGAGCGGCTCCGTGATTTTTCCGACGGCCGGGGATGACGGCGGAGTCCTATGAGTCACGACGCCATCGACACGCCCCACGGCTCCAACGCCGCAGTGACGGTGCCGGCGCAGATCACGCTCTTCGGCTTCGATCTGGTCCACGCGACGGCTCGGATCGAGGCCCGGAGTACGGGGTGGAGAGCAAGGCGCGCCTCGATGGCACTGGCCGCGGGACTTCTCGTGGCTCCGGCCGTCGGCCTGGTGCCGCCGCACGCGCCCTGGGCTCTGGGGGCGCTCGGGATGGGCCTCTTTATGGCCCGGCGGCGGTGGGCCGAGGCACACACGCTCCACTTCCTGGAGGGCGCTTGCCCCCGGTGTGGAGAGGGCGTCTCACTTTCTAGCCCGGTGCGCCTCCGCCATCCGCACCCGATTTCGTGCCCATCCTGCCACTACGAGTCGGCGTTGACCGTCGACCTTTGAACCGGCCGCCACTTTAGCAGCCTGTGAGGGCCTCGGCAGTACGCCGTGTAAATACCTCGCTCGCTCACCGGCGCACGAATCTGGCGATGCGGGTGCCTCCAGCGATGCCGCCGACCCAGATTTCGTCGCCCACCTCGATGGCGACGGTCCCGAGGATCAAGAGGTCGTTCGACGGATATCGGATGATCTCCCGGGCCGTGAGCTGCTCGGGGTCCACTCGCGTGACCACGGAGCTCACGCCGTCACACCCGCGGCCCTGCCCCAGGCACTGAAAGATGGCGGTTGGCGTCTCACCCACATGGCCGGCGGCGAGCAGGGATCCGTCCGGAGCCCAGCGAACGTTGTCGACGTGGTGGCCAACGTCGACGGAACTGATCTGGGGCGGGGTTTGCCCGCGTGACAGACGAATCAGTGATTGGGTGGCCCACCCCCCGATATAGAGCCAACGTCCGTCGTCCGATGCGACGATCCCATTGGGACCGGCCATCTCGCTGCCGGGCACACGTTCCCAGCCGTCCCCCGGTTGCCATTCCCACAGCTCCCCGGCAGCCATCTGGAAGTTCGTGATCACGAATCCTCCACCCGGCAGCGCGGCAACCGAGTTCATGCTCACGCCTTCGGGTGCGACCACACATCCGATCCATACGAGGGTCGGCGACGCCCCGCCGACATCGACCTCAAAAACCTCGATCGCTTCGCGCTCGCCGTGGCGGACCACATAAAGTGTATGCGTCGTGTTGGCGCCCGGCCGCAGGCTCAGGCCGTGCGGTCGGAAACCGCCCGTCACGGGCCCGGGGCATGAACCATAGGTCCCGCGGTCGTGGCGGGGCCGCGCCATCTGAGTGGGAAAGAGCACGCTCGACGTGTGGTCCCGCACATCGGTTGCATAGAGGTAACCGTCGTCCTCCATGCCGGACACGAGAATCCAGGGCGACCGGGGCACCGGGGCCAAGTCCTCGGGGCTCACCGGCCCACAGACGAACTGGACATCACCGTCCGGGTCGCACTGCGCCTCACCCGGACTCACCGATCCCACAACACAGACCACGGTCAGCAACAAGGTCGGGAAGATTCGCAGCCTCATGGAGCCTCCTGTCATGTAGTTGGCGGTCACGTCGACCACCCGACGCCCACGCCTGGCAGACTACCCGCTGACAACTTCCAGTGCAAGGAGGCGTCGAGGCCGTCCGGAGTTACCTTCCGTCCAGTATTCGACGCAGTACTCGGTGCCTTCAACACGGAGCAAGAGACCGGCCCATGATGGCTCCCCTCGCCAAAATTTTCGGCGGCATCGGCACAGTGCTCGTCACCCTGATACTGATCGGTTTGGTGCTACCCGGCACGTGGTCCGCAGAGGCGTCCATCGAAATCGAGGCTGACCCGACAGAGGTTTTCCCTTACCTGAACGACCTGAGCCGATGGGATCGGTGGACCAACTGGGGCGATATCGAATCCGAGTTGAGTAACCCGTCTCGTAATGCCGGCGCGTCCCGCACTTGGGACGATCCGAATCTCGGGTCCGGCTCGGTGACCATCACCAGAAGCATAGCTCCGGCGTTGGTGCGCTACGAGGTGGAGGTCGAAGGTGGCGCTTCGGTGAGTGGGGAACTCAGGATCGAGGCTCTAGATGGAGCGAGCCGGGTGACCTGGCGAGAAGAGGGTGACCTCGGGCGTAATCCTCTGATGGGTTACGTGGCCCGCAACATGTCGGAGTCCCAGGGAGCCCAGCTCTCGGAGGGCCTGGAGAAGCTGCGTTACATCTTCTGACTGGCGATCGCGATAAGGCCTTCGTTGGTGCGGGTTCTCTTCATCACACCCAGCAACTCACTCATCGCATCGGCTGGCGCCACGTCAGCCAACTGCCGTCGCATGGCCCGCGACACCGAGAGGGCATCGGGGTCGAGGAGGAGCTCCTCCTTGCGGGTGGCCGATGCGTTGAGGTCGATGGCCGGGAAGATTCTCTTGTCCGCTATTTCGCGGCTCAGTACCAACTCGCTGTTCCCGGTGCCCTTGAACTCCTCGAAGATCACCTGGTCCATACGCGACCCGGTGTCGATCAGCGCCGTGGCGATGATGGTGAGGGATCCCCCACCTTGCCGAGGATCGATCTTTCTCGCGCTCCCTATGAAACGTTTGGGTTTTTCCAGCGAGTTCGCGTCCAGGCCACCGGACAGTGTACGGCCACTTCCCTCTTCCACCGTATTGTACGCCCGAGCCAGCCGGGTGATGGAGTCGAGGATGATCACCACGTCCTCCCCGCTCTCGACGTAACGGCGGGCCCGCTCGAGCGTCATCTCGGCGACTTGGCAGTGCCGTTCCGCGGGCCGATCGAAGCTTGAGGCGATCACCTCTCCGAATCCGCACATCTCCATATCCGTGATTTCCTCAGGCCGCTCGTCGGCGAGAAGAATCATGAGACGGCATTCCGGGTTGTTCGTCACGATCCCTTCGGCAACCGACTGAAGCACGGTCGTCTTACCGGCCTTCGAGGGCGAAACGATCATGGCCCTCTGGCCCTTGCCGAAAGGACAGAACAAGTCGATTACGCGGTTGGTGTAGTCGGGCTGCCCACCGACCTCACGATCACACGCCAGGATGAGCTGCTCGCTCGGGTGCACCGCGCTGAGACGGTCGAAGTCGGGCCGCCTCAACGCGTCGTCAGGAGGTTTCGAGTTGACGAGCGCCAGGTGCGTGAGGGGCGGGCTCTTTCCGCTCTTGGGCTTCCGGCCGACAGCACCGGTGAGCTCGTCACCCGTTCGAAGCCCGAATTTCTGAATGACCTTCGCCCCGACGTAGATGTCTTCGTCACTGGGGGTATACCCCGCCTCTTTCCGACGAATGAAGCCGGAGGCACTACCCAACACGTCCAGGATCCCGAGCAGCTCGACCGAGCTCTCATCCGGACTCGCCAACTGGACGTCGATATTTCGACCATCATCCTGGCGGTCGCGGTCCTGACGATCACCGCCGCCTTGTTGCTGATCGCGTGACCGCCTCCGGCCCCGCCCTCCCCGATTCCTCTGACCACCCCGGCGGCTATTTCGGCCCTGGCCTTGCCCTTGGCCCTGGCGAGATCGGCCGCCTCCCTGGCGACCAGAAGCCCTCGAGTCGTTCGAACCTTGGCCACCTGTGGTGTCCTGCCGATCGTTCGAATCGTCTGGGGCGTCGGAACGTGTCGCGGGGTTCGAGCTTCCCGTGTCGCCGGAGGGCTGGACCTCCGAAGCAACCTGAGCTTCCCCTGAGCCTCGTGACTCGGCCGGGCTGTCCTGTTCTTGATCGCGCGGGTCGTTCTCTCCCCGCTCATGGTTGGGTGAATTACCGTCCACTGTTTTGGATTTCCTTAATGTGGGCCCACGCATACGGTAGGCCTGAAACTGCTGCCTGCGAAAAGGAACCAGAGAAGCCAACTTCTCTTCCCGCCGCGACGTAAAACACGTCTGAACGGTGGGATGGGCCACCGACAACTGCAGGCCGAAAAAGGATCCTGTCCCCGACAGTCCTAAGGCAACCCGTCCATCGCCTGAGCCCGCGCTCACTCTCGCTGCACGGGCATTCTCTGTGGCCGAAGCCACGGAGGACGGTGTCCGAGGTTGGAACGACTCGAGTTCGGCCTGTTGAATCGAAGACCTTCGTTCCGGGCACCCGATTGGGTGGATTCTAATTTCCGCATTTTTTCTCTCCGGGGCAAGGGTCTTGGAGACGGACACGCCGTGATCGCAGGAAATCACACCGCTCCCGCTGCCCGGCTACCCTGTCACGTTATCGGTCTATGTCCGTCCCCATGTGAGGACACGCTCACTGGCTTTCCGCCAGTCGGGGTGGCGATTTTCCCCAGGAAACAAGACCTTTCAGCCGTGGACGTCGGATGGCACGGCCTATGCAAAGGGATCGGAGCAGGATCTCCTAAGGAGGACATCGTGGCCAAACTGATGCGGACGGCTTTCCTGATCGGACTCGCGCTCACCTGGCGCCCGGACGCGGCGGTCGGACAGTATTCGTGGAGCGGCTTCTCCGTTTCCCTGGGCTTCGGAACCGGCGGTGCCGGTTTCGGACTCGGGGCATCCTACACGTCGGTGGATCCCTGGTACGATTTCTACTACGCGGACCCCTGCTGGGACCACGCCTACTATGAGAGTTACTGGTACGAGTGCCCGCTTGGCAGTTACCGTTACCCCTCGAGGCGATCATACTACCGGTCGTACGGCTACTACGGTTACCCCAACTACTACCCCAACCGCTACGCAAGCTACTACCCCAGTCACAGCCGTTTTTCTATAGGCATCAGCCTGAATTTCGGATTCGGATATCGGTCTTCGTATTACGGATATCTGCCCCCCTATTATGGATACGATCGTTACAGCCCCTACTATCCCGTCTACGGGTACCCGGCATACGGCTATCCCACATATGGCTATCCGGTACACGGCGTGGTGGGATATGGGGGGGGCAGAACGGTGGTAGTCCAGCCTGTGCCCGCGTATCGCGTCTCACCGCTCGTTCGCTCCTCCCCGCTGTACAAAGAGTCTCCACAACGAAACGGGCAACGCACTGCGGTCGCCCGCTCGACAACGTCGGGCGCGATGGCGACCACACGGTCCGTCGCCGGAGGGAGGGCGAGCGCGCCAAGTACGCAGAGGAGCACGAGCCGGGTGCAAGCACCTGTGCGAACTCCTCGGCAGAGCTCCGCGGTGAATCAACGCAGCAATCAGATTCGGCCTTCGAACGCCGGGCGACGAGTTATTTCCTCGACGCCTCGTAGAAGTGGATCAATCAACACGACACAGAGGAGCGCGCGAGCACCTGCTACGACACCCGACCGATCTCCGCGAGCCTCGGCGAGAAGCTCGACGGGTGCCACGTCCAGGACGCCCACTTCCGCGAGAGTAGCACCTCGACCGAGTGCAACGGAGTCTCGACGTGCCACGGAGCCTCGACGTACTGAGACTCGTCAGACTGCCCGATCCCGCACGGGTGCGGTGAGCCGTTCCCCTGCCGTGAGAGAGCGGACGCAGGTGACTCGGTCCACTCCTAGCACACGATCTCGAGTTTCCAGGCCGTCGCAAACGAGGACGGCGTCTCCCAGCCGGAGCCGGGCGATGCAACCCTCGGCGCGTTCGGCACCCACCCGTACACAGACTCGGGCTCCGGCCGCTCGTACGCAGACTCGGGCCCCGGCCGCTCGTACACAGACTCGGGCTCGGGCCACTCGGTCGACCGCCCCAAGAGCGACGACTCAACGTTCAAGGTCCTCCTCCGTGGGAGCGTCCCGGGCGGCTCCGAGGGCAAGGACGTCCGCACCGGCACGCAGCCGAAGTCCCCGACGTTAGGGTGGGTGGTGGGCGGGTAGACAACCTTCCAGAACTTCAGGCGTCGCGGCCAAACCCTTCACATGCCCCGTACGGTGGGGTATAAATACGGTGCTTTGGGCCGTAGGTCGGCTTCGAGGCGTCATCAGGCAGGAGGGTGAGACCGATGGGCGATTCTGATCACGAGGAACGTCGAAACAGCACTCGGCGGAAGCCGTCCAAGACGCGCCTCCTCGACGATAGACGAGCCGGTCCGGGTCGCCGGATCTGGGCCCGCCGAACCTCGACGGAGGACGTCGACGAGGAAAGGCGCAAAGGCGCGCAGCGTGCAGGCGACCCCCGACGCAGCGGGAAGCTGCGGCGACAGGAGGAACGCCGTAAGGGCGATCGGCGCCTCGACTGATCGGCACCGTAACTGCGGCGCCGTAACTGCTCCGCGCTGTAACCACCCAGCGCGGTATGCGTTTGACACGTTCCCAATAATCAGTATTGTTATCGATAAGGATTGCTGGGAGCCCCTAGCGGGTCTCTCGATGAGCTTTCCCCGCCAAAGCGCCATCCTCGAGAGGGGATGAAGGAAGCAGGGGCCGACCGGAAACGGTCGCCCCTGCTTTTTTTTGCCCCCTCCGGTGATCCGTCAGAACGGCTCCAGCGGGCCGTTCAGGCGGACCCTCCATCGGCCGTACCCATCATCTCCGGCGCTTCGGACGAGCAGCAACATTTCGGTAGCCGGCCTCTCGAGGTCCACCGCCAGGAGCTTCCCATCGTAGCGAGCCTCGATCGTGCTCACAGGCGTATGGGCAACGACGTGGATCTCCGCCCCAAACTCGTCCAGGACGCGGTCCAGGGGTCTCCTCAGCCTGTTCGATTCCACGTAACCTCGGTACCAGAGGATACTCTCTTCGCCCAAAATGAAATCGGAGCGCCG
>SMVB01018529.1_pt1 | contig 10764 bp, 10 predicted proteins | sample 2456461 | NCBI WGS metagenome assembly SMVB01 (sample SAMN11095934, study PRJNA526329) | marine sediment metagenome | biome: Marine sediment; feature: Surficial sediment; material: Deep marine sediment; isolation source: Hadal surficial sediment | place: Pacific Ocean | collected 2014-05 | depth...
AGGGCGGCCGTGCGCCCCGGGTGGTTCTGGCGCATCCTACTGGACCGCGCAGCCCTACGCGCCGACCGGAGGAATTCATCCGTGGCCGCCGACGACCCTCAGACCGTGACCGAGATCGAGGTCGACAAAAACAACCTCTACCGCGAGGAGATCGTCACCGATCTCAAGGTCGCCTCGATCCGGATGCTCACTCCCATCAAGCTCGACGGCTCGCCAGACGAGAGTCGTGAACCGATCTTCACCGGACAGACGACACTGATGTCGGCGGCTGGGCCGTTGCCCGTGCAGTGTCCGCTCGAAGCGACGACGCTCGAAGAGGCGACGGCCCAGTTTCCCGACGCCGTGAAGCAGGCCATCGAGCGCCTGGTCGACGAAGCCCGCGAGATGCAGAACCGCGAGGCCTCGCGCATCGTGGTTCCCGGCGGGGTGCCGATTCCGGGTGGCATCAAGGGGTCCGGTGGAGGCGGCGGCGTCATCGGCTGAGATTCCTCTCATCGAGCGCCCTTCGCACCTCGGCATGCCTCGCTTCGTCGAGTTCGAAGCTGATGAAGAGAATCGTTCCGATCACGAAGCACAGGCCGGGTACGAAGCTGAAGAGCACCCGCATGGCCAGCAACGTCTCCTCGCTCTGCGCTTGGTTCGGAACGAACCCCACGCCGCTCAAGACGAGCCCCGTCAACATCGCCGCCACGCCGAATCCCGACTTCTTGACGAAGTTCCAGACGGCGAAGTAGGCACCTTCCTTCCGGTTTCCCGTCAGGTATTCGTCAAAATCGATGACATCAGCCTGTACCGAGGGCCCCACCACGTTGGCACAGCCGCCACCGACACCGACGACGAAAGCGACCACGTAGATCAGCCCCATGTTGCTCTCGTGGACGAAGAACAGGGCGCAATAGCCCACGGCCATGGTCGCCATCGAGAAGAGCCAGAGCCTCTTCTTGCCGATCTCCCGTGAGAGACGGATCCAGAGCGGGATGAAGAGCAGGGCCGAGACGAAGTAGAGCCCCATGAAGAGGGGAAATTGTTTCTCCAGATCGAAGACGTAATGAAACACGAACGGAATCAGCACCATCAAACTCCCGGTCCCGAAGTTCTCGATGAAGAAGAGGGTGAAGAGCCGGGCAGCATGAGGATTCTTCGACACGTCTCGAAACGACTTCATCAGGCTGGCGCCGCCGCGCCCCTGATGATCGCTGCGCTCCGCGACCCGGTGAACCGCCCAGAAGGTCGTCACCACCGTGAGCAGCGAGCTGGCGATCACGATCCACGTCAACGTCTCGCGCTTGGATTCAGAAGCCGCCACGAGAAACAGGGCCCCCAGGGCCAAGAACGATCCGATCTGCTGGACACCGGTTCGAATGCCGAAGACCCGTGTTCGTTCGTGATGGTCGAGGCTGATCTCGGCGGCCAGGGCCTCATGAGGCACCGAGAAAATCGTCGTCGCCGTGAAGTAGAAAAAGACAGAAACGCCCATCCAGATGACCAGCGATGTCCCCTCGAGACTTGGCGGCGGCAGCCACATCATCGCGAAGCCCAGGCAGATGGGAATCGGCGAATACAGGATCCAGACACGACGCCGGCCCAGCTTCGAATTCGTGCGGTCCGATAGGTGGCCGACGATGGGATCGGATATCGCATCCCAGATGCGTGAGAGGCCCCAGAGCGTTCCCATGATGCCGGGCCCGATCAGCAGTGCCTCGGCCGCATACTTGACCAGATAGGTACCGGTCAACATGAAGGTGAAGCCGACGGCCGCGGCCGGCAGGCTGTAGATCACGAGTGTCGAGAAGGAAACGCGGTCCGGGGGCGCTTGGTTCACTCGGTTCGCCGACGGCTGTGAGGGTGGACGGGGGAGAGACTCAAGCACAAGCAGAAGGACCCGGCCAATCGGAACCCGGTCCCGTCCTGAGCTCGAGTCAATCGGGCTGCTGGCCGTCCGGCGGCCAGGAGGCCGTGCCTTCCTCGACTGGAATTTCGAGGCTGCGCAAGATGGACGAGATCATGCGCCAGTTGCCGATGGCGGCGACCATTTCGAGGAGCTCTTCGGTCCCACTGATCTGCGAGGCGCAGCGCTCCCAGGTCTCCGCGCTGATGAAGCCAACGGCTACGGTCTCGTCGGTGGCCTGGAGTACGGCGCGCTCGGTCTCGCCGAAGCGGTCCGAATTCTTCCAGTCACGGCACGCCAACAGGTCTTCTGGGTCGATGCCCAACTGGGTCGCGACCCGCCAGTGCTGAGTCCACTCGTAGTCGGACTTCGTGATCCAGCCGAGACGCATGATGATGAGCTCGCGCAAGCGACCATCGAGCTTCCCCTTGAAGATCAAGGTCATCAGCAGATCGTTGATACGCTTGGCGAGCCAGGGGTGACGCAGCAGCACGCGAAAGATGTTGAGGTCCGCGATCGGGGCCGCGAGACCGTGCTCCTCGGCGACTTTGCGGGCCTCTTCGATGGAGAGCATGGGGAGTCGGGGTTCACTCATGATTCGATTCCATAGGGTTCGAGCCGCTAACGGCCGATGTCGTAACGATGCCGCGGAAGCTCCTTCACGTCGTCATGTCCTTCAGCCAGGGGTCGAGGTCCTCGAGCACCTCCTGCGCTGCGTCCACGTGGACCCAGTGACCACATTCTGGCACGACGCGCAATCTCGCGTCTCCGATTCGTTCGGCCAGGATTTCCGATGCCCGCGGCCCCATCGGGTCCTTCTCACCGACGAGCAAGAGCGTGGGGCAGACGAGCCCGTTGAGCTTTTCCGAGAGTGGATCGCTGTAGAGGCTGGCGAGGGTTCGCGTCACATGGGCGATCCCCTGGGCGTCGCCAACGATCGACTTGCCTGACTTCTCACCGTAGATCGCCTTGCGCAGGCCATCGATGCCGTCCGTCTCGCCGGCGCGCGCGATCCGGTCGTACCAGCTCGCAACCTTCTCGTTGCAGCGCCCGGTGGTTCCGATCAGGAGCAGGCCCGCAACCCGGCCCGGATCTTCGAGTGCAGCCGTCATGGCGATCACCCCGCCCATGGAGTGAGCTACCAGGATTGCGCGGTCGATCTCCAGCGCATCGAGCACACGAATCACGTCATTCGCCAGGTCTTCACGGGTGTATGGCCCCTCCGGCGCGTCGGACTCGCCGTGGCCGCGCTGGTCGATCCGCACCATGCGCCCGCGCTCGGCCAGGGGCTCTGCCAGGGCATCCCAGATCTCGAGCCGATCCACCAGGCCGTGGAGGCAAAGGAAGGTTTGCGGTCCGCTCCCCTGGACGTCGACCCGCAACTCGAAGCCTCCGACGTCGACTCGCCTCATGAGTGCTTGACGCGCGCCGCTCCGAGGATCTCGCAGAACTCGGCAGCATCGACGCTGCGGCCGATGTCGAACCCAGCGGGTGCTTCGAAATCCTTTCGCTGGGGGTCCGACAACATCCAGGGAAGACCTCTGCATCAGATGCAGCTGGGATGTTCTTCGCCGCGAACCAGGACGTAGGGGCGGAAGCCTTGTCCGGGGATCGGCTCTTGACCCTTGATCCAGCTGCAGGTCGCACTGGCGTAGTGGCACGAAATCGCGCGCCGGAAACCCGAAGACGTGTTGCGCCCGGAACCGTGCAACAGCAACGGATGGAAGAAGACAGTGTCGCCCGGCTCCATCTCCAGATGCATGCGTTCGGTGCCTGCGTCCACGCCCTTCGCGCCAACGTACAGGAAGTTCACGTATTCCCAGTCGGGGTTCTCGTGGGGCAGCAGCTCACCCTTGTGGCTGCCCGGCACCACGACGAGGCAACCGTTTGCTCGCGTGCATGGCTCGAGGGCCGTCCAAGTGGCGATGATCTTGTCCGCCGGTCGGAACGGAAAGTAGAGCAGGTCCTGGTGGATCGGATGGCGCCCGTCGACGCCGGGCGGCTTGTTGATGAGCATGTTGTGGATGCTCTTGATGTCGGGACCGATCAAGCCTTCGACCCAGCTCAGGAGCCGTTCGTTCTTGCAATAGCCCTCGAACAGCACTGGGTCGTGATGGAAGTCCTGGATCTTGGCGATGGCTTCCTGGGGCGTGTCGGGCTCGACCGCGCCCTTGACCACCATCACGTCGCGCATGACCAACATGTTCTCGGCCGGCTCGACGCGACCCTCGACGATGTCGACGAAGCGCTGGTGCCAGGGCTCGAGCTCGTCTTTGTCGAAGAAGCCGCGAACCACGACGAAGCCCTGCTCGTCGTAGCCCTGCCTCTGCTCTTCGGTCATCAACTGCTTCGACACGTGAGACCTCCGGGCTTGGCGACCCCGAGCAGGAGTTATACAATAGGAAAAACGAAACGTCGATCGGATAACAAGATGGTGCCTCGAAAATGTCTGGCAATGGTCCTCACCGAGAAACGGAAGCTCGAACCCCGGGAGTTTTCGCTGCCCGAGATCGACGACGAATCCGCCTTGCTGCGGATCGAGGCCTGCGGGATTTGCGGTAGCGACTACGAGCAGTTCGAGGGCGTGTTGCGGACTCCGACTCCGCTGATTCCGGGCCACGAGCCGCTGGGGGTGATCGAACAGATCGGCGACCGGGCGGCGCTTCGCTGGGGCGTCGACGTCGGCGATCGGGTCGCGGTCGAGACCATCATGTCTTGCCGTTTCTGTAGCCAATGCCTGGCCGGCCACTACTCGCTCTGTAAAACGCGCCGGATGTATTCGTACGTGCCACTCGCCGAACCGCCGAGCCTGTGGGGCTCGTATGCCGAGTACATGTACATCGATAAGCAGTCAATCGTTCACAGAGTCGATGCGTCTCTCTCGCCCGAGTTGGCGGTGATGTTCAATCCGCTGGGCGCAGGCTTTCGCTGGGGCGTCGAGATTCCGGGCACGGGGCCCGGGGACAGCGTGTTGATCTGCGGCCCCGGACAACGCGGACTGGCGAGCGTCCTGGCCTGTCGTGAGGCGGGCGCGAAGCAGATTTTCGTGACCGGGCTCGCAGCCGACGCCAAGAAGCTCGAGCTCGCAAAGGAGTTCGGGGCCGACGCGACCATCGACGTCCAGAACGAAGACGCCAAGCAGCGGGTGCGCGAGCTCACGGACGGCGAAGGAGTCGACGTGGTCGTCGAAGTGTCGTCGTACGCGACAGAGCCCGTGGCTCAGTCCCTCGACTTCGTGAAGCCCGGCGGCACCATCGTGCTGGCCGGCGTGAAGGGCTTCAAGCCGGTCCCCGACTTCATCTCCGACAAAATCGTGCTGAAGGAAATCTCGATTCGAGGCGCTATCGGCGTGACCTCAACGGGCTACAAGAGCGCGATCGACCTGATCGAGTCAGGCAGGTCGCCCATCGAGAAGATGCACACCCACAATTTCGGACTCCGCGACGCGGAACTCGCCATTCGAACCCTGGCGCGGGAGATCCCGGGCGACGAATCGATCCACTCGTGCCTGCTCCCGACGATGGACTGACCCTCTGGACGGACGAAGAGGACCGACCCCATGGATTTCGTGAAACGCTGGATCGAGGACTCGCCCTTCGCTCGTGCGCTGGGCATCGAGCTCACTGAGCTCGAAGAGGGCCGTGCTCGTCTGCACCTTCCCTTCAACGAGGCTCTGACCAACGGTGATCAGGTCATGCACGGCGGCTGTGCCGCATCCCTGGCCGCACTCGGCGCCCAGGCCGTGACCCGGGCAACGTTGGGCAAAGAGTCCGGCCCGTGGCACACGGCGGCACTCCAGGTCAACTACCTGGCCGCCGCCAAAAGCCAGGGAGTCTCCGCCGAGGCGCGACTCCTGCGCAGGGGCAAGGAACTCTGCTTCGTCGAAGTCGTCGTGAAGGGCGACGACGATCGCGACATTGCCCACATCACGTGCGTCGCACGAGCGCGCTTCGGCGCCGCCGCGCCGAGTCTCGTCGTCTCCGAAGGAGACCATGGTGAAGCCGACCCGGGAAGGATGGGACCCCACATCGGAAAGATCCCGTTCATCGGAGGACGCGGCATCGCCGTCGAGCACATGGTCGGCGGGACGTCGCGACTGGTGATGCCCTGGAGCGACCAGAATGCCGATGCCGCTGGCGGTGTACACGAAGGCGCCCTGCTGGCGCTGCTCGACACGGCCGGCGCCATGGCCTCGTGGGCAGTAACGGGTTTCGGCCCCTACAAGGCCAGCACGCCCAGCATGCAGGCCCAGATCATTTCGCCCCCGCCGAAGGACGACCTCGTGGCTTATGGCCGCAACGTGCAACGCGACCAAGAGCTCTTCTGGAGCGACGTCGAGGTGGCGGGCGCGTCGGATGGACGCGTCTATGCGCGGGGCACCGTGATCTACCGCATCGTGACTTGAGGAAACCGTGACGCACCCCGTTGACGAGGAACTGGCCCAGATCAGCCAACGCATTCGCCGCCGCCGCGAACAGGCCAGTCTGACCCTGCAGGAGCTGGCAAAACGCAGCGGCGTGGCGACCAGCACGATCCAGAAGGTCGAGACGGCGCAGATGATTCCCAGCGTCGCGGTGCTGATGAAGATCGCGCGGGGGCTTTCCTGTCGGATCACCGAGCTGGTGGGCGACGAGATCGAAGAAGACGCCACACTCGTCCATCTACCGAAGGACGCGCGTCACAGGTTCGGTAAGCCCAACGCCCTGATGGTCGAGCGGCTGTCCGGAGATCTGATCGACGTCCAGCTCGAAACCTGGCGCGTCACCCTCTATCCGGGCGTCAGCAGCGGCGAAGAACTCATCCGCTATAACGGCGAACAGCTCGTGATCTGCGAGGAGGGAACCGTCACCTTCACCGTCAGCGGCCGCGAAATCAAGGTCGGGGCCGGAGACTCGCTCCACTTCAAGGCCTCGTTGCCTCACACTTGGCGCAATGACGGCGAGCGAGCCACGCGTTTCCTGATCAGCGGGACGCTGCCCGCAAAGCTCCGCGCGGCCATGCAGGCCCGCGCCCTCCGCGAGGTCCCAGCCGCTAGAGCCCGATGAACTCGTCGACGTTGCGGGCGAGTTCGAAGGGTTGAGGGGCCGCGCACCCGAGCGCGCCGCTAGCGCTCCGAAGGATTGCGTCCGCCCGGGTCGTCCGCCGCAGGCTGACCACCTGACGCCGGGCCTTGCTCCCAGATGAGCCTCACGACGATCCAGACCCGGTCTGCGCGTGCGGCCAGCCGCGGAATGCGGGTATCGAGCTCTGCGCGGCCGTCGGACAGCCAGCGGTCGACGATGGCGTGGCCCACACTGCCGTCGCCGGGGGGCGGCGCGGGAACGTCGAGCACCAGCGTTCGCACACCGCGCCGCTTGAGGATCTCAAAGGTGCGGTCCGGCGACTGGTTGTTAAAGAAGAAGAGTTCGCCGTTGCGCTCCCACAAAAGGTTGTAGACGGGTTTCGGCATCCACGAGACGGCCCCCATGGGTATCGCGACTACGGGCTCCGAGATCGAGACGATGCGTCGCAGGTTGTCTTGGTCGGGAAACACCCGGCGCTCGTAGGCCGTCGGCTGGGCGAGGGCAGGAATTCGGGTAACGATGCGGACTCCGAGGGTCACGCTCAGGTGAGCGGCCACCAGGAACAATCCCACGGCGAGAATGCGTTGGGAGATCCTTCCGGAAGCGGCGAGCCTCGCGCCGCCGACGCCGGCCGCCACGGCCAGCAGCGGCCACAGGGGCGCACCGAAACGAGCTGCCGGCATTTCGAGGAAGAGCAGCAGCACGAGCAGGCTGCAGCAGGCGAGGAGCACTCGCGTCGAGCGGGACACCGGTCCGAACGCACCCCAGGCCAGCGGCGCCAACGCAAGCGGAAGGGGACCCAGCAATCCGCTCACGTGAACATTGCGCCCAAAGGTGAGTGACGCGAGATACTGGGCGATTCCTGAAAGATTCCGGGCCACGTCGTAGTTCGCGAGCAGCCGCTCGCGGCGGAACTCGAGAATCCGCGGATGCATGGCGCCAAATCCCAACCATTCGCCCAAGAACGGAAACAGCGGGTTGCCCGTGGTGAGGGTCACCTTCACGAACCACGGAAGCGTGAGCGCTGCGACGATGGCGGCGCGAGTCGCAAGCATCCACCCGGTCGGGCACCGGCCGCCCGCCAGCACCACGATCAGCACGGTCGGGACGAGCATGGCGGTGTGAAGCTTCGCGTTGACGGCGAACCCCAGGCAGATGGCCGAAGCCCAGAGGGCGCCGGAATCGCCTTTACGGTTCCAGCGGTCGGCGAACAACAGGGCCAGAAAACCATATGCGCCCATACCCAGGTCGACGTAGGTACTGGTCGCCCCGTCGACCACCAGCGGTGCCAGCAGGGTGAACAGGCCGGCCAGGGAGGCGGCGCCCGGGGTCGCGCGCCGCGCCACCTCGGCGCGAACGAGAGCGGCCAGGCAGACGGCGAAGGCCGCCGACACCGCGGCTGCGGCATCTTCGTATCCCGAAGTCACCGCCGGCACGTAGAGAAGGTCGATGCCTGCCCGAAACTCTGCATCCAGCAGCGCGGGCAGTGCCCGAATCGGTCCCTCGGTCCAGGCCATCACCAGGGGCAGGTGGTATTCGAATCCGTCCCAGTAGGTTTCGGGCCCCAGCGCGGCCAGGAGCACCAAGAGCCCCAATGTCCCCGTCAGGAAATCCGCAAACTTCGGCCAGCGCGGACCAGCGGTCGGAACAAGGCCGTCCTTCCTTGCTGTCGCTTCCTTCAGGGCCGCCAAGCTCTCGCGCCAGGGCCAGACGGCGGCGAAACAGACGGCGGTGGCCCAGACGGGAACGGGCACGTCGACGGCCCGCAGCAGCAGGATCGCCAGTGACGCACAGCCGGTTCCGAACACGAACGCCAGAGCCAAGCGCTCGGTGCCGCGCGACGCGATGCCCAGCGGACCCAGCAGTCGCAGTCCGACCGCGAGATAGGCCAGCAGCGGGAAGACACCGGCGGCCAGCAGACCCACGATCTCCAGCGGCTCCCTCACGGAACGACAACCAGGCCGAGCTCACGAACGGCCAGGTAGAGCAGGATCACGCCTGCCATCCAGACGATGGCCAGGCTGCGCCGCCATCCTCTGAACGGCTTTGGTTCGAGTTCCGACATGGCGCCGGAGATTCTGACAGAATGTCGTCGATCTGGGGAACGAGCTGGCGCGACCCTGCCAACAGCTCCACCCGCCGGGGTCCGACGACCCGGCGAGGGCGAGCCGTGCTCGTGTAGAATCCGCTCGGAGGCAGTCATGGCCGATCCGGTCCTCGACGCGAACCACTACGAGGGCGCCTTTGCATTGCTGGCAGAGATGACCCACGACTTCGCCGAAGCGATGGACGTCCAGACCACGCTCAATCGGGCCCTGGCCTCCATCGTACGCCTCGTAAACGCCGCCGCCGGCTCGCTCTGGCTGGTGGAGAACGAAGACACCGAGATCGTGTGTGTCGCATCGGTGGGTCCAGATCCGATCACGGGGCTCCGCCTGCCCGTCACCCAGGGGATCATCGGCAAATGCGTGCGAGAGAACGAATGCCAGCAGGTTCTCGACGTCAGCAAGGACCCCGACTTCTCCACCAAAGCCGACGCGGAATCCGGCTTCAAGACGCGCTCACTCCTCTGTGCGCCCGTGAGCTTCTCCGATGAAGTGATGGGCGCCATCGAGCTGATCAACAAGGAGACCGAAGACGGCTGCTTCGTCACCGCCGACGCCAATCTGCTCCAGGTACTCGCCTCTTCCGCAGGGCTCGCCCTCGCCAACGCCCGTTTCGCCGTCGAGCAGGTCGAGCACGAGAGGGTGCGCCGCGAGCTCGAACTGGCCGCCGAGATCCAGCGCAACCTGCTCCCAGCGCCCCGGCCGATGCCCTTTCCGATCCATGGGATGAACGTTCCGGCCCGGGTCGTGTCCGGCGACTTCTTCGACATCCTGCCCCTCGAAGACCAACGCATCGCATTCTGTCTGGGCGATGTCTCGGGCAAGGGAATGAACGCCGCGATCCTGATGGCCAAGACCGCGAGCCTGTTTCGTTGCCTGGCCAAGACAATCGACGACCCCGGCAAACTGATGGAACGGCTGAATGACGAGGTGTGCGAAACAGCAACCCGCGGCATGTTCGTGACCATGGCGGCCGGCATCTACGACCCGAAGACGGGCAGCGTCTGCATCGCCAACGCCGGCCACGAGCCTCCGCTGCTACTGCGCCGCGACGGCAGCACGACTTCGATTCCGGCCGAAGCACCGCCGCTCGGGATCGTTCCCGGCGTCGAGGTCCCGGCCAGCACACTCGCCCTCGATGGCGGATCCCTCTATCTCTGTTCCGATGGTCTCACAGAGGCCGAGAATGAGGCGGGCGAGGCGCTCGGCAGTGAAGGCCTCCAACGCCTGGCCGTGCGATTCGCGGAGAAGCCGATTTCGGAGCGGATCGAAGCCATCACCGCCGCCGTGCGGGAGCTCGAGCTGCGCGACGACCTCACCCTGCTCGGCATCAGCGACGAAGCCGGTCGGAATTCATGAGCGGTCCGATTCTCGAAATGCGCTTCCCCGCCCAGGCCAAGCAGCTTCGCCATGTCCGCGCGGCGGTGAAGGAGAAGTCCCTCGCGTGCGGTGCGGACGAGCAGATGGCCCGTGACATCGTGACGGCGGTGGACGAGGCTTGCCAGAACGTCATCCGCCACGCCTACAAGGGCGAGGCCGTGGGCGACATCAAGCTGACACTGTCGACAGAAGACGGGGCATTGACCATCAGTCTCGTCGACTGGGCGCCGCCGACAGATCCATCCAAGGTCCGCCCTCGCGACCTCGACGACGTCCGACCGGGAGGTCTCGGGACCCACCTGATCCGAGAGCTGATGGATTCCGTGGA
>SMVB01154225.1_pt1 | contig 10764 bp, 6 predicted proteins | sample 2456461 | NCBI WGS metagenome assembly SMVB01 (sample SAMN11095934, study PRJNA526329) | marine sediment metagenome | biome: Marine sediment; feature: Surficial sediment; material: Deep marine sediment; isolation source: Hadal surficial sediment | place: Pacific Ocean | collected 2014-05 | depth 0-1...
GACGGTGCAATAACCGGCCGTCTTCGCTACCTGGGAGTTGCAGGTTTACAAGCGGCTGTTACGGTCCAGTACCAGTTTGACCCATCCCAGGTCGCCAATGACGGTCTCGATGACGGAACCCTGGTGGAAGCCCACATCGATTACCGCAACCGTGGCTTTGGTCTGCGTGCCCTGATAGCCCGCTGGGACTTTTCAGGTGAGGCGGTGGAGGCCGCCGATGCGGACAAACAAACCGGATGGTATATCGAGCCCAGCTACCGGCTGAACAATGAACTGGGTTTCTACACCCGTTATGAAGAAATAGAAGCCGCCCGTGACCAGGATAACTTCAGCCAGTGGGCAGTCGGCTTGAACTGGTGGCCAACACCGAATGTTGTGCTTAAATTTGACTATCGCGACCGCAGCCACGATCTGGACAGCCAGTCCGGGCGGGATTTTACCGGTATCGACCTGGGTATCGGCTATAGTTTTTAAGCGATGTTTAATTTCAGGAAACACATATCTGCCCTGCCCGCGTTGATGTTGTGGGTACTGATACTGCCGGCGCCGGTGTCTGCAGCATCGGTTTATGAGACCCAGGCAGAGTTTCTTGAACGCGCATTCAGTGGTTCACCACCTGCTCCGACTGTCATCTGGCTGAGCGGTGAAAGGAAGACATCTGTCCACCAGATTCTGACTCACAATTACCCCGCTTTGCGTCTGCGATACTGGTGTAAGGACACACGCTCCGCCTGGGTTCTGGAAGAAATCGGTAAAGAGCTACCCATCACCGTCGGTATCATCGTTGATGCGGATTATATTGAAAGCCTGCGGGTATTAACCTATCGCGAAAATCGCGGTGAAGAAGTCGCAACACCCGCTTTCACTGATCAGTTCATTGACCGCACACGTGACGACAATGGTGAACTGGATAAACACATTGATGGGATCTCAGGAGCAACCTTATCGGTACAGGCATTAACCCGGTTGGCCACCATGGCATTATTTCTGCACGCTGACACCGGCTGCCAGGACGACCCCTAGTGCTCTTTCAACATGATAAAACGTAAACCCTCCCTGGCCCGCCGTCTGCACCGTTCATTTGGTGCCGGTGCTGCCCTGTTTGTCATTTTGATGGTTGCCAGCGGCATAGCCATTAACCATTCCAACGACCTCGGTCTTGATCAGCACCCTGTTTCACAGCCCCTGCTGCTCAATTGGTACGGTATTGGCGAGCCGCAATCCATTTACAGTTTTGCGGCCGGAAATCACTGGCTAAGCTTCGCCGGTTCGCAACTTTATCTCGATGGGCGCGCCGTTTCGGCCATTTCAAACGGTGTGGGCGCAATTGCCAGCGATCAGGGCTTGATCGCAGCGGGCAGCGAAGAGTTGGTATGGCTTGATAGTGATGGCAACTTGATAGAGCGTATTGCCTGGCAACAAGCCGGTGCAGGCTCGATTGAAGCAATCGGTGTACTCCCGGGTGGTGGTGTCGTCGTGAGGTCCATGCAACAAACGTGGTTGTCGGATACTGACCTGCTCGGTTGGAAGATGCTGGAAGACACTACAACAAGTCCAGTCTGGTCGCACTCAAAACCCGCACCTGAAGCGATTCAGGTGGCGATTACCCGGCACTACCGGGGCGACAAGCTGAGTTTTGAGCAGCTGTTACTGGATATTCACAGCGGTCGCATATTCGGCACGCTTGGAATTCTGATTTATGACCTGTTGGCGCTTGCGGTGGGTTTTCTGGCGATCAGCGGCATGATTTTGTGGATACGGGGCAAGCGGAATGGCAAGCGTAATTGAATTCCACAACCGAGCCGGACTAAAGATATACATCCAAAACAGCGTAAAGGTGTATGATAGTGCTATGAAATTCGTTCTATTGGCCATATTTGTATTGTTCGCAGCGCAGCCCTTACAGGCGGCGTCATGCGATATGCATGATGGTCAGAACAACATTCATAGCCAACATGGCAACATGCATGATGCTAATGCTCACGGCACGGATTGCTGCGATGACGACCCCACTGACACAGATGATAGCTGTAGTTCGATGTCACAGTGCGGCACCTGCCCTGCAGGTTTGGCTGCGGTGAAACCCAGCCTGGTAAGCGTGATTTTTAATACCGCTTCACAGCAATATTTTACTTTTGGTGTTGCACCCAGGTACAGATTCAGTTCGCCACCCTTGCGTCCCCCTATCTCCTGAACACACAGTAATCCGACCGCTCCTTAGCGGTTATTTCCTGATTATTTGTTGTTACACAGGTCAGAACCTGTGGTGTTTTGGAGAATACGATGTACCAGTTTATTGCCAATAAGGCGTCTTGCCGACTCTTTGCAATCATATTGTTGAGCAGCATTTCCGGCCCGGTTTTTGCGGACACGCTCAGCGTTGCGGACGCCACCCAAATTGCGCTTAAAGACGACTTCACCCTGAGGGCGATCAAAGCCCGTAGCCAATCCATGCGGGAGCTTTCAGTTGCAACAGAAAAACTTCCGGACCCGCAGTTAAAACTTGGATTTGCAAACTTGCCGACCGATACCTTTAACCTCGGTCAGGAGGCCATGACACAAGCGGTTATCGGTGTGCGGCAATCTTTCCCCCGTGGCCACACCCGTTCGCTCAACAGTAGTCGCATGAACGAATCTGCGGCGCGCAATAGTGCCGAAGCAGAAGATCGGGAATATGCTGTGTTATTGGCTGTCAGGGAAGAATATACCCGGGTCTACCTACATCAGGAGCGGCAAAAAATTCTCCGGCAGTCGCAACTCGTGTTTGTCGATTTGGCAGAAATTACGCGTGACTATTACGCCACCGGCCGTGCTCTTCAGCTGGATGTTGTCCAGGCGCAACTGGAACTATTCAAGGTTGAGGAACGGCTGGCACGTATCGGGCAGCAAGAAGAGGAAACACGCGCCCGACTGGCCGAGTGGATTGGTGCAGATGCGTATCGTGAGCTTGATCCGCAATGGCCGCAAATTGGCGAACCCATTACAGCCCGGCAAATCACTGCCGAACTGGTAAACCATCCACGTATACGTGCCTGGCAACACGAAGTGGCCAAAGCAAGAACCTCGGAAGAAATCGCGCGTCAGGCCTACAAGCCGGGCTTTGCTGTTGATCTCGCCTACGGTGGCCGTGGTGGTCAAAACCCGGACGGCAGCAATCGGTCCGATATGTTATCGATATTTGTCACCATGGATATACCGTTATTTACCAAAAACCGTCAGGATCGTGTGCTGGCATCAAGCATTGCGGAAACATCTGCCACTGAGTATGCGCGTGAAGATATCTATCGCTCAATGAAAGCCCGCATTGGTCAAAACGCTGCCAGGCTGGCCCGTGAGCAGGAACGTCTTGGCTTATACGAACAATATTTGTTACCGCAGGCTGCGTTTAATGCTGAAGCGGCTTTTGAAGCCTATCAGAACGCGGTCGACGATCTGACCACATTGATGCGCGCGAGGATCGGCGAATACGAGCTTAAATTGAGCCACGCAGCCTTACAGGCGGATGAAATCATCACCCGCGCCCGTCTGTTGTACTTACAGGGAGAAGTCTCATGAACACGATGACAAAAACAGCCGGTAAAGCAATATTACCGCTACTTATGACATTAATCGTTGGTCTGGCTGGCGGTGTTTTGATCAGCAACTATACAATTCTGGGCAAGAGCCTCGGTAAGGCTCCTGTCAGCAAGGAAAAAGCTGAAAAAGAGGTTCTTTACTGGGTCGCCCCCATGGATCCGGGTTTCCGCCGCGATGAGCCCGGCAAATCACCGATGGGCATGGAGCTGGTTCCGGTATATGCCGATGAAGGAAGCGACGGTGATGCGGTGCACATTAGTGCTGCCGTTGAACAAAGCCTTGGCGTGCGCACCAGCAAGGCGGAGCGGCGTTCATTATTTCGCAAGGTGGAGGCCACCGGCTACGTCGGTTTTGATGAATCGCGCGTCAGCCAGATTAACCTGCGCACAGAAGGCTGGATTGAACGCCTGTTGGTTAAAAACGAGGGCGAGCGTGTCAAAAAGGGCCAACCGCTGTTTGAATTTTATTCACCGCAACTGGTGAACGCCCAAAAAGAGTACGTCCAGGCAAAACGGCGCAACGATGCGCGTTTATTGTCAGCGGCCGAGGAAAAACTGCTCGCGCTGGGTATGGAAAATACCGATATTCGCAGATTGGCAAAGACCTCAAAGGTGAGCAACACGGTACAGGTCCTCGCGCCGCAGGATGGTACGGTGACAAGCTTGAATGTCAAAGAAGGCATGTTTGTCAATCCGGCCACTGAAATCATGAGCCTCGCGGATCTGTCCAGCGTTTGGTTGCGAGCCGAAGTTTTTGAATCACAGGCCGCCTGGGTCGCAGAATCACAATCCGCCGAGGCACGATTGAACTACATGCCCGGTGAAGTATTCAGTGGTCGCGTGGATTACGTCTACCCGGTACTTGACCCCACTACGCGGACACTGCAGGTACGCTTACGCTTTGATAACCCGGGCGAACGGCTCAAACCCAATATGTATGCCCGGGTCACAATATTTGGTAAATCCCACCCTGGCGCATTGAGCATTCCCCGTGAAGCCTTGATCCGTGGTCAGGAGGTTGACCGTGTGGTGATTGCGCTTGGCAAGGGCTCATACACCGTTTATGAAGTGATGACCGGTATCGAGAGCGGCAACTGGATCGAGATTATTGCCGGGCTTGATGAGGGTGATGTGGTGGTGACCTCCGCACAATTTCTGATTGACTCTGAAGCCAGCCTGGCAGGCAGTATCAGGCGACTCGACGCCCTGGGAATGACCGATAATCCGGATCTGCGGCAAACGGTATTTGGTAATGGCATTGTGGAAGCTCTGAATAGAGAAACCCGTCGCATTCGTGTTAGCCACGGACCAATCGAAGCCCTGGGCTGGGCCGCCATGACCATGGAATTCGACGTTTTAGAAGGCGTCAACCTGGAGAGCATAAATATTGGCCAGAGTATTCATTTTTCCCTGGGCCAGTCTGATGTTGGTGACTACGTCATCAATATAATCCACCAACCGGAGCCTGCCGGGCGTGATGAGGACAGCACGGAGATTCAGCATGAGGATGCATCGTGATTGAGTCGATTATCAGGTGGTCTTTGAATAACCGTGTGCTGGTGCTGTTGATGACGGGTATCCTGGTGCTGGGTGGCTTACAGGCCATTTTAACCACACCGATCGATGCCCTTCCCGATCTGTCGGATGTGCAGGTCATCATTAAAACCAGCTACCCGGGACAGGCGCCTCAGGTGGTAGAAGACCAGGTGACCTATCCATTGACGACCGCCATGCTGGCGGTGCCCGGTGCCGTCACGGTACGCGGTTACTCGTTCTTTGGCGACTCTTTTGTCTACATCATCTTTGAGGATGGCACCGATCTTTACTGGGCCCGCTCAAGGGTGCTTGAGTACCTGAACCAGGTAGCCGGAGACTTGCCACCCGCAGCTAAACCGGCACTCGGCCCGGACGCCACCGGTGTGGGCTGGGTCTACGAATATGCCCTGGTTGACCGCACCGGCAATCTGGATCTGGCCCAATTGCGTTCCATCCAGGACTGGTTTTTGAAGTTTGAACTACAAACCGTTCCCGGTGTGTCAGAAGTGGCTACCATCGGCGGTATGGTGAAGCAGTATCAAGTGGTGATCGATCCGGATGCCCTGCAGGCCTATAACTTCTCCCTGGCCCAGGTACGTAGCGCCATTAAACGCGGCAACCAGGAGGTCGGCGGCTCCGTGATAGAAATGGGGGAGGCCGAGTATATGGTGCGGGCAACCGGTTACCTGACCTCCATAGAGGACCTGCAAAAAATCCCGTTGGGTATGAACGACAAGGGCACCCCGGTGCGTCTGGAAGACATTGCAGATATCAGGTTGGGTCCGCAACTCAGACGCGGCATTGCCGAGCTGAATGGTGAAGGCGAGGTCGTGGGTGCGGTTGTGATTATGCGTTCTGGTGAAAATGCCCAGACCACGATCGCCGGTGTCAAGAAAAGACTGGCGGAGTTACAAGATAGCCTGCCTGAAGGCGTTGAAGTTGTGGAAACCTACAATCGCTCAGCGCTGATTGACCGTTCGGTTGCTACACTGAAGATGAAGTTGGTCGAAGAATTCCTGGTCGTAGTGCTGGTGTGTATTCTTTTCCTGTTCCACTTCCGTTCATCGCTGGTGATTATTCTGTCTTTACCGGTCGGCATCCTCATTGCCTTTCTGGTGATGCGTTTCCAGGGTCTGAACGCCAACATCATGTCGCTGGGTGGTATTGCCATCGCCATTGGTGCGATGGTCGATGCCGCCATCGTGATGATCGAAACCGTGCATAAAAAGATGGAGCAAACCGACTACGATCCAAAAAATCACTGGGCGACCATTGCCGAGGCGGCCTCTGAAGTCGGACCGCCGTTATTCTTTTCATTGTTGATTATCACGCTGAGCTTTTTACCGGTGTTTACCCTGCAGGCCCAGGAAGGGCGGATGTTTGCGCCGCTGGCCTTCACCAAGACCTATTCCATGGCAGCTGCGGCCATCTTGTCGATCACCCTGGTACCCGTGCTGATGGGTTACTTCATCCGTGGAAAGATCACTCCGGAGCATAAAAACCCGCTCAACCGCCTGTTGATCTGGCTCTACAGGCCATTGATCAATGTCGTTACCCACCGGCCTTTGCTGGTATTGGCTGCGTCAGCAGTGCTGATGGTTGTGGGTATGTGGCCCGCCACCCAGCTGGGTTCGGAATTTATGCCCGACCTGAATGAAGGCGATATCATGTATATGCCGACCACCTTCCCGGGTATATCCATCGGCAAAGCACAGCAGTTATTACAGCAAACGGATAAATTGATCAAATCGGTACCGGAGGTCAAAACCGTGTTCGGCAAGATCGGCCGGGCTGAAACCGCCACCGATCCCGCCCCGCTGTCGATGATTGAAACGGTCATACAGCTCAAGCCCGAATCTGAATGGCGGCCCGGTGTGACCATCGACAGTATCAAGGAGGAGCTGAACCAACGGCTGCAACTACCCGGCGTGACCAACGCCTGGGTGTGGCCGATCAAAACCCGTATTGACATGCTGGCAACCGGTATCAAAACACCTGTCGGTATCAAGATCGGTGGTGCCGATCTCACTGTCATACAAACCATTGGCAAGGAAATCGAAAAAGTATTGTTGGGCGTACCCGGTACCACCTCGGCCTATGCCGAACGGGTTGCCGGCGGGCGCTACGTTACCGTGGATATCAACCGGGAAGCAGCGTCCCGTTACGGACTCAACATCGATGATGTGCAAGTTGTGGTCAGTACTGCCATTGGCGGCATGAATGTCACCGAAACCGTTGAGGGTCGGGAACGTTACCCGGTCAATATGCGCTACCCGCGTCATATGCGCGACTCGCTGGAGCAGCTAAAGCTGCTGCCCATCGTCACACCTTCCGGCCAGCACATTACTCTGCAAGCCGTGGCCGAACTGCGCGTAGAAGACGGGCCACCTCTGATCAAAAGTGAAAATGGCCGTTTGAATGGCTGGATTTATGTTGACATCAAGGGCGTGGATCTCGGCACTTATGTAGCCGCTGCGCAAAAAGCTGTTGCGGACCAGGTTGATCTACCAGTGGGTTACTCCATTACCTGGTCCGGACAGTATGAGTATATGGAACGGGCCAAGAAGCATCTGGCCGTCGTAATCCCGATTACGATCATCACCATCATGCTGCTGCTGTTCCTTAACTTCAGAAACGTGACCGAAGTCCTGATTATCCTCGGCACCTTGCCAATGGCAACGATTGGTGGGCTATGGCTGCTTTACCTGCTTGATTACAATATATCAGTTGCTGTCGGCGTTGGCTTTATCGCACTGATGGGCGTCGCAGTGGAAATCGGCGTGATCATGCTGGTGTACCTGAAACAAGCAATGAAACGCTATCAACTGTCAGCAGAAACCGCGGGCAGAGCCATGCAACGTGAAGACATTGAACGTGCCGTTCATGATGGTGCCCTGATGCGCGTACGTCCCATCATGATGACAGTTGCCGCCATCATAGCCGGCCTGCTGCCCATCATGCTGGGAGGCGGGACCGGCTCTGAAGTGATGCGACGAATTGCCGCGCCGATGGTAGGTGGTATGGTCAGTGCAACTATTTTGACCCTGGCAGTTATTCCTGCCATTTTCCTGGTCTGGCAGGAATGGAAATTAAAAAAGACCAAAACCGGTTGATCCTGGAGAATGATGATGAGACACGATAGAAACAACTCAACCGTCCTCAAAATTGAGGGTATGCATTGTGCCTCTTGCCAGGCACCCATCGAACGGGCGCTTAAGGCAGTACCCGGTATTGGTGAAATCAATATCAACCTGGCCGACCGCGAAGTATATGTTGAGGGGGCTGTGACCGATGACGTACTGGTCGCAGCTGTCGCGCAAGCTGGTTATGAGGCCAAAATTGAGCGGGATGAATCTCCTGAAGACACCGATCAGGCCAATCAGAACTATTACCGTCAATTAATGCGCAATACAACGCTGGCACTGGTGGTCGGTGTCCCATTGATGGTTTTTGGCTTTTTCGAATCAGCCATTGATTCTGCGTGGACACCACTGCGCTGGTTCTGGCTATCCATGGCGGGCGCCACCCTCGCGGTGTTGATACTCGCAGGCCGGCATTTCTTTATCGGTGCCTGGAATGCCTTCAAGACGCACTCCGCCACCATGGATACACTGATCGCCCTGGGGACCGGCATGGCGTGGTCATATTCGACCGTCATTGTACTTTTCCCCGAGTTGGTGCCGGAGATAGCCCGGCATGTCTACTTTGAAGCGGCCGCGATCATTATCGGTTTGATCAACCTGGGTCAGGCACTGGAACAGAAAGCCCGTGGCAGAACCTCGCAGGCTATCCGCCGGCTATTGGATTTACAGCAGAAAACGGCGCGGGTGGTTCGCGATGGGAAGGAAATTGATGTACCCATTGCCAGCGTCATCGTGGGCGATATTGTGCGTGTGCGACCCGGAGAGAAAATTGCGGTGGATGGTGTTGTCAGCGACGGCCAGAGCAATATTGATGAATCCATGCTCACCGGCGAGCCGGTACCGGTCAACAAGTCCGAAGGCGATGAAGTCTCCGCCGGCACGCTGAACAAAACCGGCAGTATCCTCTATCGCGCCACCCGTGTCGGTGCTGAAACGGCACTCGCACAGATCATCAAAATGGTACGTCAGGCACAAAACTCCAAGCCGCCGATTGGCAAGTTGGCCGATGTGATCGCCGGAATTTTTGTACCAGCGGTTATGCTGATTGCCATTGCCTCGGCACTGGTTTGGTTCAATTTTGGTCCGGATCCTCGTGCCGTATATGCCGTCGTCACCGCGGTCACCGTACTGATTATTGCCTGCCCCTGTGCGCTGGGACTGGCAACACCCATGTCGGTGATGGTGGGTATCGGTAAGGCCGCCGAGGCGGGTGTTTTAATCCGCAATGGTGAAGCCCTGCAAACCGCCTCCCAACTCACCACCATGGTGCTGGATAAAACCGGCACCATCACCGCCGGTCGACCGGAGGTTGTTGAAATTGCTGCCGTTGGAGCGCACACAGAAAATGCTGCATTGCTATTGGCAGCCAGCCTGGAAACCGGCTCCGAACACCCCCTGGCACAGGCAATCATCGATGCCGCGAAACACCGACAACTGGACACGCACCCTGTTGAAGCTTTTGAGGCCATCGCAGGTCACGGTGTCAAGGGTAGAGTGGACGGCCGCGAACTTTTGTTTGGTAATGAAAAGCTGATGCTGCAATCTGCCGTTCAAATCGATGCAGCCTCACTCAAGACCAGCGAAGAGATGGCAGAAAAAGCCTGGACACCCATGTTTCTTGCTGCCGGTGGCCATCTGGCCGCGATTATCGCTGTAGCAGATCCGATCAAAGAAGATTCGCTGGAAGCGATCAAACGCTTGCAGGCAGACGGTTTGAAAATCGTCATGCTGACCGGTGACAATCAACGTACCGCCAGGGCAGTTGCCGCCCAGGTGGGAATTGACGAAGTGCGCGCCGAAGTATTACCCGACGCTAAAAAAGACCAGGTGGCTGAATTGCAGGCCAGTGGAGAAAGCGTCGGAATGGTCGGCGACGGTATCAATGATGCACCGGCACTGGCACTCGCCAATGTCGGTTTTGCCATCGGCACCGGTACCGATGTGGCCATCGAAAGCGCAGACATCACGCTGATGCGTGGTTCATTACACGGTGTCGCCGATGCGATCGAAGTTTCCCGCGCGACTTTGCGAAACATCCGTCAAAACCTGTTTGGGGCATTTTTCTATAACGCAGCAGGTATCCCGTTTGCAGCAGGGGTGCTCTACCCGGTCATCGGCGTGCTGCTGAATCCCATTATCGCCGGCGCTGCCATGGCGTTCTCGTCGGTGACCGTGGTCACCAATGCCAACCGCTTGCGCTTGTTCCGCTTCGGGAGGGAATCATCATGAGCCTTTTATTGGTTAATCTGGCTGGTCTGTTTTTGATGGCAGCCGTGATCTGGTGGTTTTGGCTGTCCGGCAAGAGTACAGCCGTAAAAGCCAGTGAGGGCATAGTGGAAATACGCGTTCACAACGGTGTATATCAACCTGACCGCATCGCCATTGCCGCCGGCAAGACAACCACATTCCGCTTCATCCGGGAAGATCCGGCAGCCTGTGCTGAGGTGGTCAAATTCGACGGTTTGTCCATCAGCCGGGAACTGCCGCTGAACAAAGCTGTAGACCTGTCC
>SMVB01161123.1_pt1 | contig 10764 bp, 7 predicted proteins | sample 2456461 | NCBI WGS metagenome assembly SMVB01 (sample SAMN11095934, study PRJNA526329) | marine sediment metagenome | biome: Marine sediment; feature: Surficial sediment; material: Deep marine sediment; isolation source: Hadal surficial sediment | place: Pacific Ocean | collected 2014-05 | depth 0-1...
AAATTAGCCTGAGTGTGAGTTACGATCCTGAAAGTGATGTGGAGGTATCAATAGCTTCGAATATGGCAAGAGAAATCACTTATAATATTGAACATATTGTGCATCATATGGCCCTGGTTAAAATTGGTATTAAAGAGGTGTGTCCGCAGGTTACACTACCTGCTGAATTCGGTATTGCAGTTTCTACAATTAGGTATCATCAAAGTGGTATAGAAGGTTAGCTCCTGTATTGGTGTAATCTCCAATAAATCATTACTTTTTATAAATTAGGGGGATAAACTTTAGCACCCTTTAAGTGAAATCATCAACTAGTAGCAATTTCTGGATAAAACTGCGACACTGGGAATACTGGCCATGGTGGTTGGTGTATATACCTGTTTTTGCTTACTGGCTTTGGTGTGGATTAAAAGCGCGGGCCATTTTTTACCTTAGTGCCGCAAACCCTGGATTTGAATACGGCGGTATTGTTGGCTCTTCTAAAAAAGTAATTCTGGATAAAATACCAATTGAATTTTTGCCAAAAGATATAATAATTTTATCCACTGACTCTCCTGAAAATATCTCGTTACTAATGCGTGAGGCGCAGTTGAGTTTTCCTATTATTATCAAACCAGATGTGGGTGAGCGAGGCTTTAAAGTAGAGCTAATTAAAAATGAAACTGAACTGGAATCTTATTTAATAGGTAATACCGAAAAGTTCATTTTACAGGAGTATCTCAATCTTCCTATGGAGGCCGGTATATTTTATTATCGTTTGCCAAATGAAGAGATGGGTACTGTTAGTTCAGTTGTATTGAAGGAATTGCTGACAGTAACAGGGGATGGTAAATTAAGTATTCGTGAGCTCATGATGAGGCGTGATCGAGCCAAATTGCAAATAAGTCGGCTTGATGCATTGAAGAACATTGATCTAGATTCTGTACCGGCTATTGCCGAAGAAATTATTCTTGAACCAATAGGTAATCATAATAGGGGCGCTACTTTTCTGGATGGCAATTTTCTGATAAACCGGCAATTAATAGAACTCATTGATAGTATCAGCAAAAAAATTGATGGATTTTACTATGGAAGATTTGATTTAAGATGTAAAGATGCTGCCGCCTTGTATAATGGAGAATTTAAAATAATGGAGCTAAATGGCTCGGTTTCGGAACCCGCGCACATTTATTCACCTGGTTTTCCGTTACTCAAAGGTTACCAGGTTTTGTATCATCACTGGCGTATTTTGTATAAAATAAGCCGGATGAACCATAAAAACGGTGTTCCTTATATGTCGTTTAGAACAGGTCTCAGTGCACTGCGAAAATCCAGGTTCAACCGTAAGGCTTAATCAAGTGCGAAGGCAAATTTAAAAGATGGGTAGTAACCTTCTTCCGAGAAGCCAAATAACATCGAGAAATATAGGACTCCTGCCGGAGCAACCCAAATGCCGCCTCCATAGGCATTATGCCATTTATCAGAGGGGTCACCTTCAACAGAAGCCCGACCTACATCGTAAAAGAAATCTACGCCAAACTGAGTCGGCAAAAAGAAGGCCCGAATATTCAACAGCCTGATAAGTAAATCGGTATTATTATAAAAAATTTGTTCGCCGGCAAACCTGTATTTTCTATAACCACGCAGTTGGTCACTGCCGTCTAAATAATTATATTGATAAAACTCAGGATTGCCAAAAACCTGGGCGAACCCAGTACGGTTAGATAAGGTAAGCCTTGAGGGTAGCTTAAAGCTATAATAAAAGGTGAAATCTGTAGTTATTTTACTGTAATTTTTAGCTTCACCGGATGTGCCGGCGAAATAACCAAGGGTGGTAAGCCAACGTAGTCCTCTCTCTGTTAACACCTCTTTGTTTCGCGTATCAATATCTATGGTACTCGTAATGCCTGTCCAGGATTTACGTTTAAATACTGTAGCCGAATCCAAATCATACTCAGGGCTGTCATAATCAGTGATAAACCTGTCGGCTGTTGGCTCAACCTCAATCATCTGCGATGAGGAGCCTATAGTAAAGACAAAGGATTCTCCGGCATTAAATTTGAAATGAGCATCCACAAGGAACTCTTCGTACCTAACTCGGTAATAATCAATACCTCTGTCCTGATCATAGACCGATTCGTTTCCTATACCAAAATAGTTAGTCACATAATTTGGTGATCTTAATTCTGCCCTAAGTAGCAAATTAGCTTTACCGAATACGTCAGTAAATTCACCGGCATAACCAAAACTATAAGAAGAGGTTGCCACAGCATTAGTTAAGCCGAATTTATGACTCGACTTGAATGGGTCTTTCCTGAAGCCCTGTACCTGGAAATTAGCCCCGGCACCTATAAACAATCCATCATCCTGATTAATTTTTAAGGCAAGGAGTGGTACCAGTGTGTTATAATTAAACCATTCACGATTATAATCATTTACATCGGCTCGTTTAGAGGTTTTATTCTTAGTCTCCTTGCCACGGGTTATGTCTGTATTAGAATGATTATCATATACTATCCAGGTTTTACCAAGTGACCCCACTGATGAATTATCCGTAAACTTATCATCATCATAGCCGCCAATAACCCTGATTTTAGGCCCTTTAGGCACCTTGCCGGAAATTTCGAAAATGTCGTTGCCATCAAGTCCGTAAAGTCTAATTTCTTTAGTTTCTGCAGTAATGAATTTTCTTTGGTAAAGGAGTTTTTCGTGATTGCCCTGCTTATCAATTTTATAAACCTTTACCAGGGTAGTATCCCTATCCTGCCGCACCACCTTAAAATACTCATGTTTATTACTGCCAACTATGTTCACTTTTTTGGCTAAGGCAGTATAATATTTCATGGCATATTCATCAAGGTGATCTCTGCGCGATTTTAAATCTGCAGTTATTTTTTCACCATGGTATTGATATATTTCCTCGGGCCATAGTTTAAGGGCATTTTCAATTACCTCATCACTAAGTGCAGCTTGCATTGCTGTTACTGCTTCAAGCCAATCTTCCCTTTCCAGTTCAGTTAAAAAGGTTCGATCAAAGTTTCTGGCCATTTGACTCCATAAACCGGTTATGTTTTCTACTTCAGGGCCAAAGCCTTGCAATGCCGGCACTGCCCAGCTTGAGCCAATTATAAAGGGGATTATGCCTTCTCTAACAAAAAATACCTGATCACGATCACGGGGTATAGGTTGATAATATTTGCCCTTGCCCTTATTATCAAACTGCGCCCAGCGCCACTGGTCCCAATGCCGATCCCAATCGCCTAAGAATGTATCGAGTAATCTGGCCCGTAGTACCGACGCCTGATCTACCCGGTTATCATTATCTTTTTCCAGGTTCTTCAACATATCAGGAGTGTTAATAATATTATCTGAATTGCCAAAATAAGCGGCATCTGATTGGTCCTTCGCCGGACGTTCTTCGAAGAGGGCTAACTGATTTTTAAAATCTTCACGGTAAATACCAAAACGTGGATCATCGGGAACAAAAACAATTTTGGGGTTAGTATGATATACATTTGTTGCCTCCGCCATTGGCGGTACTACTAAAGCAGCGTAAGGGTTACTACCACTGATTGATTCTTGAACAAGTTTCTTTGCAAAATTGCTTCTAAATTGTTCTGGAATTAGCTTAGAAGCATCTTTTTCAAGCAATCTAATTACATACTGTTTGCCATTTTTTGCCTCTAACCTCAACGATTTGGTTTGGTTTCCGCCACCTCTCTTAAGAATTTTTAATCCACCTTTTTCAGTGCCAATATCTAACACCGGCGCGCTAATGTCCTCAAACCACTCTTTTCTATATCCTTCGCCAAAAAAGAAAGCCTTGCTTTTTTTCCCTTCAAAAACATCACTGGCATTCGTTATTTGTGGTCCTTGTTGAACCAATGAAAAGCCGCCAATTTCCTCTGGGTTAAATTCCTCTAAAAATGGAGAATCTGAAATTTGTTTTTCATATATAAGCGGGTCGGGGGTATCGGGAGATTCAAAACTTAGCCAAACTTCTCCATTAGCATAATAATCAATATAGCCATACCCGTGATAATTGCCGGCAAATAGTGATGGGCTTTTTAGTTTTACAGTAGTATTTTGTTTTGAGCCGGCACCACTGACCACGTAATTTACATTATCCTTGGCCAGGTGCTGTAAGGCATGTTCGTGACCTGATACATGCACCAGATTTTTATGTGTAATCAATAGATCGTTGATGGTGTTTACCATTGCTTTATGCTGAATGTTTGCCTGATCCTGCACACTACCTATAGTTTGTCTGTAGACGGGAAATATTGAACCAATTATTGGCAGGGGAATCCACAACTTTGGTGACACCTTGGTTAGTGGGAATAAATGATCTTTGGCCGTAACTACGCCTCCATGCATCCCCTTAGTATAGATTGGATGATGACTGGCAATAATTACTTTTTTATTAATATTTCTCTGTAGTATATCATGCAATTGGATAAAAGCTTCTTCGCCACTTTTAGCACCACAGGAAGACGATGCTCCTGGTTTATCGCCTTTATGCAAAAGGTATTGCGTATCAAGAATAATTAAAATTAATTTCTCAGTTAAGGGAATTTCTATGGGGCCCGGACAGCCATTTGAAGGGAAAAACACATCGGCTGAATCAAGGGCATTTTCAATGTATCTCTCTTGCTCCATTATATACTGCCATCCCTTCTTCTTGCCACCATCCCAGTCGTGGTTTCCAGGAATAAAAAATATATCACCATTATAGTCCTTAACAACATCTATTTGAGAATTAATTATGGCTTCAGCCTCCGGCCTGTCTTTGTTGCCCTTTGGTGGCATACCATTATTATAAATATTGTCACCTAAGAATATGATTCCGGTTGGCATGGACTCTTTATTTAATTTAGCTTTAAGTAGTTCCAGTGAAGGGTTCCCCCCAGGTTTGCCGGCGTCGCCAATTAAATAGAGACGGTAGTCGGGGTTTTCTACAGGCCTTTTTTGTCCATTTGCTCTAAAAACTAATAGACCTATGATGGATATGATTATCGCAAGTTTTAACTTCATAAAGGTTGCCTGATTAGGTGGTAAAAGTTAGATTTCTTTTTGTCGCCTTCATTACTGATAAAAAGATCACCATCCGGAGAAAAGCAAATACCTTCAGGTTGAGCGTATATTTTGGCGGAGAGTTTAACTACAGCCTTAATTTTATAATCCCGGCTTAATACAACTAGTAATTTGCCGGCCGAAGCTAAAATATATACATCCTGGGTTAGTGGGTCTATAGCAATAGCCGATGGCTTGAATTTCTCCACATTGGCAAATTTTTGCAACTCACTTTTTTTAATTACGGCTACGGGCTTATCAACCAGCTTCTTATCATCTAGGCTTAGTGCATATATGGCTTTCCCCTTTACTTCATAATCACCGGCACTGCCACTTTCTTTGGTAATGATAAGCAGTTGATTGGTTTGCCTGTTGTATGCCAGTCCTTCTGAGTCATTCCTCCAGGATAACTTTGTTTCAATACGGTTAACTTGTTCGGGCTTATGTTTATTGAAGGAAAATAATGTCCCACTACTTGCCAGTGCGTAAAAGGTATCACCCACCACTTCAATTCCTTCAAAGTCCCCGGGTAACGAAAATTTCACTTTTTCCGCTATCTCACCTGTCTGGCAATCAAGAATATATAATATGCCGGCTTCATCCTGTACGGCACCTAATTGGCCATTATACCACGTTAGACCTGATATTTCTTTTAATTCTTTAGAAAGCTCTATTTTTATCTCAGGCTTATCCACATTAAATGGGATTTTTTTGTGGTTTATATTGATAGAAATCGATATAATTAATGTGGTAATATGAGTTATTAGAAATAACATTGGCACTAAATTTACAATTTTTAATTTATACTAATTACTAACAAGTACACATAGCAAATCATTCTACTCATGAGTAAAGAAACGGAGCTGGTAAATAAATATCGTGGACTTGCCGAGGAAATCCTGGGGAATAACATATCATCAAAGCTGGTATATCATAACATCGATCATACAAGAGGTGTGGTAAAAGCCTTTAGTGAGATAGGTAATGCCAGCAATTTGTCGGATAGAGATCTTGAATTAGGCATGGTGGCGGCCTGGTTTCATGATACTGGATATACCAGGGCAACAACACTTCATGAGGATAAAAGTGTAGAGATATTTAATGAAAATGTAAGTAGTGAAGATTTCTCTGTTGAAGAAATAACCAAAATTAACGATCTTATTCAAGTAACCAGGATGCCGCAAAAGCCAACTACTATGCTTGACAAGGCACTTTGCGATGCGGATTTACATCATCTGGGTACGGATACTTTTATTGAGCAATCTGATCTGCTAAAAAAGGAAGCTGAGAACGAAACAGGCAGAAGCATAAAAAAGGAGATGTGGAATGTTGACTCCTATTATTTCGTCCGTGATCATCAATTTTTCACTCCCTATGGAAAAAAGACTTATGGCCCAAAGCAAGAACAAAATTTACTTGAACTTAGGGGGAGTATTAAAGAGTTTACTAAACAGGATAAAGAGATAAAAAACCTGGAGGTTAAACTTGAGAAATTAAACGCTAAGCTCATACAAAAACCTTCTCGTGGTATAGAAACCATGTTTCGGATTACCTCGAGAAACCATCTTCAACTTAGTAGCATGGCCGATACCAAGGCCAATATTATGATCTCAATTAATACCATTGTAATTTCAGTGGTATTATCAACTTCTACTGGTAAAATAGCGGAGTACCCTCATTTACTTTTGCCTGTGGCTGTGCTTAGCCTTGTTTGTTTAACAACCATTGTTTTAGCAGTATTGGCAACCCGACCTAGTATAAGTAAGGGTACATTCTTAAGGGAAGACATATTAAACAAAAAAACCAATCTGCTGTTTTTTGGCAATTTTCATGGCATGGAAATAGAAGATTACCAGTGGGGTATTTCTGAAATGATGAAGGATGCTGATTATTTATATAGCAGTTTAACCCGCGATGTATTCTTTTTAGGAAAGGTACTGGGAAGAAAGTACCGGATTCTACGCTATGCCTATACCACCTTTATGATAGGATTTGTTATAAGCATCCTGCTGTTTATTATTTCTGCTTTCTGGAATCAGGTCTAATTTATGGGGGGTATATTTAGGGTATAAATTGTTACCGGTTGGGTTCTTCCCCTTAAATTAATTTCATCAGCATTTTTTTAAAATTTGCCGGGGGTGACTCCATTCCAGTCATAAACATTTCAGAAACCAGTAAGTGTATATTATACTAATTACACAACTCCCATTTCTTCCGGAAACGGCCATTAATGTAATTAACATTCAATCGTTAAATTAATAAAACAATAATTTAAATTTTAGTTCCACTGGTTAAATAAAAGTACTTTGGTACAGAACGGAATGGTTCGCATACAATTGAATAAAATTTAGATATTTGCATCAGGATATAATAAAATGAATCTGACCGATTTAATTGATAAATGCAATCGAGAAAGCTTCGTAGAACCATATAAGATAAATTATTAGCGCATGAAAGGAATTATATTGGCTGGCGGGGCAGGTACAAGATTGCATCCACTTACACTGGCCATAAGCAAGCAGCTAATGCCGGTTTTTGATAAACCAATGATATATTATCCACTGTCTACATTGATGCTGGCAGGCATAAATGAGATTCTAATAATATCAACACCAACAGATTTACCGAATTTTGAAAAACTTTTAGGTGATGGCAAATCCCTGGGATGCTCATTTATCTACGCTGTGCAGGAAAAACCTGCGGGTCTGGCCGAGGCTTTTTTAATAGGCGAAGAATTTATTGGGCAGGATAATGTAGCACTTATTTTAGGAGATAATATTTTTTACGGGGTAGGTCTGGCTGAATCCTTAAAAACGTACGAGAATCCTGATGGTGGCATCGTCTTTGCCTACCATGTTTCTGATCCTGAGCGATATGGTGTGGTTGCGTTTGATGATAATGGCCAGGCTATATCAATTGAAGAAAAACCGGCGCAGCCAAAATCTAATTATGCGGTACCCGGGCTCTACTTTTATGATAATTCAGTGGTAGAGATTGCCAAAAATATTAAACCTAGTAAGCGTGGAGAGCTTGAAATTACCGATGTTAATCGCATTTATCTTGAAGCGGGCAAACTGAATGTTGCCGTTTTGAGCAGAGGCACTGCCTGGTTGGACACCGGTACATTTAACTCATTGATGCAGGCAGGGGAATTTGTACGGGTTATTGAGGAGCGCCAGGGACAGAAAATTGGCTGTATTGAAGAGGTAGCTTATAATATGGGTTATATCGATGCAGTACAGTTACTTAAATTGGCTAAACCTTTGTCAAATAGCGGTTACGGCATTTACCTGGAATCATTGGTTAAATGAAAATTGAAGATCTACCCCTAAAGGGCAGCTTTATTATGCATCCGGCTGTATTTGAGGATCATAGAGGAACATTCTTTGAGAGTTATAATCAGAGATTACTCGATAAGGTACTGGGTTATTCACCTCAGTTTGTTCAGGATAATCAGTCCGGGTCTAAATATGGTGTGCTCAGAGGTCTGCATTTGCAGCTAGGGGACTTTGCCCAGGCGAAGTTAGTGAGGGCGTTGGCAGGTGAAATACTGGATATACTTGTTGATGTAAGACCTGATTCGCCTCAGTTTGGTGAGAGCTACTCATTGGTGATATCGGCGGCTAACAGGATCCAATTATTTATTCCGCGTGGCTTTGCTCATGGATTTGTTGTCCTAAGCGAAACAGCCACAATTCATTACAAAGCTGATAATTATTATAATAAAGAGGCTGAATCAGGCCTGTTATATAATGATCCCGAATTGAACATAGATTGGCAAATTCCAAGCCAGGACATAATCACTTCAGAAAAAGATTTAATACTGCCTACCCTGGCCCAATTCAGGCAATTACTGTAATCAGTAGGTAAAAGTGCCGTGTTTACCTTCGATAGTAAGCATTTTTTTATCAGAAGCCTCTACATGACCAATAATCCGGGCATCTACATTAAAGGATTTAGCAATTTCGATAATAGTTTCAGCATGTTCCTCTTCCAGGTAAATCTCCATTCTATGACCCATATTAAAAACTTTGTACATCTCCTGCCATGAAGTCTTGCTTTCTGCCTGTATTATTTTGAAAAGCGGTGGTGTGTCGAACAGATTATTTTTAACAATATGCAGGTTTTTTATAAAATGCAACACTTTGGTTTGGGCGCCACCACTGCAATGTACCATGCCATGAATATGCCGGCGATACTCTTTAAATACCTTGGTTATGACAGGCGCATAGGTTCTTGTTGGTGAAAGAACCAGTTGGCCAATATTCAGAGGTACTGAGTCAATGGTATCTTCGAGCCTATAGGTCCCTGTGTAAACCAATTCTTCAGGTATACCCTTATCGAAGGTTTCCGGGTACTTGTCTGCATAAATTTTATCAAATACATCGTGACGTGCTGAGGTAAGACCATTGCTGCCCATGCCGCCATTATAGTTATCCTCATAGCTTGCTTGCCCATATGATGCCAGGCCAACAATTACATCTCCCGGTTTAATCTTATCATTAGAAATAACATCAGCCCTCTTCATGCGGGCAGTAACTGTACTATCCACAATAATGGTTCTGACCAAATCTCCGAGGTCTGCTGTTTCACCGCCGGTGGAAACGATGTTCATGCCATAGTTGCGCAGCATCTCCAGTACTTCTTCAGTACCATTAATTATAGCGCCTATAACCTCACCCGGAATCAGGTTTTTATTGCGGCCAATGGTCGAAGAGAGAAGAATGTTGTCTGTAGCACCTACACATAATAAATCGTCGGTATTCATGATGATTGCGTCCTGGGCTATGCCTTTCCACACTGAGAGGTCGCCTGTTTCTCGCCAGTAGAGGTACGCTAATGAGGCTTTAGAGCCGGCGCCATCGGCATGCATAATCGTACAATAGTCAGGATCCTGGCCAAGATGATCTTCAACAATTTTACAAAAAGCAGCAGGATAAAGGCCTTTATCGAGATGTTTAATGGCCTTGTGTACATCTTCCTTTTCGGCGGAGACACCCCTGTTCATATAACGGTTACTCATAGGGGCAAAAGTAATAATTTGTGATGAGGTGTAATATTATCTGGGCACTAAATACTATTGACTAGTGCTAACGATTTTCCCCTTCATCTTTGAAGTATTTCTCGTCGTCATCGAGGTTCGCATCACCTGCACTTTGACTGATACTAGTTACCTTAAATTCCGTGCGCCTGTTTTTTTGTCTTCCTTCGGGATTATCGGTACCATCAGGGTTAGTGTTTCGGGCAATCGGTTGGGTTTCACCATAACCTTTGGCAACTATCCTGGTGGGCGAAATTCCCGCCTGTATAATATAACTTACCGCACTTTCTGCCCTTCGTTGTGATAGTCTAATATTATAAGCTTCGGTATCCACACTATCAGTATGCGAACTCAGCTCGATATTAATTTCAGGATTATCAATAAGAATATCAACTAGTTTATCAAGTTCCTGAGCAGCTAGAGCTCTAATATTCCATTTGGCAAAATCATAGTATATATTCTCCATTACAATGGCTTTTTCCAGGATTATTTTTTCGAGGACAAGAAGTGTATCAAATGTAACATCGGTAATTAATTGGGTAAGTTCTTCCTGAGGGACAGACTTGCCAATGGTGGTATAATTTAACCTGGTCACAAAAAACTGCAGGGCATCCTCACCTAGTTTTTCTGCCATCAACTCATAATTTTCATTTTCATAAACCCTGAAATTAAAT
>SMVB01274201.1_pt1 | contig 10762 bp, 7 predicted proteins | sample 2456461 | NCBI WGS metagenome assembly SMVB01 (sample SAMN11095934, study PRJNA526329) | marine sediment metagenome | biome: Marine sediment; feature: Surficial sediment; material: Deep marine sediment; isolation source: Hadal surficial sediment | place: Pacific Ocean | collected 2014-05 | depth 0-1...
AACGCACTCCGGAGCGTCGTGATCTCGGCGGGCGAGAGGGTCACGATCAAAACGGGCTTCGGCCCGGGAGCCGTCGAAGCTGCCGATGTCCCGGCTAGTTCCGATTCGCCCTATTCAAGCGCTTGCCTCGACGATGCTCGCTACCGCATCGCCGCAGTCGCGGCGGCCCGGGGCGAGTACGCTCACAACTCGGTGAGCCCGATCGCCTTGATGGACCTGGAAGGTGCAGAATCAGTCCCGACCGTGGCAGCGGGACCGCCGATCATTCCAACCGGTACTCTCGGCCCACCCGGGGCGCCCGTCGTTCGACCTTGTCTCTCGTACCAGCAATGCGTGCAACCATCGAGAGCGGCTCCGGTCTTTGTGCCTGGCCCACGGCGCGGCGATCTACCCCAACCGCCTCCGTGAACTCCGGGCGGCTGCCCTTCGCCCCTCAACGAAGCAGTGAAGGCGCGAAGTCCTCGGGTGCCCGCAACCCATGCAATTGAAGCAAGGTGGCGGCGATATTGCCCAGACTCGCATCTGCCACCTCGGGGTTGAGTGCCAGTTGGTGACCCGGGACGTAGACCGCCAGAGGCACCGGGTTCAAGGTGTGGCTGGTCTTTGCGATGATCGCGCCGCCGGCGTCTCGTTTGACTTCGCCGGTCCCGTGCTCGAGCTCGTACATGCAGTCGGCGTTGCCGTGGTCGGCCGTGACGACCAGCGCACCGCGCATCTTCTCGATCAGCGGGATCAGCCGACCGATCTGTGCATCCACTACCTCTACGGCCTTGATCGAAGCGTCGCGATCGCCGGTGTGTCCGACCATGTCACCGTTGGCGTAGTTGAGCCGCGCGTGCTGGAAGCGGCCGGTCGCCAATTCCTTTAACACGGTGTCGGTAATTTCTTTGGCCTTCATCCAGGGACGTTCTTCGAACGGCACCCGGTCGCTCGGAATCTCGATATAGGTTTCGCGTTGGTCGTCGAAGCGCCCGCTCTTGTTGCCGTTCCAGAAGAAGGTCACGTGGCCGAACTTCTGGGTTTCGCTCACGGCCAGCAACGACACGCCGTTGTGCACCAGGTGCTCTCCCAGGGTTCGGTCGATGTCCGGCGGGTCGACAAGATAACGATCTGGAACCTTGAGATCGCCGTCGTACTGCATCATGCCGGCGTACATCACATCGGGCACCTGGCCCCGATCGAAGTGTCAAAAGCTTTCACTCTCGAACGCTTCGCTGATCTCGAGTGCGCGATCGCCCCGGAAGTTCAGGTACACCAGAGCGGCGCCGTCGCGGATCGGCCCCAAGGGTTCGCCGTCGTCGCCCGCCACCACGAAGCCGGGAAGAAACTGATCGCCGATCCCTTTATCTTCGTCGCGGTAGGTCTCGATGGCCTCCCGCGCACTGGCGAAGCGCCGCCCCTCGCCATGCACGTGGATGTTCCAGCCGCCTTCGACCATTTTCCAGTCGGCGCCATAGCGATCCATCGTAATCGTCATCCGGCCCCCACCCGAGGCGATGCGATAGTCGCGTTGCTTCTTTTCGTTGATCGCCCGGAGCAGGGTCTCGAGGGCGTCAACGTATCCGAGGGCGCTCGTCTTGGCTACGTCGCGACCGTCGAGCAGAACGTGGATGCGAACCGTGCGCACCTCTTCTTCGTCGCAACGCCGGAGCAGGGCAAAAAGATGATCAATGTGACTGTGCACGTTGCCATCCGAGAGCAAACCCAGGAAGTGAAATGCCTCTCCCGAGGTTCGCACCCTTTCGGTCATCGCCTGCCAGACCGGGCCGGCAAACAAGCTGTCGGATTTGATCGCGTGGCCGACCAACTTGGCTCCCTGGTCGAAAATGCGGCCGGCACCGAGTGCGTTATGTCCGACTTCGCTGTTGCCCATGTCGTCGTCGCTGGGCATCCCAACGCCCCGTCCATGCGCGATCAACTGGGTGCACAACGCGATTTGTGACAAACGATCGAGATTGGGAGTCCGCGCGAGCCAGACTGCGTCGGACTCGTCGCGACGACCGATCCCCACGCCGTCCATCACGCAGATCAGCACGGGCCCCTCGACCCCGGGAAACCCAGGATGCCGCTGTAACTCGAAACTCATTTACGATTCGGAACCCATGTTGATGATCTCGACACGTCGGTTGTGCTGGCGTCCAGCGACCGTCACATTCGTGTCAATGGGGTCTTCTTCGCCGCGTCCGACGGACTTCAAGCGTTCCTCGGACACGCCGCGCTCCTGCAAAAACGCCCGTACGACCTCGGCGCGCCGCTCGGAAAGGTTCGCGTTGAAACGCAGGTCTCCCACGCTGTCCGTGTGGGCTTCGACCGAGAAATTGAACGACTCGAGATCCTCGCCGCGGAGCGCCTTGACCACTTTGGCGAGCAGCTGCAGGGCTTCGGGCCCGAGCTCTGTGGAATTGAACGCGAAGTAGACGGGCAGTCGGACTCTGGGTCGGGCATCCGGTTGAACCTTGGTGCCCCGGGGCACAGCCAGGGCTTCAACGATGTCGCCGGGCTCGATGATCTGAATTTCGACACTGCTGAAGTCCGTGACCGAGATGGGCTCGGCGCCGGCGGCCAGCACCCAGGCAAAACTCAGTGTCGCGCTGGCTGCCGCCCTTGCGAGCGTCCGGCCGAGCAAGCCGAGACCCGGCATCAGCGCTTTGCACGGGGAGGTTCGCTTCGTCATCTCGAGGCTTCCTTCCATTGGCAGGGGGGATATCTTACCGAGTATGGGTTTGGCTGTCTTCCCAGTCCATGGTTTGACGGGGATTCGACAGTCTGAGTTTGTGGAAAGTTCTGCTTTCGTCCACCTTTCGTCAACCTTTCATCTACCCGTCGCTTGTAAGTTCGTGCGTATCGCGAAATGAACCGTCTATGAGTGTCTACCAACCCCGCAATGATTCCGCATCGAGTGCCGGTAGTGCCGAGCCCGAAAGCGCTGCGCCCCGGCTTGCCGAGCGCATCCCGACGGGTCGTCTGTACGATTCCTCCGCGATCCTCGACCGGTTCATGCGCTGGATCAGCGACGTCTCGCTGGTGGCCTATCCCGCCCAGGAAGAGGCGCTGCTCGAACTCTCTACCGGCCAGCATGTCATCCTGAGCACACCCACCGGATCGGGCAAATCGCTGGTCGCCCAAGGCCTTCATTTCAAAGCCCGCTGCGAGGGCAAGCGGTCCTTTTACACGGCGCCCATCAAAGCCCTCGTCAACGAGAAGTTCTTTGACTGGTGCGATCAGTTTGGCGCCGAGAACGTGGGCATGTTGACCGGAGATGCGAGCATCAATCGCGACGCCCCGATCCTCTGCTGCACCGCAGAAATCCTCGCCAACATGGCGGTCTCCGAAGGCAAGGCTCTCGACGCACCCTATGTGGTGATGGACGAGTTTCACTACTTCGGCGACCGAGAGCGCGGGATGGCGTGGCAGCTTCCCCTGCTGGAACTGCCCAACACCCAGTTCCTGCTGATGTCGGCCACGCTCGGAGACACCCGTGCCATCGAAGACTTGATTCGCCGTCGCAGTCCGCGAGCGATCGTTCGCATCCACAATGATGATCGGCCGGTGCCACTCGACTTTTCCTATCGCGAGACACCCGTCCACGAAACCGTCGAGAAGCTGTTGGCCCAGGACCGGGCGCCTATCTACATCGTCCATTTCACCCAGCGCGAATGTGCGGATCAAGCCCAGGCCCTGACCAGTTCGAACATCAGCGACAAACAGGAGAAACGCGCAATCGCCGAAGGCATGATCGGCTTTCGTTTCGACACGCCCTATGGCAAGGACATGCAGCGATTTCTGCGCCACGGAATCGGCATTCACCATGCTGGACTTCTGCCCAAGTACCGGCTGTTGGTGGAGCGCCTCGCTCAACGCGGGCTGCTCAAGGTGATCTGCGGCACCGACACCTTGGGCGTCGGCGTCAACATTCCGATTCGCACGGTGTTGTTCAGCAAGCTCTGCAAATTCGATGGCGAAAAGGTGGGGATTCTCTCGGTGCGCGATTTTCTGCAGATCTCGGGCCGCGCCGGGCGCAAGGGTTTCGACAGCCAGGGCAGTGTGGTGTGCCAGGCGCCCGAACACGTGATCGAGAACAAGCGACTCGAAGCCAAGGCCGCCGGTGCGTCCGCCGGAAAAAAGAAGAAGCTCGTCAAGAAGAAGCCGCCGACCAAGGGCTATGTCGCCTGGGATGCGGAAACCTTGACCCGGCTCTCGACAAGCCCTCCCGAGCCCCTGGTCTCGCGCTTTCGCGCCTCGGTGGGGCTTCTGATCAATTGTCTCAAGAGCACTGCGGGTCCAGAAGATCGCGGCGCGGGCTATGGGCGCATGATCGATCTGATCGGACGCTCGCTCGAAGATGCGAGCAGCAAACACAAACTCGTGGTGGAGTCGGCCGTGCTATTTCGCGCGCTGCGCGGCGCCGGCATTCTCGAACTCGAAACCGACCCACGCAGGACTGGCAGCCGAGTTCGGGTCAGCCAAGATTTGCAGCCGGACTTTTCTCTCCACCACGCCCTCTCTCTCTACCTTGTCGAAGTGCTCGAGGCGCTCGATAGCGAGGGCGAAGAACGCGCCCTCGACGTGCTCGCCCTGGTTGAATCCGTTCTCGAAAATCCGCGGGCACTGCTGATCGCCCAGGAAAGACGGCTCAAGAGTGAACTGATGGCCAAGCTCAAGGCAGAGGGCGTCCCCTACGAGGAGCGAATCGACAAGCTCGACCGGGTGAGCTGGCCCAAACCCAATGCAGAGTTCATCTATCAAACCTTCAATATGTTTACCGAGAAGCACCCCTGGATCGCCGACAGCAACATCAGTCCGAAGGCGATCGCCCGGGAGTTGTTCGAGAACTACTCCGCGTTCAACGACTTTGTGAAGCTCAACCAGATGGCGCGCATCGAGGGCGTGCTGCTTCGATATCTGAGCCAGGTGCACAATACTTTGTCGCAGACGATTCCCGACGCGCACAAGACCAGCCATGTCCTCGAATTGATCGCCTACTTCCGCACCCTGCTCGCAAGGGTCGACGCCAGCTTGCTCGAAGAGTGGGAAGATCGAGTGGACTCGGATCGAGGCGTCGGCAGAAGAGAGGTCGACCGGCGCGATGCTGTTGATTCGCACCCCACTCTGGATCTAAAAGCCTTCGAAGCGCGGGTGCGATCGGAACTGCATCACTTGATGCGGTGCATTGCCAAGCGCGACTACGAAGGCGCAACCACATGCGTGCATCAGGATCGAGACGACCCGTGGGACGTGGCTCGCTTTGAAGAAGAGCTGCTGCCCTTTTATGACGAATACGAAACGATCCTGTTTCAGCCGAGCGCTCGGCAAGCCCATCTCGCGAGCGTGAAAGAGCTGCGACCGGGGGTATACGAGGCTCGGCAGGTGCTCAGCGACGATGTGGGCGACAACCTCTGGAACCTGGAAGCGGAAATCCATCTCGACGGACCCCGGCTGCCCGACGGTCCGCTATTGCGGTTGAGACGCGTCGGCAGCTAGCAGGGTGCGCCTCAATCTTCCGACAGATCGTCGAGCTCACGATCGTACTGGGCAAAGCCCACCAGTTCGCGAAGCGACTCGAACGAGGTCAGGCGCGCGGGCGTCGTTCCCTTGCCCAGGGCTTCGAGGGTGTCGCGCATGGCCGCGACCGCGGCGGAGAGCAGGGTCAGGGGATACGCGGCGATCTTGAAGCCCAGTTCTTCGAGTCGCTGCGGGGCGAGGATCGGCGTGTCTCCCTGCTCGACCATGTTGGCCATCTTTGGCCCCGGCAGTGCGTTACACAATTTTGCCATCTCGGCTTCGGATTGTGGCGCCTCGAGAAACAGGATGTCGGCTCCGAGGTCGGCGAACATCCGGCAGCGTTCGATCGCTTCGTCGAGCCCGTGGCCGTGGCGTGCGTCGGTTCGCGCCATGATGAGGATGTCGTGCCCCTCTTCTCGCACCTTGACCGCGGCGCGGATCCTCGAGGCCGCCTCGACCCGGCTCACGACTTCTTTGCCCAGAGTGTGTCCACAACGCTTGGGAGCCAGTTGGTCTTCGATCATCGCGCAAGCGAAACCCGCCCGGGCGTAGCCCGCGACCGTGCGCTTGACGTTCATCGCGTTGCCATACCCGGTATCGGCGTCGCCGATCACCGGGATCGTGACTGCGTCGCAGATGTTCCGACCCTGGTCGAGCATTTCGGCGTAGGAGATGAGCCCGGTGTCGGGCGCCCCGAGTCTTGCCGCCGCCACCGCAAAACCGCTCATGAAGGTCAGCGGGAAACCGGCTTGTTCAATCAACTTGGCCGACAGCGCATCAAAGCAACACGGCATGGTGGCCATGCCCGGAGCAGCGAGCAAGTAGCGCAGCGCATGCGCGCGGGAACCCGTGTGTGTCGACTCACTCTCTTTGACCATTGCGAGACTCTACCGGCTCGCGTCCCCCAAAACAGCACCCCGATCGGATGCGATGCCTGTGGCGATGGGCAGCACCATGGTAAACCGGGTGCCGCGCCCGGGCTCGGATTCTACGCGCAGAGATCCGCGGTGATTGCGAACAATGCTGTGGGATATCGCGAGACCGAGACCCGTCCCATGGCCTACGGGCTTGGTCGTGAAAAAGGGATCGAAGATTCGCGCAATCACGTTGGGCAAGATTCCCGTGCCGTCGTCCTCGACGCAGATCCAGACTTCTGAGTCTTGTTGCCAAGTCGAGAGTTGGACTCGCCCCCCGTCCCCGATCGCATGAAAGGCGTTGACCAGGAGGTTCACCAGGACCTGCACGATCTCCCCCGGCACACACAGCACCGGTGACAACGGTTCAAAGTCTTTCTCGATCGCGATCCGTGAATTCGTCGGGGCGATCGCGATGCGCAGGGCATCTTCCACCAGGTCGTTGAGGTCTGCAGCTTCGACTGGACCCGAGGTTCCCGATGCAAAACCTCGCACGGCTTGAACGATGGCGTCGACCCGATCGACTCCCTCGAGGCATTCTTCGATCAATTCCTCTCTTTCGGCGACCAACTCGGCGAGTTCTTTCGAAGAGTCACAACCGAAAGCGGCCTCGGCAAGGCAGTCGAGTTGCATCCTCATCCCTTCGAGATGGCTGCGCATCTCGTGGGTCGGCTCCCGAATCTCTTCCACGATACTCGCCGCGAGGCCCCCGACCGTGGCCAGGCGATCGGAAACCAGCAGGCTGCCCCGCAGGTCGGTAACCACGCGCAGGTCACGGATCACCAGGGCAACGCCGCGAACGTTTCCCAGCGGGTTGTGCAACCGAGTGGGTGATATCAAGACCGGAATGGACTCACCGCTGCAGGTTCGGAGATCGCATTCGAAGGCGTCGGTTGCCCAGGCGAGATCGACCTTCAGGGACGGCGCAAATACCGAGAAGGCGGTGTCGCGAACCTGATCCCGGGTACTCTCGACCATGCGTTCGAATGCCGCGTTCGCGCTGCGGATTTCTCCGTTCGCGCGCAACACGACAACCCCTCCTCCCAGCGCTTCGAGGATCTCTCCGGCAAAGGCACCGGGCGCCATCAGGGAATAACCGTGACGCATGAATTGGTAGACCACGAGATACGACACCAGCACGGCACTCGTGCTGCCGAGCGGCGGGAAGGCCACACCGAAAGCAGGCAGGATGAAATCGGTAACCGTTGCGATACACAGAACCGCGAGCACAGCTAGACTCAACGACGACCAGCCTCGGTTCCGATCCCCCTCGACTGAATTCGAAACAATCGCCTGCCAATTCGCATAGACATAGAGCGCCGGGACGACGAGGTTTGCGTACAGGAACACGAAGTAGATATCGAACTCGATCTGGTAGCCCCAGGGCACCGAGATCAGGCCGACCATGCCCCAGCCGGTCAGGCAGTGGATCGCGTAGGTCAGAGCACTGACGGCGTAGGAAACCCGGACCAGGGTCTTGGCAGCGGGCCTGCGATCGCCGGCGAGTTCGGCAAAAATGTTCAGGCAGGCCGGTCCCAGCAACACCCACGATCCCGTGGTCAGGCGGATGAGGGACGCGGCGACCACGGGGTCCGACTGCAGGTTCCAGAGGAACTCACCCAGGGCCCAGAAGCCGATCAGCGCGGGAACCAGCGCCATCAGCCGGTTGATGCGCAAACCCGGGTCGCGACTGAATATCGCGCACGAGAGCATCACCGAGGCGAGAACGGTAACGATCTTGAGAAGGCTTATGGCTTCGCTCACGAGATCTCTCCCGCAGACGGCGCCTCGCGATCGATCTCGTCCGGGGTCACGTCCCCGTCGCCGGATTCAAGTCCATCGAAAGACGCGACCGTGGGCAACTGCACCGATACCCGGGTGCCCTCCCCGAGCACCGAACTGAGATGAATCTCCCCTCCGTGCTGCCGCACGATCTGATACGCGACGCAGAGATCGGGTCCGGAATCGGCAGCGCCGCGACCTGCCATGGGATCGAAGATTCGCTCGATTTGATCCGGCGTATAACCCCGCCCCTCGTCTTCGACCACCAGCGTTACCGTGTCCCGCGCAGCGTGGGTCGTCAAGCGAATCGTCCCCGTCCCGTCCAACGAGGACACCGCGTTGAGAATCAAATCGAGCAGCACCTGCCTGATGTCTTGACCCACGCACTCGACCAGCGGAAGATCGGCAAAGTTCTGCACCAGGGTCGCGCGGTTGCGCAGCTGCGGAAGTGCGACCCGCACCACATCTTCGATCATTGCATTGAAGTCGTTCATCTGCCGGCCCGTGGAGCCCATGTGGGAGAAGCCGCGCACCTCCTTCACGATGGTTGCGACCCGGGCGATGCCCTGTAGCGACTGCCCGATCAAGTGATGACCGTCGAGCAGGACGGCGGGCGCTTTGTTTGGAGCCAGTTCGCGATGCACGATCTCCATGATTCTCGCATCGTTGCGGTACAGACTGTGAAGGTTGCTCTGGATAAAGGCGATCGGATTGTTGACCTCGTGGACGACCCCGGCGGCGAGTTCGCCCACCGCGGCGAGACGACCCGCGGCGACGAGTTGGTGCCGCAGGCGCACGACTTCGCGAAAATCTCGCACCACGCAGACGGATCCGAGTCTAGACCCCCGGCTGTCGCGCAGATTCGATCGCGCGACGGAGACAGCAATCGTGGTCCCGTCGTCCCGGCGCATCGTGGTCTCCAGTTCGTCTCCCTCGTCCGGAAGTTCGGCGAGAGAGATTCCGAGCCGCTTCTCGAACAGTCTGCCCGCGAGATCGTCGTGCGAGGTCGATGCGAGTTCGGCGAGGGTCGCGTTGGCCGCACAAATTCGTCCATCGCGATTGATCAAGGCAACACCGTCGGAAAGGGTGTCGAGAATCTCTCGGGCCAGCGAACTCGGCGGGGGGGCGTGCTCTCCGAAGGTGACGGACAAGATCCACAGCAGGGCCGCGACGATCGCAACCGTCAGCGCACCCAGCCGCGGCGCCGCAATCTCGAGCAGCGGGGCTACGACTTCGGTCAACGGAACGAGGCACAGCGGTAGCGTTGCGGCCAAAGCGAGTGCGGATCCATCGCCGCGTTCCACTCGGGAAAGCTTTAGAGTGCTGTTGTCGCGGGTGACGTCGCGAGTGGAAAAGAACAGAAGCCCGCACAAGACACTCTCCCCAACGGGAATGGCGCCCAGGACCAACAGGGGACCAAACTGGTTCATCCAGCCAAAATGAGTCCAGACGACTCCGGCGATCAACCCGGGCGTGAAGAGACCGACCGGGGCCATCACAGCTGCAGCGATCCAGCTCAAAATCAGCAACGCCCGGTAGCGCCGCCTCAGGTCATCGTTGTCTTCGAGCAGGAGTTGCAGTGCGAGAGGCGGCAAGACAAGGATCGGCAGCAGCGAGACGCGAGCGAGTTGCAACGCGATCGCCTGGCTGGCCAGAACCTGGGCCATCAGGTCGCACAGACCCCAGAGCGCAGCGCAGGCGACAATCGCCGCGGCGATCCAGCTGCGCCGGGCGCTCGGGTCGCGCGCAAGGATCACACTGGTGATCGCGCTCGCGCCGATGCAGGTGATCAGTGGCAGCAACAAGTACAGGTCCATTCGAAGCGGCAACTCCCCAACTTCTACATCGCCTAAAACCGTGATTTTCTTGAAGTATCTCGAATTGGAAGGGGAGCCTTGCGCGCCGGCCCAAGCAGCCTTCCAGTCACGCTGCAAGCTTGGAGGGGTCGCGGACCGCAGGCCTCGGTCTAGACGGCACCGCTAGACAAACGCGGCGCGCGGGGAATTAGATTCCCATTTCGCTGAGAGAGTCCGCCACCCGGCCGATCATCTTCGTGAGTTCGGGATGGCGATCTTCAAAGCGCGCGATCGCCCCGCGCAAAAGCCCGCGCAGAGTGCCGGGCTCCCGATCTGCATCGGGATCGCCCAGCGCATCGCGAATTTCTTCGATCGCCGCAGTGAGTTCCGCCCGTTCGCTCTCCGCGAGATTCTCGGTCGCCCCGAGTACTTCGTGCAGATCTCGAATCGCGTCGTGAAGGCTCTGCTTGGACTCTGCCATCTCGTCACTCCTCGTCGGTCGCCTCGGCCGATCTGCTGAGTCTAGCAGCCCGTTGAATAAGTCCCGCTGTCGCCATGCACCGGCCTCTCGGTCCAGCTCGGCGTTGCGAAACCTTGCCCTAGCCAGCTAGGGCTGCGCTTCCGCGCCTTGTTCTGAACCGAAATTTCGGCACATGGCTCCGCGGGACTTTTTCAACGGGCTGCTAGGCGAGCGTGCCGCCGTCTACGCGGATCGTTTCGCCGTTGATGTGAATCGAATCGGGCGAAGCCAGGAAAGCGACCACGGAT
>SMVB01353996.1_pt1 | contig 10762 bp, 8 predicted proteins | sample 2456461 | NCBI WGS metagenome assembly SMVB01 (sample SAMN11095934, study PRJNA526329) | marine sediment metagenome | biome: Marine sediment; feature: Surficial sediment; material: Deep marine sediment; isolation source: Hadal surficial sediment | place: Pacific Ocean | collected 2014-05 | depth 0-1...
CCCGCCAATACCAGGCCCACCAGGCTGGCACGCCGCAGAAATTCACGGCGCTGCATTGGAACCGGGTCTGGATGCCTTTCGTTCATGTATATAAATGGGGTCAGCGGACAGTGCCAAAGTTATTTTAGAGTACCACCAATGAACTTACACAGGCGAATGCTGAGCTAATGGGCTCGGTTGATGATGATGAGAACACGGCACATATGAAGTTCTGTCAGCAACACCCACACAGAAGCGACATCAGCAGTGAAACACAGGACGGACAGTCGGCGGCCTGCAACATGAGAACAGCCAATAGCGTAAGTTTTGAAAATCTTGCAAGGGATTGAGTCACGGCTTTGTCTTTTTGCAACTTGTTTAAACAGATATTACCTTGTTAGTTGGGTCAATGGTCAAATCGATTGAGTGTATAGCGGTCTGCACGGAACCCTTCAGGAATGCTTTCTTCCTGTCCAAGCGCTAGTGCAGCAAGCATCCGGCCTGTTGCAGGGCTGTGTTTAAAACCGCTACCGGAAAACCCGCAGCCAACCACCAACTCGTCGTCCAAACGATCGATAATCGGAAAGCCGTTCGCTGCGCTACATTGCCCACCAGGATCACGCCAATAGCTTACCGGCGTTACCAGGCTACGCAGATACTGCTTGAGTTGGGGTACCAGGCTGGCTACCCACGGACCGGCACAGACCACGGCACGATCAAAGGATTGAACTTCAGTTTTTTCGCTGGTATTGGTCCGCAGCTCGATACGCACACCAGCGCCGGCCTGTGATTCCAGCGACTCGACCCGGGCAGTAACTATACGACCGCCGAGGGTCAGAAAACGTGCCTGGACAGCACTCAAGCATTGATGGGCGATTAGAATACCGCCATTTGGGTCCCATGCCGCACCCCACTCCTCAGGGTATTTAAGCATTGGAAACCTGCTGGCGATCGTTCCGCTTTGCAGCCATTCAACTGGCCGACCATTATCCCGTAACACTGCCATGTACTTTTCAAGCTCAGCATCGCCGGGCGGTCCAAAGTTAAGCAAGCCGGTTTTGATGAATAATGTTTCACCAGTGAGTTTTTCCAATGCCCGCCACCGATCCAGTGAGTAGTCCAGCCGATCCAGTTCAAGCTCGCCCAGTAATCTGAACGCCCGTGACTGGCCATGTGAACTACCGCGGGTATGGGGTAGTGGAAACTGCTCGATCAAGGTGGTGCGAACCCCGGTCTCAGCCAGGTGCAAGGCGGTCCATGAGCCGATGATGCCAGCACCGATCACAGCCACATTGCCGGTTTGATTAGTCATAATTAATCCGCTTTACCCTATACAACAAATACAGTTTCAAAGTATTCTGTCCAATATGATGGGTGGTCTGAATTCGGGAGCAACTCATGAAAAAGATACTGGTTTTGATTCTTGCCATGGCAATGGCATCTGCTGCCACCTTTGCTGAGGATGAAGAAGGCAACAGCGCTCCGACTGATCGTATGGCACGAATGCAGAAAAACCTTGGCCTGAGCGACGGGCAAGTTGCGCAAATACGCCAGATCCGTGACAACGGCGGTAGCAAGGAGGAAATACTTGCCGTATTAACTGATGAACAACTCACGTTAATGAAGAAACGCCGGGCGAAAATGAAAAGCCAGGGTCCCAAGGGTGGAAGCTGAGGATTATTAGGACAACGGATCCACTGCACTGAAGACCGTGAAGACCGTGAAGACCGGACATCCATAACTCCTCAAAGAGGGGCCTGGGCCAGGATATTATGGACGGTTTGTTCTGTCTTATCCATTATTAAAGGGCATCAGCGCCTGCTTTGGCGATCTGGCCATCTTCTGAGGATTTAACACCGCTCACGCCAATAGCACCAACGATTTCATCGTTATGTTGCAATGGAATGCCGCCTTCAATGGGGAGCATATTGTTGAGCGACAAATAACCCTGACGGCCGCTGGCCACCGTTTCCTCCCAAAAGAGGGTAGGGCGGCGGAACATCAAAGCAGTCCTGGCCTTCGAGATCGCCACATCAATGCTGCCCAACTGCACCTTCTCACGTTGCAGAAACATCAGGTGACCACCATCATCCACGACGGCTATCACTACGTTCCAGTTGTTTCGCAGTGCTTCTGTCTCGGCTGCCTTAACCACGCGCTTGACATCATCAAGGGCTAAAATGTTTTACTGTACAATAACTTATCCTCCGTTTGATCACGTTTAGAAGTTAATCTGGTCTAACGAGCCGTATCTTTGCATCTTCTCCAGCCCAGGTTTAGATATCGAAATACAGAGCAATGGCTGCGGTGATATCCATACGCTGATCTTGGGTGATTGCCGGCGCAAGTGGGGAGTCTAGACGTTTTAGCAAGTTGAAGAAATGCTGTCAATCGGGTCTTAAATGCTGGCCAGTTAGTTGTTCAATTCCGCTAATTTGTCTGCTGGCACGTAGTCGAAAATAAACGTGATCCGGTCTTCTTTTCCCTTGTTCATCACCGAATGCATTTTTTGATTGTTGATTTCGTAGGCTTCACCTGGTTTGAATCGATAGGGTTGCCCATTGATCATGAACCGCACTCTTGGATTGGACGTTATCGGCACGTGTATCCGGTGGCCGATGTGAAATGATGGGTGCTGATCAACGTGTGGGGTGATTTTTCCGCCTGCCAGTAGATTGGCGGCCATTGCCCGGATTATGGTGCCGCCGGGCGGATAAGATTTGCTAATGATGTCGTTCATCAATGGCAAGGCGACCTTCGCAAGTCGGTCCCATCCCGGTTCTTTCGTGATCTTAAGTTTTGGCCAATCTTCCAGGTCCACAAACAACATCACAATGGATTCAGTTTCGCGGTGCACATCAAACTCCTCCTGGCGATACAGGTCTTCCTTCCAGGCCAGTTTGTCCTGCTCGAGAATGACTTCTCTAAGCTCGGTGACGTCAACTGGCCCCAGTTCACGTAGTGATGTGTCGATATTCATTCTGTTCTCTCAACGCTCAGCTCCGACAGCATTATAATCATTTCTCTATTGGTAAGCGTTTTGTAGGTGAAGTCTTTGTTATCCATAAGGTGCCTAGCCCAATAATGAACAATGACAGATAGGGCTCAAAAGGCCAGAACGGCAGCCACAGCACAAGGTTTGCTGACCACGCTGGTGTGAGCAGAAACTCAGTCAGCGGCTTTTGCCATTGCAGACCGATAGATGCTACAAACAGGCCAAAGGTGATCAGTGTGCCACCGAAAAGTTTGAACGCAAACGATGTGTTGGTCTGCGGCGCGTTTCTGAGGGCTGCTTTGCGCCGCTGTTTACCCCAGGCTGCAATTCTCAAAGCAAATGCGAGGAAACCGCTCCAGTAGAAAATATAGTCAATCGGTTGGGGGTTCTCATAGTAGGACAGGTTCCACCAGTAGACGCTAAATGGATAGGCCCAGAGGAAGTACAACGCGCTTTTATGTAGCAATTTCCATTGTTTCGCGTTCAGGTGCTGGCGGCCGAACTTGAAGGATGTGACCACCATCATCGTCAGGAAAATGTAGCCCGTGCTACCTTCGAGTTCGTCACGGAGATAAAAGATTTCCTCAAAGTAGTAGCCGCGGAAGAAGTTCGATATGATGAAAATGAACAATGCTTGCCATGCCATCGCAACGGCAAAACACAAGCCAATGTACTTCCGATTACGCAACAGCCACGCTGGCAAAGGGCCTGGCAACAATATCTGCAGCGAAGAGATAGCCATTACCAGGAAAATAATCGGCACCGCCCAGCGTACCGAAAACGAAATCATATGCGAGACACCGGCCGCAGCAGACATGTCGGTAGCCATTATCTCGATCAACATCATGACTGACATCGGCACTGAGATCAGCCAGAACAGTTTCCACTGATTGATGGCTTTGTTTTGCAAAACTGTCTTCAAGTCAATGCTCATATGTTTAAATCACCTGAGTGGTAATAAAAGATATTACCCGGATATTTTCTCAGTCCAAACGCACACGGTCGTCCATGCCGATAGGCTAAGATGATAATGTGAGCGTAGATGGTAGTATCCACACATGCCAAATCCTCTGAAAACTCGGATACTTAGCCCACTCAAAGTCGTCATTGCCTTTACGCCCTGGTTGATTTCCATGTATCTGTATTTCTGGCTTGATCATAGTGAAATCTGGACCAATGAAACACCGCACCGTGGAAAGATGTCAGTTGCGATCCTGATCACTGGAATGCTGTTATCGTTTCTCCTCCAGTCACATTTTTCCAGGCGCAGGCAGAAATAATTGAGCTGGCTACTGGAAATCGCGCGGAATGGTCTCCTTCCACACTTTACTGTGTTTTAGCGTTCCGTTCACCAGTACACGTCGGTCAAAGCGGAGATAAAAATTATCCAGGTCGCTGCGAAAGCTGACGTCTTGCTCAAAACGCAGCAGCCGGAGTATAGATACAAGGTTAGATTAGAGAACTTTTCTGAATAGCACTCCGACACGGCTACCCTTACAAAAAATGCAGTAACAGAAATCTCGGCTATTCATAAGTAGTAAGAATCAATAATTTTCCAGTCATTGGTATCGCAATTGAACTTGGGGAATGGGATCTGTGCGTACTTGCAGCCGGGACCAGAGTAACGGTCAGCTTTTACACCACGGTGTTAGGGGGGTACAGACGATGGCACTGTTATCCCGATGGAGATGGTTTAACAAACCTGGAAGAACGTTCTGCCATTCGCGCCCTGTTGCCACATGGGAGTCCTGGTGCCAAGTGGGGCGGAAATATTTATTATGCCGGTATATTTCACTCACGCCCGTTTGCAGATATGATGAGTGAAAAATACCAGGCCTTAAACCTGTTTTCGACCGTGAAAACCATACATGCCTAGCCCAATAAGATAAATGCCAGCCTGTAATAACATGCTCAGGCCGATCTGTTTATGGGCAACCATTTTCCTGCTTTCCGCTTGTGTCGGGCAAGAAGTCGCGAAAAGTGGTCAGTCAATGACCGATATTGAATTTCGCCAGGCAGCCGCAACGCGCATTAACTGGCTTGTCGCAGGTGAGGCTTCAGATGAAGTTGCGGGCAACCTGGTCAAGGCCAAGATTATTGGTTTGAATGATTTTCACGGCAACCTTAACGGTCGGCATATCGATGGCCGTCCCGTTGGTGGTGCGGCTGTGTTGGCGGCCTACCTGAGGCAAGAAATGAACGAGCTTGAACAACGTGGGATTATTGTTCACGCCGGCGATATGGTGGGTGCAAGTCCACCGGTATCGGGGCTGATACAGGATGAACCGACGATTACATTCCTGAATATGCTGGCCAATGAGCATTGTCGCAGGGCCGATCTCATGGCACCTAAGTGCAATCTGGTGGGCACGCTTGGTAATCACGAGTTTGACGAAGGCTACAGCGAGATAAAACGGCTGTTATATGGTGGTCGTCACGTCGATGCAGGCATGCAAACGGGTGAATGGGCAGGTGCAAGTTTCCCCTATGTTTCAGCCAACGTTGTGGATGAGATTACTGGCCAAACCATTTTGCAGCCTTATGTCATCAAGGAGATTGATGGAATACCGATTGCATTTATTGGTGCGGTGACGAGCAACACACCGACTCTGGTCGGAGCAGCGGGGGTAGCCGGACTTGAGTTTCTCAATGAGGCAGATTCCATAAATTCCTACGTGCCAGAGCTGGTAGCGAAAAACGTCCACGCCATCATCGTGACTATTCACGAGGGGCTGGAGCAAATCAGTTTTGCTGATGCTGCGATCGTCGGGCAAAATGAATTGCAAGGCAGGATTATCGACATTGTGACTGCACTGGATGATGAAATAGATATCGTCATTTCCGGGCATTCCCATGATTTCACCAACATCATGGTGGCCACGACAAGTGGTAAGAATATTTTGCTGACACAGGCGTTTTCGTATGGAACAGCGTATAGCGATATCAATATATCGCTGGACAGGACTAGCGGGGATATTGTTGAAATATCTGCAGCTGTCATCACCACCTGGTCAGACCACGGACCCGGACTATCTCCTGTACCCGCAATCGCCGACCTGGTAGAACGGCAAAACATCGCTGTTCAACCGCAGGTCAGTCGGGTCGTGGCTATTGCCGCGATCGACATAACACGCAGTCACAACCAAGCCGGTGAATCAGCCCTCGGTAATCTTGTTGCTGACTCTTTTCTGGCCGCCATGGATGTGGATTTCGCTTTTGCAGGCCCGGGCGGGATTCGGGATGACCTTCGCCGTGGTGAAATAACCTGGGGCAGACTATTTTCAGTGAAACCGTTTGGCAACCTCGTGTTTGCAATGACACTCACAGGGAAGCAAATCACAGGCCTGCTGGCTCAGCAATGGATAGGGCGGGACACGGGGTACATATTGCAAGTTGCTGGCTTGAGTTATAGCTGGGACGACAGGCGAGGGGATGATGACAAACTGCTGGAGATCATTGATGCTCAAGGCACACCACTGCAGGCAAATAAATCATATCGTGTTGCGGTCTCCTCCTTTCTTGCAGGTGGAGGAGATAACTTCAGCATGCTGCTGGAAGGCACTGATCGAATCGAAGGCCCGCTCGCGCTGGATGCACTGGTTGCGCATATCACTGGGTTGCCTCAACCCGTGGATGCCAAAATTGAAGGGCGAATTAAACGGATTAACCACGGTGATTCTTGGAATTCTGAGTAAGCCAGTCGTGGTCAGAATAATCGGAATTATTCAATGGTATAGTAGCGTTGGAATAACAAGAACACGCGGGTGATCCAATCTAGTTACATTCCAGAGATATTATTATGAAAATTTTCCACTCGATATCCCAAAAATCCCTTGTTAATTTTATAATCGCGTTCCTGGCCATCCTCTGTATCGGGGTTCAGGCCCAGGCAGCAAGCATTACCATGAATTTCCCTCTTTCGGCCAGCCAGGAAGTGCCCCCGGGTGCTTCTTCTGGCACTGGCAGTTGCCTGGTCGTGCTGAACGATAGTTCAGGTGCGGTATCGGTGGACTGCGTTTTCAGCGGTCTGACCAGCGCTGCAGTGGCAGCGCACATCCATGGGCTTGCCGCGTCTGACATGAATGCCGGTGTCATCATTGGACTGACAGCCACCGCAGCGACAAGCGGATCTATCACCGGCAACGGCGTACTTGATGCGGGCCAGATAACCGGCATGATGGATGGTTTGACTTATGTCAACCTGCATACCTCTCAGAACCCCGGTGGCGAGCTTCGCGGGCAGGTGGGTGACTCAGCCAGTTCAATACCGAGCTTGTCTGTTTCGTTCATAACCGCAATGGTTGTCCTGTTGCTGTTAGTAGGTGCTATTACCTTGAGGCGGCGCTCGATCTGACGATTGCAAAGGCCTGCGACCCCGTATAGGGCTCGCAGGCAGTAGTATTCAATGATTCTTTTGGCATTTGTTGCTTAAACAACTATGCTTGCTAGCAACAGCGGACAAAGATAAAACCAGCCCTTGTCATTATTCAAAGAACTCAGGCGTCGCAACGTATTCAAGGTGGGTATCGCCTATGCGGTAACGACCTGGATTCTGCTACAACTCACCGATGTCATCTCGGGCATCATGGTGCTTCCGGACTGGGCACCCAAACTTGTCCTGCTGTTGCTGATAATTGGCTTTGTCCCGGCCCTGATCCTGGCCTGGGCGTTTGAGTTGACACCTGAAGGCATCAAGCTGGAAAGTGAAGTAACACGCGATGAATCCATCACACCTAAAACCGGCCGCAAGCTGGATTACATCATCATCGTATCGCTTGGCCTGTCGCTGGGGTATTTCATCTGGGAATCGCGTTTTGAACAGAAAACTGCAGAATATGAAGCTGCCGAGATTGCGGCTTTGACAGCAGAACCGGTTATCGAACCACCCGCTCCTCCAATTTACGATTTGGATGTGGAGGTCGACAAAAACTCCATCGCAGTGCTGCCTTTTGCCAACCGCAGCGCCGATGCTGAGGATATCTATTTTACCGATGGCATTCATGACGACCTGCTGACCCAGTTGTCTAAAATTGATGCCTTCAGCGTGATATCCCGCACTTCGGTGATGGAGTATCGCGACACCACCAAGAATCTGCGTCAGATCGCACGGGAATTAAACGTCGCCAACGTGATGGAAGGATCTGTGCAACGTGCAGGTGACAGGGTTCGGGTCAATGTGCAGCTGATAGATGCCAAAACGGATGAACATCTATGGGCAGAGATCTACGATCGCAAATTGACCACCAGCAACCTGTTCGATATTCAGTCCGATATTGCGCAGTCCATTGCAACTGCGCTGAAGGCGACACTCACCGATTCCGAATTGGCCTCAGTTGCTGATGTACCCACCGACAATGTTGAAGCCTATGATTTATATCTGCAGGCCAAAAGGTTTTCACAGAATGAGACGATGGGTGGTTACCGGACATCGATTGAATTACTAAGGCAGTCACTGTTGCTTGATGCTGATTTCAAATACGCCTGGATAGACCTGGCGGAAGCCCATATGACCAACTACTGGCAATATGGCGGTGACCCGGCGAATCATGAATTGGCACACGAAGCCATTGAAAAGGCCAGGAATCTCGATGCGGACTTCGCCGAATTGTATATGGTCGAAGGAATCTACTGGTATTGGGGTCACCTGGATTATGAGCGGGCCTTATACAACCTCGAAAGGGCCATCGAGATGATGCCGGGCAACCATGAGCCCTATATGTGGCGGGCCTATGTCTCACGCAGGGCAGGCTTATGGGAACAGGCGGTGCAATCAATGCAAAAGGCGCTCAAACTCAATCCACGGGTGCATATTGACTGGCAGGAATATTCGACCACAACCATGTATTTGCACCGCTATGAAGAGGCGCATTACGCAGCCATGCAAGCCCGTGCACTTAAACCGGACAGTTTCTGGGGTAAGTTGGCTGTAGCGCGCGTAGCAGTACAGGCCAGCGGTGATATATCAACTGCCATGAAATTAATGGTCGGTGCGCAGCACAGTGATGACTTTGATGTCATCGAATTTCAAATCTACGCGTACATAAAGGCCCGGCAATTCGACAAGGGTCTGGGTTTTGCGCGAAACCTTTCTGACAATCTTGAAATCCAACGTGGGAAGATCGTCCTGAGAGAGGATTGGGCTGCGCAAATTCTTCATTTCATGGGTCATGAGGATGAAGCCAGGCAAGCGGCCAGTGCTGCCTTGTTCCGTTTGAAGGGATTAAGCACAGAACTGGGTGAGGACTACCGAATTGATTTAGCCGCTGCCAGGGTGCGGGCCATTCAGGGTGCTGATTCGGAACAAGTCAGAATACTGGTGCAAAAATCAATGTCATCCAGGCCCGCTGACGATCTTGCAGCCATTGGGTTCAATCTTGAGTACGCGCGTATATTTGCCATCGCTGGTATGGCACTGGAATCTGTCAAGATACTCGAATCCAACTTGTCGCCACCAAGCGCATCCTCGGTCTACACGATCGATCTGGATCCCGCGTTTGATGGTATTCGTGATGATCCCGAATTTATCGCAATGATGGACCGGTACCGCTAAGTGCCGGCCTTTGAGAATATAGGGAGGTCCCAATGAAAATTCTCGGAGAATTGAAACGTCGAAATGTCTTCCGCATCGGGATGGCTTATGTTGTCGGCTCGTGGGTTCTAATCCAGGTGAGTTATATCACCGCAGAGAACCTGCAGGCACCGCCCTGGGTTATAGGTCTGCTGATCACCTTCCTGATCGCGGGATTTCCCCTGGTGCTCTATTTTACCTGGGGATACGCAATGACGACCGCCGGCATCAGGAAGGAGTCTGATCTCCGGCAACACGATCATCTGACCCGCAAAACCGGCCATAAGCTCGATTACATCACGATGGCCTTGCTGGCGGCTGTTGTTGGTATGGTGGCACTGGAACGATACATGCCGGCGCCAAGTGTGGCGAACACGGCAGTTGAATCAGCCGCGTCGAACTATGACGATGAGCCAGAACTTGTCGTTATAGACGATAACTCCATCGCAGTATTGCCTTTTGTCAACCTGAGCGCCGAGGCCAGCCAGGAATATTTTTCCGATGGGCTGTCAGAAGAGTTGCTTAACGTATTGACCCGTGTCGAGGGACTGAAAGTGGCGTCCCGCACCTCGTCATTTGCATACAAAAACGATACCAGGAATATTCGTCAGATCGCCAGACGGCTGCGTGTGGCGCATATCCTTGAAGGTAGTGTGCGCAAAATGGGTGATCGACTGCGGATCACCGCGCAATTGATCGATACCCGCAATGACCGTCATCTTTGGTCGGAAAGTTACGATCGGAAAATGGATGATATCTTCCAGATCCAGGCGGAAATCGCCAATGCGATCGTCTCCGCATTGACCTTTGAATTGGCGGGCGGTGTGCAGGCGATCAATGTGGAATCTGCGACCACCAACCTGGATGCCTATGATCTCTATCTCAAGGCCAGGGAACTGTTTATCGCCCGTGAGAATTTGCAGAACAGCTGGCAACTGCTGGAAACAGCCACTCACATGGATCCGCAGTTTGCACGCGCCTGGGAATCCCTGGCTGCGGTGCATTCAGTTGCGACCTCGTGGTTTCCTGGTGATGGGATTGATCACGAGGCACTGGCACTGGCTGCGGCTCACAGGTCGCTGGAGATAGACCCTAAATTATCCATGGCCTATGCCGTCATCGGAATGAAGCATCAAACCACCGGCGAAGGATTTGCCGGCGCCATTAGAAACCTTGATGTCGCCATAGAAAATGACCCAAAAAATGCGACGGCCTGGTTA
>SMVB01135592.1_pt1 | contig 10759 bp, 12 predicted proteins | sample 2456461 | NCBI WGS metagenome assembly SMVB01 (sample SAMN11095934, study PRJNA526329) | marine sediment metagenome | biome: Marine sediment; feature: Surficial sediment; material: Deep marine sediment; isolation source: Hadal surficial sediment | place: Pacific Ocean | collected 2014-05 | depth...
TTCCCGACCGGGACCGACCGCATCGGGACAGAATCCTTCGACCCGATCTTCGGGATAATTGGGACATGGGCCTTCGGTCGGCACGAGATCGACATCGACGCGCTCTACACGTTGACCACGGAACGGCGCGATTTCAAAGCGGGGGACGAGCTTCGCTACGACCTGGCCTATCGCTACCGACTGTGGCCGACGCGCTTTGGGAAACGGCTGCTCCAGCTCAATGGGCTTCTCGAAGTCAACGGACGCTGGAGAAACAAGGCTCGTTCGGAGGGAACCTCCGTTGCCGATTCGGGCGGCAGCGTGCTCTACCTGTCTCCGGGCGTCCAATTCATCACGAAGCGAGTCATCGTCGAGGCGTCCTTCCAAGTCCCGGTCTGGCAGGATTTGAACGGGTCCCAGTTGAAAGACGATTGGATTGCGGTCTTCAGCGTGAGAATTCCCTTCACGCTCGGACTTCGCTGAAAGGCCAGAGCCGATCGCGTCTCGATCCTCGCCGAAGAGTTCGAGTGAGAAAGCGGCCGTCGACTCCCGATCGCCTTCGACCTCACCTCCTCGCTCTGCGCAGCGCCGCAATCATCCCATCGACCGAAAGGAGTTCGGAAAGAACTTCTGGATCATCGGGCGAGCCAGATCGATAGACCAGGTAGAGCGGTACCCCGGCGCGTCCATGGCGAAGTAGTTCGGCGAAAATAGCATCGTCACGAAGCGTCCAATCCCCTCGAAAGCGCACGATTCCGAATTCCTTCATCGCGGCTTCGATTTCATCCGTCTCCAGAACGGCACGTTCGTTGACCTTGCACGACAGACACCAGTCGGCCGTGAATTCCACGAAAGCGGGACGCCCCGACGCGACCACCTGCCGGACTTCGTCGGCGTCCCATCGACGAATGTCTGCCGGGCGATCCGGCACGCTGGAACTCACCGAATCGAGCGGGAGCAGTGCGATGGCGCTGGCGGTGAAAATCACCAGCGATGCCCCGACGAGGCGCGTCGCGATCGGTCGACCCGCATTCTGTAGTTTGCCCAACGCCCAGACGAGCAGTCCGAGTACCAGCAGGAAGGCGACGAGCCAGATCACACCATTCGCACCCGCGGACTGGCCTGCAATCCACAGAAGCCAGACCACCGTGGCGAGCAAGGCGAAGCCCAACAGCGTTCGCAGATCGGCCATCCACGCGCCGGGCCTTGGAAGTTTCGAGGCGAGCCCCGGCACAAACGACATCGCCAGAAACGGAAGCGCCAGCCCGAAGCCAATCGAAAGGAAGACGGCGATCACGACGACCCAGCTGCCCGCAAAAGCGAAACCGACCGCCGTGCCCAGGAAGGGCGCGCTACACGGCGTCGCGAGAAGAACGGCAAGGCCACCGTCGAGAAAACTCTGGAGCGTCGCGCCGGATGGATTGCCGAGAGAATCAACGCCGACCGGAGTGACGGTGATTTCGAAGATTCCGAACAGGTTGAGCGCGAAAACGGTCAGCAGCGCAGCCATGAAAACAAGAAACATCGGCTGCTGAAAATGGAACCCCCAGCCCACCGCCTCGCCGGCGGATCGGAGACCGAGAACGACCGCCGCGAGCACCAGCATGCTGAGAAGAACGCCGAGAGTGAATGCGGAACCTTGTCTGCGCAGCTCGCGCTGTCCACTTGCCCCGGCCTCGACGATTCGGAACGCCTTGATCGCGAGGACCGGCAGCACACAAGGCATCAGATTCAAGATGAGTCCGCCTAATAAGCCGAAACTCAACGCGACCCATAGACTCGGCCCCTCGAGTCCGGAAGATCGATTTCCGGTTGCCGTTCCAACTCCGGGGATGGAGCGGACAACGGAGCCATCGCCCTCGCGCGGAAGCGCCAAGGAAATCGCAACGGCGCGAGGACGTCCATCGACCGAGAGAGCGAGCACCCCCTCGATGACGTCGGGAACGCTCTGACCCTTCAGAACGCGACCTCGCATCACGAGCAGAGCGCCCTCCCCTCCATCCGGGGGGTCGAGAATTCCTATCCGGTCGAGAGTGAGAGCGTCGGAAACGTCGACGGCGAACTCGCCCGGGGACGCCGCGAAGGCCACCGTCTTCGGACAGCGGGCCAAGCTCGATTCGCACGGGGTGACCGCGATTCCGAGTTCGAACGCCTCTCCGGCGAGAACGACCTCGACCGAAAAATCCGCTTGGACGACGATCCCGAGTTCCTCCGCCAAGACGGGCAGCTGTGAGGCGAAGCGATCGAAAAGTGCGCGGGTGGACGACGCATTTCTGTCTGCGACGAGTCCGACCGGAAGGACCGTGTCGAGTCGAATCTCTCCGGGTATGCAAAGGATCTTGCAGACGAGAAAACGAACCTCGGCGTGTATTCGGATCGTTCCCGTCGCCTCTTCTCCGACCGTTGCATCGGAGAAGAGCAAGACCTCGTCCGAATAGCCGTAGGTCGTGGCGAGTCCGCCGGACTCGAGGAAGACTTTGGGTGCTGGAAAGCGAAGCGGCCCAAAAGTCGCGTCGGGCGAACTCCACACGATCTCCGTGGGAAAGCCCGAATCGCCCGAGTTCTTCCAGTAGACGTGCCAACCCGGATCCATTCGAAGTAGGACGCCTACCCGGACGTTCGCTCCCGCAACGACCGAAGGCACTTCGACGAGCAGCTCTGCTTCGACACGAGCGTTCCCCTCCTCGATGGCCGCTTTGCCGCGCGTCGAAGCCGTCTCACCGAAGACCGGCGAGGTCAACAAGAACGCGACGCCCAAGGAGATGGTCGTAATTTTAAGCCCGGTCGAGAACCCGCGCATCAGTCGGCGTATTTCATGCTACATCCATAGGGCTTCGTCTCGGGAACCGTCACCGTCTCGCCTGCAAGCACTTCCGCGAGCGCTTCGCGTACGTAGTTGCGCGCCGTGGAACGGTCCTGGAAGAGTCCAAAGAAGCTGCTGCGGTCATCAACAGCGCCCTGATAGACGATCTCTCCATGATGGATTACGAACATCTGCGGCGTATTCGTCACGCCGTAGTCGCGGCCGACCCTGCCGGTTGGATCCGACAGAAACGCCGTGTTCTTCATCTTCCACTCTTCACCCAGCGTTCGCATCTCGTCATTCGGAAGCGCGTTGCGATTCGAGTCGATCGTGAGCCAGACGACATTCTGCTCGGTGAACTCCGCTTGCAGCCTCGGCATATGGCCATCGCCCTTCTTGTAGTGGCTTCGCGTGAACTCACAGTCGTGAGCGAACCACTCCAGGACGACCGTTCGATCCGCAAAATCAGCCAATGAGACCGAATCGCCGTTGTAGTCGAGGAGCTGGAATCCGGGGGCGGGCTTCGTCGTATCGACCGATCCCAGAGCGGGGGATGCCAAAAACGTGACCAACACCAATAACATTGCAGTCTTCGAATGCGTCATGGGATTCTCCTTCGAGGCAGATCCTACAGCTTGAAGTGCACTTCAAGTCAAGGGCCTGGAACGAGGAACGGCCAAAAATTCATCGGCGGGCGGACTTTTCTTCGATCTACGCCGCCCATCGCGGGCGCTCGACCAGGCGCCTAGCCGTTCTCAGCCATGAAATGCGCACGCTTCGCCGGACAGAATGGATCTGCAGCCTCGTCCCCGGGTTGTTGGCCCTGCTGCAAATTGAGTAGGCCATCGACGTAGACCGGACGCCACACGATTTCCGCCTCTCGATCCGTGAGAAGATACATCCTGTGTGTCGCGAAATACGTGAACGGACTTCGGAAGTCGTAGTAGAACTCGATCGTCGTCATGAACGGCCTCTACGCGGTTGGGTTCGACCGCCCTACTGTACCGGGATCAGGAGTCGACCCGAGATTGGATCGGCGTTCTCACGCTCGATGAAGAGATGACGTCCGAAACAGGCGAAGAGCATGCCCACAAAGCGCCGACTCCGGGTCTCGAAATTCCGGGTTGCGCTTTCGCACGAGAGCCTCGGAAAGTCTTCGATCGCGACGCGCCTCGATGCTCGGGCTTCTCACGAGCGTCCTGGGTCGGGATCCTAGCCATCTGCAGCGGCCGCAAACCGCCTCGCCGCTTCCAGAAGCTCCGTATTGTCAGGCCGGATGGTGTAGTCGGCATTCGAGTAGACCCAGAGAATGGTCCCCGTCGGATCGACCAGAAATACACTTGGAACAGGCAGCTGCCGATGCGAGAGACCAGACGCGTCCTCGAGATCGATTCCGTACCCAGCATATTTCTCGACGAGCGCGTCATCGAGCTGGTACACGATTCCGAACTGGCGAGCGGCGGAGAGGTCGCTGTCCGAATAGAGTGCGAATCCGAGCCCCTTCACCTCGAGACTCTGCTCGAGCCTTTCCGGACGGTCGGGACTCACGGCAACCACCTTGAAGCCAAGCGAGCCTAGCTCCGTCTCGATTTTGCGCAGCTCACCGAGTTGCGTATTGCAATAGGGTCACCAGCCGCCTCGATAGAAGACGAGAAGCGCGCCGCCTTCACCGATCGCCGTGACGAGATCGACCGGTTTCCCGAGCACGCTCCGCACGACGGCCTTGGGGATTCGTTGACCCGGAGAGAGCGGCCTAACATCCTCCGGACGATCATAGACTCGATCCCCTGCCCCAGCCACCCCAGCTACGGAAGTCCCGAGCGTGATGAACCCGAGGGCCGTGAAGGACACGAAAACCGCAATGGGAAGCGCGGCGAAAAGATCGGACGACAACAGCCGAGCGGATACAGATCGGAATCGACGGAAACGGGGGGCGGAGTCCATCGCAACACATTACCGGACGGTTCGATCGAGGCAAATCGTTTTGCCGTCACGCGTGTCGGTTTCCAACAGTGAACGATGGGTCGGGAACGAACCGGCCAGCGATCCGATCCCGCTGCGCGCGGAGTTCGATGGCCCGGAAATCTGTGCAGCTTCGGACTCGCGCGGATCGAGGCAGATGACGATGTGTAAGCAGCCAGAGTTCGCAATCAAGAGACGAATCCGGCGGCTGGATCCGGGCGAGGCTGTCGTCGCGGCCGACGCCGAACGCCCCAGAGACCACCCCCCGATACTCGTCGAGAGGAGTGTCGGCGCGATAACGGTCGAGCAGCGCGCGAGCGCCATGGACCTGAGCGTTTCAGCGAGGCGTTCGCCGGGCGAATCGCCAATTCGCCAGCATCAGGAGACTTCCGAGCGCGATCCAGGCGATCGCGCCCAGCGCGGGAACGGACTCTTCGAGTCGCCGGATTTCGACGAAATCGACCTCGTAGTAGTAGATGTCATTGTTCTCGACAGCAGCCGCCGGCACGAGGGTGGCGTCGTAGGCCTCGGTGAAAAAGGCGTCCGGCGCCCAGAAATTCAAACGGATGTTCTGGGGATCATCGGGTACGGTATCCGAACCGCTGCGAAGGAGGTTGCCGTCCACGAACCACTCGACGTGGTCCGCAAACCATCGAATCTCGTAAGTGTGGAACGTCGTCAGATCGAGTCCGACGACGTTCGCGAACGACTTGTCCCCGGCTTGGCTGAAGTCGTCGTCATCGAATACGTTGGTCAGCACGCGCTCTTCCGCCGCAACGACATCGTTGCTCAGGAGTTCGAAATCGATCTCGTCGTGACCCGGGATGGACGGCAGGAAGACGAACGAAAAAAGGGAGCCGACGAGCCCGCCTGGCAGGCCGGATACGAAGCGCACCCGCGCTGCAAAGGAGAGCCCGGAACCGACCGCGAAAGTTTCGATCGTGTCGATCTCCGAGCCCCAAAATGAATCGCCTGGTACGACAGCGGTGGGATTGAAGGTATCGAGCTGGAGACGAATCACGCCGCCAGTGACGACGAGTACCTCGGAGGGCGGGCGGATCTGGGTGCGGCCGAAGAAGGTCCCAGGCCCGGTGGGCACGAACCATTTCGTCGTGTCGAGAGAGGGTCCGTCGAAATCGTCGCGTAGCAGAACGATGTCGTTGGCCATCGCGGGCCATGCGAGCAGGAATCCCAGAATCGTCAGCGCAGCGCACTTCGAGAGCCAAGATCTCCTGACCCCAGGCATACCCGTCCTTTTTGAGGACGTCGTATCGCGTTCGATTAGCCTCATGCGAGGTCCTCCGCAGAACACGAATGTCAGAATAGCAGTTCGGGCTGCGATGCGGTTCGTCTCGTCGGAATCTCGTCTCAGTTGGCCCGCAAGAGAATCCGGTCCGTCAGCGACTCGCTTCGGTACTCCCCGGAGGCATAACGAAGAGACTTGGCCTCTGCGATCAGGTCCGTGCGATCGAAGACGATTCGGACGCGGTCGCTGCGCAACTGGTATCCGCGAGCGATCAGCAGGTCTGTGCCGTCGCCAAAGGGAACGAACGAGGTCGCCAAGCCTGCGATTCCTTGCGCAAACCGCTGCATGTGTCCGGTTTCGAATTCTTCGGGATCCTCGGAGGGGTCGAAGAAGAACCGTGGGATGGACAGCAAGGCGAGCGGGTCCAATCCAGGGATGACCTCCGAAGGCACGAAGAGCCGCATATCGGTGCTCCGGTGTCGCTTCCAGAGGTAGTCGAAAACGAGAATCGATCGACCATAAAGGACCCGATCCGGTGGCCCGAGCGAGGCCAACACGTCCCGCCGCCGATCTCGCCCGAGTTGGATCGCCTCGTATCGGGAGGCGTCGACGACGCTGTCCTCGCGCACCTGGGAGAGACGAAGCGTGCAGCCGGCCAAGCCCACCACGACGGCGATCAGAGGCAAGGCGCGCAGAGAGCGTCTCATTTATCGTCGTCGCCCCAAGGCCCGCCATAACGCGGCCGGTCCATATCGAGCCGGGCCGCGATGTCCGAAACCAATCCAGCGTCGTCGAAGAAGATGATGACCCGATCGTGGTTCGAATCCGAACGCGCACCCGAGAAGAGGATCACCGTAAAGAACGTCGTCTTGGTCCGCTTCCGCGAATATCTGTAGGCGCGTTCGAAAAGCGGATCGTGTTCGAGATTCGAGTAGATGATCTCATCCGGCGCGCCGAAGACGCGTGCGACGTCGGCGCGCGTCGACACGCCGACCTCGATCGCGTCGACCTGCTCTTCGTTGAGCCCGGTCCCGGTCGTCGACTGAGAGAGGACGCAACCGGAATTCGAGACCGCGAAAAACGCAAAGACTAGAGCCGCTGAAAAAAAGTTTGCTTTGAGGCGTTCCATGGGCGGATGCGTAGCAGATCGCCTGGCGCTCACGACCCGTCGTGGAGCGCCTCGGTGGTTTTCGCGCCAACCGCAGGAATCGTCTACCCAAGGCCCGCCGAACGAGAAGTCTGGCCTCTGTGGCGCCACGCAGGGTGATCGAATGAACGCCGCTTCCCGGTCATCGTAGGGCGGCGTCCTTGCGGGGGTCCCGCGGTGCAAGGGATCGGGCTGCTCCGCCCCTGACGCTTGAGCCAGAATGAGATCGTGAAAGAAGGATGCGTTCACGGGCGAACCCGGGAGGCGCCGCCCAACCGGGTTCTCGCTCGATCGCCCGTCGCGACCCTCTGTGAACCCCGCCGGCCTTATATGCGAACGTGTTCTCTTTATTATCGCCAAAGTCAACCGGATTCGTCGAAGCCGAGAAATTGGTCTTGAACACGATCCTGCTTGATTAGAACCACTTTTTTAGAGTAGACTCTAAAGTTATAGAGCACTCCACCGATTTGAGAGCAATGACGACCCCCAAAAATCCCACCCCCTCCGCCGCGCTGGACGGCTCGGACCCGGACTCCTCCGCCCCCCTCGGCCGGCGGGAGCGACGAAAACTCGAGGTCCGGAACCGCATCTACTCGGTTGCGCGAGAACTCTTCACGAAGCATGGATTCGAGGCCACGACGGTCGACGAGATCGCCCGAGTCGCAGACGTCGCGCCCGCGACCTTCTTCAACCACTTCAAGAGCAAACAAGCGCTGCTCGGACTCATGACCGGGGAGGTCTTCGAGTTCCTCCACTCCATGACCACCCAACATCTCGAGGGCGAGGGGTCCAGTAGTGAGAAGCTGCGCGGCTTCATCGCATCCGCAACCGAGGGCATCGCGGCGGGCCGCGGCGTCGCCCGCGACGTCTTGCTCGAGTTCATGCGGAGCGACGCGACGCCCAACGAACCTCACCCCTATCTCGACCGACTCATCGAACCCTTCGTCGTGTTGATCGAAGAAGGGCAGCGCGCCGGTGAAATGCGAGACGACTACGAAGCTGGCTTTCTTGCGCAGATGGCGGTCGGCATGATGAACTCGGCCATCACGAATTGGCTCGCAAATCCCGATTACCCCGTCGAAAACGGCCTCGTGGAAGCGGCCGAATTCGTATTGATCACGCTTCGCCCGATCCCGGTCGTGGCCTCCGCCGAAAGGAACACCCGCTGATGGAAATCGACGTCGACTTCGCCCAGGCTTCGAGCTGGAATCACGAAATGCCCGAGCGAATGCGCTGGCTTCGCGAAAACGATCGTATCTTCTGGAGTGAAAAAACCAATTCGTTCATCATCAGTCGTTACGATGACGTGGTCTACATCTCGAAGAACAATGATCTCTTTTGTTCGGGCCAAGGCGTTCTGCCCGATCCACGAATTACGAATATCGGCATGATCGATGAAGACGAACCACGTCATACCGAGATGCGCGGGCTCATCAATCGTGGCTTCACGCCCCGGATGGTTCGAAAATGGGAAGAGATCTTCAAGCGGATCACCGACGAAGCGATCGACGAGATCGCCCCAAAAGGCGAATGCGATTTCGTAGAAGCTATTGCGGTTCCGTTGCCGCTGATCCTGATCGCGGAAATGATCGGGATTCGCCCGGAAGATCGCGAACGCTTCCACCAATGGTCGGACGCCATGATCGGATCGACGGGAAACATGGACGACCCGCTGATCGTTGCAGCGGCCGGCAAAGCAGCGCTCGAGTATTTCGAGTACCTGACCGAAATCATCGAGGATCGCCGAAAGAACCCCAAGGATGACCTCATCAGCATTCTCGTTCGAGCCAAGGACGAGGGCATCCTCATTCAGCACGAGGGCTATGCGAGCGAGGTCGACGAAGAATTCGGTGCGGAGCGGACGGCAGAACAGCGCGAGATGAGCAACGACGAACTCATCAAGATGTGCGTCCTGCTGCTTGTCGCTGGGAACGAAACGACGCGCAACGGACTCTCGGGCGCGATGCAACTGCTGATCGAAAACCCGGAAACGCGAGCACGACTGATCGACGATCCGTCTCTGATCCCGGCTGCAATCGAAGAAATCCTGCGGTTGATCTCGCCGGTGGTTTCCTTCTCGCGGACGACCACTCGGGACACCAAGATCCATGGCGTCTCGATCAAGAAGGGACAAAAAGTCTTGATGATCTACGGGTCCGCCAATCGCGACGCCGAACAATTCGAGAACCCGGACGAGTTCGACATCGATCGGAAGGCGTCGCACGTCGCGTTCGGCATCGGCAATCATTTTTGCATGGGTGCGAACCTGGCTCGCATGGAGTTGCGTGTCGCTCTGACCGAACTGCTTCGCCGAATCCCGGACATGAGCTATGCGGCCAACGGGCCGGAGTTCGGATCCTCGGCGTTGGTCCGCAGCGTCGCGCACTTGTACGTGCGCTTTACACCCGAGCAACGCGACTAGCCCGACTCGGGGATTCCATGAAAAGCGGCCTGGGTGCCCTGATCTTCGACATGGACGGCGTGTTGATCAATTCCGAACCGCTTTGGCGGCGCGCGGAGATCGAGACCTTCGCGGGGGTCGGCCTGATGCTCGAGGACGCGGATTGCTTTCAGACCCAGGGTCTTCGAATCGATGAAGCGGTGGCGTTCTGGTACGAATGCGCCCCCTGGAAGCGCCGCTCACCAGAGGAAGTCTCGCAGGCGATCGTCAGACGCGTGGCTGAACTCATCCGCATCGAGGGCCAGCCCATGCCAGGCGCGCTGACCGCGATCGATTGGATTTCGGATTCGAATTGGCGGCTCGGCCTCGCGTCGTCCTCCTCGATCAGCCTGATCGAGACCGTGCTCGATCGATTCGACATCGCCCCGCTCTTCGAATGCATCTGCTCCGCCGAGGACGAGAAGTTCGGCAAGCCCGATCCGGGCGTCTATTTGTCAGCGGCTCGCGCGCTTGGGCTCAATCCGCGGGTCTGCGTGGCGATCGAGGACTCGGTCCACGGCATGGATTCCGCCTTGTCGGCCGGCATGCGCTGCATCGTCATCGCGCCCCCGGAAACCCGGGACGACACGCGCTTCGAGACGGCAACGCTGCGACTCGATTCGCTGCGAGACCTACCCGACGCGCTCGCGGCACTCGACGAGACGCCGCTCGAAGGCATTTGAATCTCCCGTCGACCCCATGTATTTTCAGCACTCGCTCTTTAATGGTGCCGAGCATTGACCGCAGGGTCCCCTTCGAGTTTGGGATCCTGTGAACCCGGTCAGATCCGGAAGGAAGCAGCCGCAGCAGGGACTTGGCTGCGATCGGACAAGCCCTGCGGTCAATCCTCGGCATCTCCCCCAAGCGCTTCGGAGTCCCCCGCGGCGAAGAAATCGGGTCCATGCTTTGAGTTATCAGGTCATTGCACGCAAATGGCGTCCCCAGAGCTTCGATGAAGTCTCCGGCCAGGACCATGTCACGACGGCCCTTCGCAATGCCATTCGGAGCGATCGCGTCCCGCATGCGATCTTGCTGACGGGCCCACGCGGCGTCGGAAAGACCACGCTCGCCCGATTGATCGCGCGTTGTCTGAATTGCGAGAAGGGTCCGACCGACCAACCCTGTGGTGCCTGTACGACATGCACCGAGATCACCGACGGCCGCTCGACCGACGTCCAGGAA
>SMVB01300771.1_pt1 | contig 10759 bp, 6 predicted proteins | sample 2456461 | NCBI WGS metagenome assembly SMVB01 (sample SAMN11095934, study PRJNA526329) | marine sediment metagenome | biome: Marine sediment; feature: Surficial sediment; material: Deep marine sediment; isolation source: Hadal surficial sediment | place: Pacific Ocean | collected 2014-05 | depth 0-1...
TCCATTTCCCGAAAATCCCGCTCAATCCCGCCGTCAATCAACCGCGCACTGCGTGCCAGAGACCAGGGATGCCGCTTCCCCGGTTGTACCAGCACCGAATTCATCGACGGACACCACATTAAACACTGGGCGGACGGTGGTGAGACGTCTTTGGAGAATCTTGTACAGCTTTGTCGCAGACATCATCGCCTGGTGCATGAAGGCGGCTTTGGTTGTGAGCGGAGTGTTGGTGGGAAGGTCGTGTTCAGGGATCAACAAGGCGAGGTGTTGGCGGATTGGTTCAGAATGCCGTCAATTGCCGATCAGCAAAACACGCTCGAGTGGATTGAGGCTCAGCTTCCGGATGTGGATATCGATTCAGAGACCTGTGTGCCCTTAACGAGTGCGGGGGAGAAGATGGATTGGAATTTGGCGGTGGGGCATTTGTTTGCATAGAACCTGTTGAGATTCGCTCATTATCCCCGGCTGTTCCAGCCCGTGACTGAGATTTACTCCTGTCGAATGCGTTTGCAATGCAATGCATGCAAAATATTTATACTCTTGGTTCTGCTGATTTTGTTTGGTTGCGGAGTTATGGCTACCCCGAAGATTGTACGCATCCCGGATATGCCAAAATATTTTGGAGAATATGTAATTCTATCTTTAGCCGATGACGCCTAGAGGTTTCCTTCAACAACTGGCTGGCCAAATTAATGGGTGTCCTGAATTTGCTGTCGTATCCGTTGCGGCAGAGCTAACCGAACAACAAGAATATTTTTACTTATCCAGTTCGGCGGACCTCAAAGCACCTGTTCTTGTATCCACAACCAATTATGACTGGATTGGCAATCGGCATATATTTAGCATTAAGCCGACCTACCGATTTTCCAGCAACGGTCGTGGTAAAAATTCATGTTAACTCTTGTTGTATCAATGCTTCAGGAGCAAAATACGGTACAAATAACAGGCTCAAAATGATTCCGGTGCTCGTAGTAAGTCGATGGGGCAATCGGTATCTCGGCACAGATCAGCTCGACCCCGTACACCTCTCGGTGATCGCAAATCAGATCCTGAGTCGTGCAAGGTATTCACGATGATTCGGCATTTTCCGCACCGCTACGCGGATTGCCCGCCGCATGCTCGAGAAATGTTGCTGCAGCTGTTCCTCATCCATCGAGTCGAGCAAGGGATCATAAGCGCGCGGCGTGATGCCAGCCGCAAGAAAAGCTGCAGCCCAGGTATCACGAGGAAAGGTCTCATGTTCCTCGAGCCATATCCGTCCGCAGCTGGCAAAGAGTTCTTTGCGTTGCCGTAGCGAATCAGGTATATCGTGTTCCTTGGCCGCTTGCCAGAATGCTGTGTTTCGCCATTGGGCAGAATGATAATGCAGCAGACCGAAGTCTCTTACGCAAATCAGTTCCTCAATCATCGCGCGATCAAACACGGTAGCGAGGCCGTCTTGCATCGCGAGTGTCGGCATCAATGCAGTGAGGCGAGCAAGTCCGCTCATTAGAAAGTGAAAATTGCTGATGTCGAGCGGTTCAACCCAACCAGCTGCAGCACCCAGCGCCACGCAATTCTTGCGCCACATAGATTGCCGATGGCCGCTCCGAATATTGCTCATGGAAAGCGCATCCGGGCCAAGCTCGCCGACGAATTTTTCCACATGAGTTGCCGCAACTTCATCACTGACGTATTCGGGTGAATAGCGAAACTGGCAAGCCGTTCGGTGTTGTAACGGTGTACTCAAGAACCAGCCATCGTCTGTCGCCGTGCAATGATGTACCGGAATATTGTGATGATCCGTCTTCGCCGTGACGGCGATAGCGCGCGAAGCGGGAAGGAAGCGCGACCAGTCAACAAAGTCGACATCCAGCGCATTGCCGATAAGCAATGCAGCTTCGCCGGTACAATCGACGAACAGATCGGCGGTCAACGAAGTGTCGTCCTCCAGAAGCAACGATTCGATTCGGCCATCGTCGGGGTTCAGGTGCACCGAATCTATTCGGCCGCGCACGATGCCCACGCCGTTAATTACTGCATTATCTCTTAACAGCCGCGTCAGCTTTTCCGTGTTGAAGTTGAGTCCATAGGCCAACGGCGGCATTCCCTCACTGTTCTGGGGGCCGTAAAACTTTCCGTTGCGCGCGGCTATTGCGGTCGGTGAATGGTCGTTGAGGCTGAGCTTCTCACCACGCAATAGAGCGCGTGTGATGAAGTGATGGAAGTGAACACTGCCGATATCATTGCCGCTGTGCCCGAAAGGCAGAATTCGATGTTCAGCCTCGCTTTGCAGGCGATGCAGTCCAGTTCCCAGTCGATAGGTCGCACCCGTTATGTTGATCAAGCGAGTGACGTCGATGCCGAGCGGCTCGAAAAACCGCAGCGTTTCAGGGACCGTGTATTGCATCGGCTCGGCATTGACCATGTCCGGCAGTTCCAGCACCGTTATTGTGATCTCCAGCTTCTTCAGGGAATTTGCGAACCATGCCGCTGCCGCCCAAGCTGAAATATCGCCGCCGACAACGGCAATGCTGGATACAGACCCCTGTTTCATGTGGACGCTCGCGAGTCGCAATAGTCGATGATGGTCTGCTGGTGAGATGGCATTGCGTCCGTTGCTTGGCCAATGTGTTCATGCATTCGCTGTACGCGTTGCAGCATTTGTTCGTCCGGCATGCAGTCAGCGCGAGGGTCGTAATCTTCGGGAATAACTCCCTGACCGAGAAACACGGCTAGCCAGCTGGATTCGACAAACAGCTCGCCGCGTCGATGCGCTGCAACACCACGCGAAGCAAATAGCTTCAATCGCAGTGCGAGTTCGTCGGGTACGCTCATTTCGCGGCAGTAATCCCAAAATTTGCTGTCATCTCGCTGGGTGGCCTTGTAGTGCAGGAGGATAAAATCGCGTACTTCATTAAACATGGTGTCGAGATGGCGGTTGTAGGCCAACGTATCGGCCGCGGCGAATTCGGGGTTAGGAAAAAATTCGATGAGCTTCGTGATTGCCGCCTGAATCAGGAAAATGCCGGTCGATTCCAGTGGATCGAGAAAACCACCTGACGAGCCAATAGCGACGCAGTTTCGGTTCCACATTTTGAGGCGCTTGCCGGGTTTAAATCGGTGCAATAGCGGGTCTGTCAGTAGTTGACCTTCAAGGTTGCTCAGCAGGATATCGGTGGCCGCGTCCTCGCCGATGTAGGCAGATGAATAGACATGGCCATTGCTGACCCGGTGTTGCAGAGGAAATCGCCACTGCCATCCCGCGCGGCTCGCCGTCGCGCGCGTATACGGGACAGGCTCGCCTGTTTTTTCGGTCTGTACGACCAGCGCGCTGTCACAGGGAAGCCAGCCACGCCAGTCTTCATAGCCCGTCTTGAGAGCGCCTCCAATCAGAACACCGCGGGAGCCAGAGCAATCGATGAACAATTCGCCGACTATGAGATCGCCACTCTCCAACTCAACGCTGTTGATAAAGCCATCTTCCGACCTGAGGTGCACATCGACGACCTTGCCATTAATTTCTTGTACGCCGAGATTCACCGCGATGTCACGCATGAACCTGACGTATAACGTCGCGTCCAGGTGAAAAGCATACGAATAGGTCGAATAGACCGAGCGCGGATCGTCCACCGGATGCTTAAAGCGACCTTTTTTCGCCGCTACGCAGGGCAGTGCATATTCATCAAACGGTGTTGAATCGCCTGCCAATCTTTGTTTTAGCCAGTAATGGTGAAAACCGACACCGTTCATATCCTGGCCAAAGGTGCCGGTCGGGTGCATGTAGCTGTCACCGATAGCGCGCCAGTCCACAAATTCAATACCGAGTTTGAATGTGGCGTTAGTTGCTTGCATGAACTCTTGTTCATTGATGCCGAGACGGCGATTGAAGTCGTGGATCGCGGGAATGGTTGCTTCGTCGAGAGTCGCGTTTCCTGAGCCCTCCGACTCAATAAGCCGGATCGAGCACGAGCTTGTGTCGAGAACCCGTGCAAGGGCAGCCGCGGTCATCCAGCCGGCGGTACCGCCACCAACGATAACGATCGAGTTAACAGCGGTCTGTTTCATTCCTCAAATCTCAGCACGTTTTCGCGGCTTGAGCTTCCTCGAGCGATTTTCGAGCCTCTGCAAATTCGGGCCGCAATGCCAGGCAATGCTCCAGGTTGTGGATTGCTTCCTCATATTCCTGTAGCTGGACAAGTGCGTTGCCGAGATTGAAGTGCACATCGGGAAGTCCCGGTTGTATCGCCAGTGCCTGCTTAAAACACTTCGCAGCGCCTTGATACTCACCGAGTACCATATACACACCACCCAGATTATTGAAAGGCCCGGGATTCTTCGGTGTCAATTGCGCCGACGCATGAAAATGTTTAGCGGCCTGCTGCAACTGATTGAGGTTGCGATACGCGATACCGAGATTGGAGTGCGCCTGTGCGTCATCCGGCGACTTGCTCAATGCCCTTTCAATGAACTCTACCGCTTCATCGGGGCGTCCAGCCTGCAGACACAGCAACCCCAAAAGGTTATTTGCGTCGACGTGACTCTTATCGGCGTGCAGCACTTGCCTGTATAAGGATTCAGCTTTCACGCTATCCCCGGACCGATTTAGTTGATAACCGCGTGTGACCATCGAATCGAGTGCTGCCGCATTGGCAGCGGCACTGTCTGCTTCTCCCGACTGGCCGGCCACCAGCACCTCTGCTTCGGATTTGTTTTCGCGATTTGGCATCCAGTCCACGATCAAGTGAATTCGATCCTCGGTACCGCGATTCTCGACACCGTGAGTTACGCCATTGTTGATTTCCCAGAATTCGCCAACTCGCATATTGATTTCTTCACCGCCAACCGAGAAGACAACATCATCATTGCTAATTATTGGTATGTGGACCCGGTGGCAGTTCAGTAGTGAGTAACCGGAGTCGGTGTGTTTCGGGATGCTGCCATCTTTCAATAATTTCGCCAGAATCATGCGAACGACGAAACCGTTGTCCCGGTAGTAGTCCGCAACGTAGTCGATGACGGGTCGCATCACCGCCTCAAGCTCGGAGTGGAGTTCGCGGTACGTTGGCTTCTCATACTGGAAGTCTTCGAAGTGCACCAGCTGTAAAGACTGCGTGTCCTTGTGTACTGCGAACAAGCGTTCCCGTCCCGACTCGGTCCATTTCTCAGGGGGAATATCGTCTATTTTTTCGAGAATTGAACCGACGTCGAAGTCGCTGCGAAGGTGCAGATAATTCTTGCCTCTACCGAGTAGTTTTTGAAAGCTGAGCGGCTCTTTTGGATCGGCGGGCCTGGGGAATTCGCAGGATTCGCCAGTTGGCTTAACGCTTTCAAATTCGTAGGCGAATCTGTCGATCAGGGCAGCATCGTGGCGCCTGATTAGATCGCGAAGTTCATCGTCGTAGTAGTGGGAGTAGTGACTGTGCCGCGAGGTGTTTTTGCGCTCACTGCTTTGCAAGATGTCCCGTATGGCCTCTGTCTCGCCGACGCCCAGTTGCCCCAGAATACCGAGAAAGTCCTCTTGCAGATTCTCGAATCGACCAATCCGATTGCGAGTATCGGGCTCCTGTCCGAGCATTCTTCCAAACAACCATGAGTAGTAGCCATTGTCGCTAACAGATAATTCCTGGATGCTGGCTTTCGTCAGACCCGCACCACGATTGCCGTCCAAAGAATTGGGCAGCATGGATATGAGTTCGTCGCGTTGTATTGCGCTATCGCCGTTTTCGGATCCGAGCATCACCAAATTGGCAATCGTCGCCTTGAAACCCGCCGTGCCCTCGTTTGAGACAACATTGAATAGAGGGTTTCGAATGAGCGGTTTGTTGTTGAAGGCATACCAGGAAACGTACCAGTCCCATGGGTTTCGGACGATACCGACGACGGGGAGATCACGGGCCTCAGCAGGTATATCAGCATAGGGGAAGTGATACCCGACCATCTTGTGGCTGCGTATGCAGCTGGCAATGGCATCATTAAGAGATTGCCCACCCGTCTTGTGCAGATGAATAAAGACGAATCGATCCGTGACGATCATTCGTAGCCCAGAATTTTTCGCAAGCCGGGCGCTGCGTAATTTACGAGGTCCTTTTGTTGCTGTGAAAGCTCCTTTGGTACAACCAGGTCGCCGCCGCCCACCAGGTTTTCTCGGGCGGTGCCACTTTGGTTGCGGTCCGCACCAACGCGGACGCGGTCTCGCCAATCGTCCGGTAGCTCATCCAATCCACAATCGCGCATGAGATTAGAGAAGAATGACTCGGCTTCGTCAGAATCGAGATTCCTGACATTCTTAAGGAGCTCTTCAAATTTCAACACTTTGGCCTTAGTACTTAACCAGGCTACAGCGTTATGCGTAAAAATCTCGTTGAGCGAAGGCGCCTTTCCGTGGATGCCGAAAATCATCATGTTGATAACTTCATCGATAGTCGCGTTACCGCCTTTCAGGTGTTCCAGAGCCCCCTGAAAGGTATCGGACAAGAAGAATCTGGCTCTCGCCAGAACCCAGTCGTACGGGTCTCGTATCTGCACAATTTGATGGGTATGGCGCAGAATTACTGCCGCATCGTCCGAAAAAAGCAAGTGGCCCCAGCTAAGGTGTGGCACGACTTGCGAAAAAGCGACCTGATGTTTTCGCAAGACCGCGTGCTGGATAAAGGCTGGATGGTATTGTTGGTCGACTGGCACGAACATGCGCATTACATTGCGAACGAGATGAGTACCGCATTTGGGCACGCTATTCAAGAAGATAGGTTCGAGCAGCCGGTTCTGAACGTAATTTTTATTCAGTTCGTTGAGGTTGTCTTCTTTCACGACAATCGTCGGCATACATCCACTCCGGCACGAAAAATTCTGCCTGCTCCAATAGGCGTAGTATATGACTGATTGGGTACAGTGTTGCTGTATTTTTGAGGTGCTTGAAGAGAATTTGACGTGATACGCTAACAGTCGAATGGATAATCGAAATGTACTGATCGTCGGTGGTGGCGCGGCCGGGTGGATGACCGCAGCCTATCTAAATGCCGTGCTGAATCGAGGCGGACGAAACGCTGCCAATATAAGCCTGGTGGATTCACCGATGAGCGCAACACCTGCGACCGGTGAGGCGACGATTCCGGAATTCTCACGCTTCCTTGCGGTCCTCGGAATCGAAAAATTGCAATTCATGCGTCGCGTTGGTGGCACGCTCAGGCAGTCAGGCAAATTCGTAAATTGGCTCAATAACTCGGGTGAGCACTTCTACCATACGGCCAGCACGCAGCGACCCGGTTCGGTTGATATGTCGGCACAAAGATGGTTGAAGAGCAATCGTTCTGTACCGTTTGCCGAAACATTCTCAGCGCAGCCGCAGTTGTCCGAAATGAATCTGGCGCCGCTCATGACGGGACGCTGGGATTTTGGAGAACCTTTGCCGTACGCATTTCACGTTGATTTATTGCGCTTAACAGATTTGCTGCGGGAGGTCTCGATTGCTGCTGGCGTGACACACCAGGGCGGTCAGATAAGCGCTACAGAAATGGCCGCGAGCGGCGATATCGTGGCAGTGCACAGCGATAGTGGCGAGCGCATCGAAGCGGATCTGTTTATCGACTGTTCGGATTCTGAGGCACTGTTAATTGGGCGTGAATTAAGTGTAGATTGGGTTGACTGTTCCGAGTGGCTCATCTGCGACAGTGAGCTGTCAATTGATGTGCCCTACGAGACGTTCTATCCGGGATACGTGCGTCCATACACAAATGTGGCGGCTGCCTCCGCAGGCTGGATTCGTGAAGTTCCGCTGCTGGATGGCCGCTCGCTCAGCTTTGTGTACTGCAGTGATTTTCTCGATCACGACGGTGCCGAGCGCGAACTGCGTGTTGCTGAAGGGTCTCACTCCGATTCACTCGGCAGCACGTTACGCCGGTTTCAAGCGGGGCATCGAAAAAACGCGTGGGTGCGAAACTGTATTTCAGTAGGCGATGCGAGTAGCTACATAGAGCCTTTGGAGCCAAGTTCCATTTACATGATTGAGCATGCTGCAGCGATGCTGGCTGAGCATTTTCCTCTGGGGGATAAATTGACGCCGTTGGCGTTCCGCTACAACCGAATCATGAGCAACCGTTTCTACGAACTTCTGGATTTTGTGAACTTGCACTACTGTCTGACTCGCCGTCGGGACAACAAGTTCTGGCGTGAGGTACAGCGTCCAGAGCGTATCAGCGATCGTTTGCAGTCTAAACTGGACTTCTGGTGCGTCAAACGGCCAACCACGGCGGATTTTGAGGATCAGTTCTTCCCGGGACAATCGTCAAAGCCATTAGCGTCGGGGACTATTGATGGCGATTACAGAGGACCGATCGATACGGCAGGCCTCTGGGACGAGCAGGACTATGAATGCGTACTGTACGGCATGGATTTCCTGAATCATGAATGCGATGAGTGGTTCGGATTAGAGCGGCCAGATTCACTTGTGGCGAATGAGGTCGTGGAACGCCTAAAGATAGCTCCGACAAAACTGCCGACGCATGCGCAATGGTTGCAGCATTTCTGCGGCATGCCCGACTACGACACGCATCGTAGAGCGAGCAATTGATGGCAACGAAACGCGTGCTTATCGTTGGCGGTGGGTCGTCCGGGTGGATGACGGCGGCCTATCTCGATGCGGTGCTGAATGGTCACGGTAGGGAGGCCATCGACATTAGCCTGATTGAGTCGCCCGATGTACCACGCATCGGCGTCGGCGAGGCGACTATTCCAACCATCCATCACATTTTGGCCACCATCGGGATAGACGAAATCGAATTTATGAAGCGGGTCGACGGCACCTTTAAGCAGGCGATCAAGTACGTCGACTGGTTGGATGGTCAGGGCGAATCTTACTATCACACATTCGGTCGGTATCGATCGAAACCTGTCGATACATCGACTCTCGATTGGCTGATGAGTGACCGGTCTATTCCGTTCTCGGAGACGATTTCGGCACAGCCTGCAGTCTGTGATGCGTGTCTTGCCCCAAAAACTTTGGCGCTTGAAGACCTGGGTGTGCGTTTTACCTACGCATTTCACATGAATGCGTTGAAGTTTGCGGACTACCTCAGTGAAATCGCGACGTCACGTGGTGTTAAGCATTATCTCGACCACGTCACGGATATCGACATGGCAGACAACGGCGACATCGCGGCGGTTCACACCAAGAGCGGTAAACGTATCGAGGCGGACCTGTTCATTGATTGCACCGGGTTTGCTGGTCTGCTGATAGAAAAGAAACTCAATGTGCCCTGGGTGGATTGCTCACAGTGGCAGCTATGTGACCGTGCGTTGACCATTCAGATTCCGTACGAGTACAACTATCCGGGTTTCGTGCGTCCAAATACCCTGGCCACCGCAGTGTCATCGGGTTGGATATGGGAAATCCCCTTGCAAACCCGACGAGCCTGGGGCTACGTCCACGCCGGCGATCATATTAGTGCAGATGCTGCCGAGATAGAACTGCGGTCATTTATTGGCCCAATAGCTGATGAATTCCCGGCACGCCTGGTACCGTTCAAGGTAGGACATCGTGCAAAGGCCTGGGTCAAAAACTGCATAGCCATCGGCCTCTCGTGTGGATTCATTGAGCCGCTTGAATCGACTGGCCTCTATCTGAGTGATCTCGCGGCAGTAATGACGAGCCAGCATTTTCCTTATCGAGGTGATATGGAAACATTGGCGTTTCGCTTCAATCGCATCATGTTGAATCGTTTCTACGAGGTTCTGGACTTTATCAACCTGCACTATTGTTTGACGCGGCGAACCGATACTGAGTTCTGGCGGGAGGTGCAGCGGCCCGAGCGTATTAATGACCGGCTCAAAGCGAAGCTTGCGTTCTGGCGCGTGAAGCCGCCGTCACTTGCGGATTTCGAAGACCAATTCTTTCCGGGGCAAGCGGGTATATCACTGCCGTCAGGCGGATTGAACGGCGATCATAGAGGCCCTCTGGATACCGGAGGCGTGTTTAGGCTGTCGAGCTATGAAGCAATACTGTACGGCATGGATTTTCTGAATGCGGAGTGCGATCAATGGTTTGGAGCTACGCGACCGCCGTCGAAAATACCGCCGGGAATCAAGCAACGAACGCAATTTGGGCCGGTGAAACTGCCGGCTCATGACGAGTGGCTGAAACGCGTACTCGGAATGCACAACTATCCGATCTCGCAGTAGTACAGAAGGCGACTTGTCCTTATTGGTCCGGGTGGCAGTTGCATTCGACCTTCAAGAGCACCGTGTCGAGACAGGCTTGCGGACTGCAGCGCGTATCTGGGTGATGTAACGCGCCACAACAACATTGCTCTCCTGGCAAAACGAAGTCGAGAATCAGGTGGACTCGATCTTCCTCACCTTTGTTGTCTACCGAATGAACGCGCCGGTTATTGACTTCATACAACTCCCCTGCGCGCATATTGATTGACTCGTTACCAACGGTAAACCAAACTTCATCGTTGCTAATAATTGCTAGATGAATGCGATGGGAATGCGTAAGAGAGTAATTCATGTCGCGGTGTGCGGTTATGTCGCATCCTGCAGTCAGCCTGACCAGTGAAGCACGAATGAAGTAGCCGAGTTTGTTGTCCGCAAGCAGCTGCTTGCCGATTTCAGACTCTTCATAGTGAGCCGCCGTTTTCATGAGTATAGGGCGCAACGCTTCCTCGAACATGGCAAGCGCCGGTAGTCGCGTTGGGTGGCTGTGTCTGAAATCCAGATCGTAGACCAGACCTATCATTCTCGTGTTCTGATGTACTTCGTAGATGTTTTGACGAATCGAAAA
>SMVB01053770.1_pt1 | contig 10758 bp, 10 predicted proteins | sample 2456461 | NCBI WGS metagenome assembly SMVB01 (sample SAMN11095934, study PRJNA526329) | marine sediment metagenome | biome: Marine sediment; feature: Surficial sediment; material: Deep marine sediment; isolation source: Hadal surficial sediment | place: Pacific Ocean | collected 2014-05 | depth...
AAAAAAATCAAGTATCTATTCCTGCAGAAATTAACGAATCGGTTATACTATCAGAATATGCAGTTGAAACCCGTTATCCATTTCCGTCTCAACCTGTCTCCAAAGACGATTATGTAGAAGCGGTTACTATTAATGAAAAGGTTTATGATTGGGTTGCAGAACAAATTGATCCTCAACTAAAGTTAAAACTTAAATAAACCATAGCATATTTATCTTCCAATTTTAAGAATTAATTTGGATTAATTTTCTCTCTGATATTAAAATAATTATTTTAGGTATTGCATACATTAAGCTTTGTTTGCGTAATATGAGTATTGACTTTAACTGCATAAATAAAATCCTCCTCATCAAACCACGCGGAATTGGCGATATAATTCACTCAACCATAGTACTCGAAAATTTGAGAGAGTACTTCCCTGTTGCTATAATTCACTATTTAACTGAAGAGTTTGCGAAACGTGCAGTTGAGAATAATCCGTTTGTTAAAAAAGTTCTTACATTCGAAAAAAAAGATATTGTATAGAAATTGGAGAAGAAAATTAGAAAAGAAAAATATGATTTAATTTTTGATTTTTGGTCCAATCCAAAAACTGCACAGATGACTTTTTTATCAGGTGCAAAATATCGCGTTGGATTTGATCACCGGGGAAGAAGATACGCATACAACATGAAAACAAAATCGAACGATCTTAATCTTCATGCAGCAGAAAACCATCTGGTTTTACTTGAGTACCTTGGTATCCCTATCATTAGTAAAAAAACACTTTTTTATTTAAGTGATACCGAAATAAAATTTGCAAAGAGGTTTATAAAACAAAACGTTCAAAGCGAGTCTATCATTGGAATTCTTCCTTCCGGCGGATGGGAATCGAAAAGATGTGAACCGGAAAAATGGATAGAAATTTGTAAAGGAATTAGTGATAAATTTAAAGTAAAATTTTTAATTCTTTGGGGTCCCGGTGATGAAGATGATGCAGAAAAAATCAAATCAGGATTAAATGATTTTGCAATTAAAATTCCGAAAACAACTGTTGGAGAACTTTCAGGATTGATCAATGAATGTGATTTGGTTATTGCAAATGATTCCGGTCCGATGCACATTTCTGTTGCAATAGGAATTCCGACACTTGGAATTTTTGGCCCTACAAATCCTGTTGCTCATCGTCCGTATTCAGTAAATTCTGATTACGTAATTAAAAAAGATCTTCACTGTATAATCTGCAACAAGCTCACCTGTCCTTATGATCATGAGTGTATGAAGGAATTACCTGTTGATGAAGTAATACAAAAAGTAGAGAAACTCATTGGTAAAACGGTAAATTAAAATAAAAATGAAAAAGTTAGAGCAGTTTTTTAAACGAACCTTGTTGAACTTGTTACTGTTTATAAATCCAAAAATTAAATCTATAGGGAATAAAAATTTTAGCAGCGAATCAAAAATACTATTTATAAGATTAAACCGGATTGGAGATGCCTTAGTTACTACCCCCCTGCTTGATATAGTAAAAAGAGAATTGAAATGTTCGATATATGTATTAGCTGATAGGAAAAATTATTTCATATTTGAAAATAATCCATCCATTGATGAGGTTATCATCCTCGATAAATCATTACAAGGAATATTTGGAATAAATAAAATTATTAAAGCCAGAAAAATTGATACCATTGTTGATCTCCACGATGATGTTTCCACTACAGTTAGTTTTTTAATTGCAATTGCAAAAGTTCGTAATAAGTTTGGATTGAAAAAGAGTAACTCTAAAATTTTCACGAAAACCGTTGAACAAATTAATTCCTCAAAACATCATATAATTGAAAGAATTCTTCAATTAGGTTCGCTGTTTAATTTCTCTGTTGATAAAAACTACGTTTCTGTTCATTACTACCCCAAAAATGAGTCAATTAAATTTGCTGATTCAGAAATTGAAAAAAGAATACCGAAAAATAAATTTCTTCTGGGTATTAATCTTTTCGCAGGAAGCGACGCAAGATTCTGGGGAGTTAATAATTTTAAAAAACTTATAGAACAAGTTGAAAAGTATGAAATATCATATATATTATTTTCAACTCAAGATAATCTTGAAATAGCGAAAAATATTGCCGAGGAAAAGTTTATTTACCCCCCCAGTAAAGAATTTGATACCTTTGCAGCAGGAATATCAAAATTAAATTTTCTTTTTACACCTGATACTTCTGTTGTTCATATTGCATCTATTTATAAAATTCCAGTATTTGGGTTGTATGTAAAATATAATACGCAAGATATGATTTGGAGTCCCTACAATACCGAATTCGATTGCATAGTTACTGAAGAACCCACATTAAAAAATATTTCATTTGAAGAAGTGATAAATAAATTTATACCATTCCTGGAGCGAAATATAAATGTCTAAAGAAATTCCTTCCTGTGAAAGATTTACAGGTTATAAACCATGTTATCCCGATCATAACTGCTGGGAGGATGGATGCAAAGATAATCTGCCTATTGGAACAAAGATCCTGATAATTAATCTTGATGCAATGGGCGATATTTTGATGACTACAGCTCAACTCCCTGCACTGAAAAGAAAGTTTCCCGAATCGACGATTTACTGGGTTACACTTAAAAGTGCGCTAAAGCTGCTTTACAACAATCAATATGTTTACCAGATTTTTGAATACAATGTTGAATCAATTTCAATACTAAAAGAAATGAATTTTGATTACGTAATGAATATTGATAAATCTCAAAGATCCTGTGCTTTATTAAATTTAGTTGCGGCAAAAAGAAAACTTGGATTTGGGCTAAATGCAGATGGTAAAATATTCCCTGTAAATGAAGGTGCATATTACAATTATAATTTAGGAATGGATGATAATTTAAAATTCAAAATTAATAAAAGAACCGGACAGGAATATTTGGCAGAAACTCTTGAATTAGATTACTCCGGCGATGAATATGTTTTCAATTTTACTGATGAAGAGAAAATTTTTATAAATGGATATAAACAAAGTGTTAGAATATCTGATAATGATTTTATTGTTGGCTTCAATACGGGCTGTTCAGAGTTATACCCTAATAAAAAGATGACTACTGAACAACATATCAATTTAATCGGAAAACTTCTTAAAAAGAAAAAATATAAAATTGCATTGTTTGGCGGATCTGAAGACACTGAAAGAAATAGAGAAATTTATTCTCATTTTGAAGGAAAAATAATTAATACTCCTACTAATGAAGGAGTGAGGAAAGGAGCTTGTTATGAAAATATTGCAGATATATTAATTACAGGCGATTCATTTGGTATGCATCTCGCAATCGCTCTGCAGAAATATATTATTGTGTGGTTCGGTGTTAGCTGCTGGAGCGAAATTGAATTGTATAATAGGGGTGTTAAACTTTACCAGGAAGATTTATTTTGTTCTCCCTGCTGGAAAAAATCTTGTCCTTACGATCTTGAATGTATAAAAATGATTGATTTGGATAAAATCGTCTCTGTGGTTGAAATTCGGTACAATAATACTTTGTCCTTAAAATGAATCTTCTGCAAACAAACCCATTTGAAACCACAAGAATACAAAAACGCCCTTTAATTATTGATGGTGCTATGGGTTCCCTGCTCCAGCAGAAAGGCTATAATATTGCAGAATCAACCTGGATGACCATGGTAAATGAAACTTATCCTGATGTTGTCATCAAAATACATAAAAACTATATTAAGTCTGGAGCAGATATAATTACAACTAACACTTTTAGAACGAATCCTGCTGCACTTGAAAGAGAAGGAATCACGGATTTTGAAAGATATGTAAAAAATGCTGTAAATATATCTAAGCAGGCAATTGAGAATAAATCAGTTTTAATTGCTGGTTCAAATGCCCCTGCAGAGGATTGCTATCAAATAGAGCGAGCTATCAGCTCGATTAAACTTCAGATAAATCATCATAATCATATTGATTCATTAGTAAATAGTGGTGTACACTTCATCCTAAATGAAACATTCAGTCACTTGGATGAGATAGAGATTGCTTGTAGGTATTGTTCCGATAATAAAATCCCTTATGTTATTAGTCTATATTTTACTGACGAATTACTTCTGCTTTCAGGGGAGCCATTATCTGAGGGACTAAATATTATACGGGAGCATAATCCTATGGCAATCGGATTTAATTGTATTGTACCGGAGCATTTTGATAGAGCTATGGAACAAATTGATATAAATTATAACTGGGGTTTTTATTTAAATTGTGGCTTCGATGAGCATAAACCAGAAAAAATGGAATGTGCTGTAACACCCGGTGATTATAGTGAAATAGTAAAAAAATATCTGAAAATTAATCCATCTTTTATTGGTGCCTGCTGCGGTTCATCCACAGAGCATATTAAAGCAATAAAAAAGGTGATCGATGAATAATTTGACAATTTATTCTCCTGCTAAAATTAATATAGGATTAGTTGTAAAAAGCAGAAGAGATGATAATTATCACAATATAGAAACCATATTCTATCCATTACTCCTTTCTGATACAATTTATTTTGAAAAATCTGATTCGACAGAATTTGTTTTAAATTCAAATCAACTGAATAGTATGGCTAAAAACCTTATTAGTGAAGCAAAAGAATATTTGGAAGAACAAGTTGGAAGAGCATTAAATGTAAAAATAAAATTGGAAAAGAATATTCCAATTGGTGCCGGACTCGGCGGAGGTAGTTCAAATGCTGCATCAACATTAAAAGCCTTGAACAAACTTTTTGATCTTAATTGTAATCCTAAAAAACTTTTATCCATTGCTTCAAAAATTGGTTCGGATGTTCCATTTTTTATTAATCCTGTTCCCTGTTTTGCTTATTTACGCGGGGAAAAGATGAGAAGGGTTCAGCTTTTATTAAGTGAGCCCATTCTTGTAGTAAATCCCGGTATTCATATTTCAACAAAATGGGCATTCGATCAGATTAATATTACACAACATAATGATTGCATAAAAAAATTAAGTGAGAAGAAAGTAATTACAATTGAAAATATCAGGAAGTTTGCCGTAAATGATTTTGAGCAGATTGTTTTTGATAAGTTTCCGGAAGTGAGGGCATTAAAAGAAAAACTTTATTCATTTACTCCTAAGTTTGTGATGCTTACAGGAACGGGTTCATCTGTTTACGCTATATTTTCAAACTTACAAAAAGCGAGGAATGCGAAAGATTATTTTGACAATAAATATTTTACTTATTTAAATTATCCAGTAGATAAGGCATCCATTACTTAACAGCACTTTCGGTATAATCAATAAATCCTTTTGTCGAATTGATCTTTACTTTAAGACCCCACGGTATTGTAACTTTATCTTTTATATGCCCATGAGGGAAGGCATATAAAACTGGAATTTTAAGATGACTTAAGTAATCTTCCATCACCTCGCCAAGGGTTAGAGTTTTCTTCATTGGATCGTGCTCATAGCAACCAACAAACCTTCCCAGGATAACTCCCCTTACCTGTTTAAATACATTAAGCATTTTCATCTGATTAAGCATACGGTCAACTTTATATGGTAATTCATTAATATCTTCAAGCATTAAAATTTTCTCTTTCATCGACGGGAAGTATACTGTTCCAATCAGTGCAGCAAACACAGATAAATTCCCACCTAAAATTCTTCCCGAAGAGCTGCCTTTTGTAATTGCTGTAAGTTTTCCATTACCAGGATATTTTAATCTTCCCATCTTTTTATTAGATGTAATTATTCTCCAAAAAAATTCTTCTGTATAAGCGCTAACATTATTTGCAAAATCCGGGGCAAGCATCGGGCCGGCAAAAGTAATTAAACCTGCCTTCTGAAGAATAGCCATTTGTAAAGCTGTTATTTCACTAAATCCAACAAAAATTTTGGGATTATTCCTGATAATTTTGTAGTTAATTTTATCAAGAATTCTTGAAGCACCGTATCCACCTCTTAAGCAAATAATGGCTTTAATATTTTTATTTTTAAACATCAGGTTCAAGTCGTCGGCTCTTTCTTGATCAGTACCGGCTAAGTAGCCGTTGGTTTTCCCTACATTCTTTCCTATCTCTACCCGGTACCCGTTTTTCTCTAAATACTGTACCCCGCTTTCTATTTTTTTTGGATCTTGAGTTGATGAAGCCGGAGAAATAATTCCTATTACATCTCCTGTTTTGAGTTTTGCTGGTTTAATGAGTCTCACATTTACCTTTATGAGTTAAAACTAAAAATATAAAATTTAACTAAACATAAACAATTTGACAAATTGCAAATCCCATAAAATATCAAGAATAGTGTGATTCAGATCAACATATTTATTTATTATCGAGAATAAGTAACTTTAACTATAGTTTAATGATTGAATTTTAAGCAGAATTTTATAATTTGGAGGACGAATATTGTATCATTTTTATTATTTTAATTTCTGTTGAAAAATGGCTAAGAAAAAAATCCTGTACATTTGTGGTTCTTTAAATCAAACAACTCAAATGCATCAAATCTCAAAAGAGTTACCGGAATATGATGCATACTTTGCCCCGTATTATCCTGATGGTTATGGTTATATAAGAGTGGTAACAAATGCTGGATTACTTGGTATGACAATATTGGGTGGACAGGCAAAGCAGAGAACCGTAAAATATTTAAGGGAGAACAATCTGAATTGGGATATGAATGGCGATTTGCACACTTACGATCTTGTATATACTTGTAGTGATCTTTTAATTCAGAAAAATATTAGAAATAAAAATCTTATTCTTGTTCAGGAAGGTATGACTGATCCTGAAAATTTCGTTTACTATCTTGTAAAGCATCTAAAATTACCCAGATGGATCGCAAGTACATCGGTTACCGGGCTTTCATATGCTTATGATAAATTCTGTGTTGCCTCCGAAGGATATAAAGAGTTGTTTATCGGGAAAGGTGTAGATCAAAAAAATATTGAAGTTACCGGCATTCCTAATTTTGATAATAGCAAAGAGTTTCTCGATAACGATTTTCCTTATCACAATTATGTTCTTGTTGCTACTTCCGATATGAGAGAAACTTATAAATATGAAAATAGAAAGAAATTTATTGAGAAAGCGTATAAGATTGCTAATGGAAGAAAGATGATTTTTAAACTTCATCCTAATGAAAATTATAAACGTGCTTCTGAAGAGATTAATAAATACGCTCCTGATTCAATGATTTTTCAATCTGAAAAAATTGAGCCGATGATTGCAAATTGTGATGTTTTAATTACAAGGTATTCATCAGTTGTTTACACCGCGCTTGTTTTAGGTAAGGAAGTTCATTCTGATTATGATATAGATTACCTTAAGAAACTTGCGCCAATCCAAAATGGTGGTACATCAGCTTTCCAGATTGCACAAATTGGTCGCAGGCTATTAGCGGAACAAGAACAATCCAGAATTTACAATGTAAATGAAAGTTCAGTTAAACGTATTCCTCTGAAAGAAAGATTAAATTTTAGAAAAAAATTAGCAAAAGCGAAATAGTAAAGAATATATTATATTTTTTTTATACAATTGAAGTACTTTAACAGGTTTATCAAGTGTGAATGACAAGATAAAAATTGTAACAGTAATTCAAGCACGAATGGATTCTACCCGCCTTCCCGGAAAAGTTATGATGCCTCTTGCAGGAAAAGCACTTCTGCTTAGACAATATGAAAGAGTTACTGCAGCCAAACTGATTGATAAAATTTTAATCGCTATTACAACTGAAGAAATTGATAATACTATTGTAGATCTATGTATAGATAATAACATAGACTACTATCGGGGAAATTCGACAGACCTTCTGGACAGACATTACAAAACAGCATTAACTTATTCTGCAGATGCAGTAGTAAAAATTCCATCAGACTGCCCTCTTATTGATCCAGGTGTAATTGATAAAGTTTTAAAGTATTATATTGATAATTATAATAAATTTGATTTCGTAAGTAATCTTCACCCTGCTAGTTATCCTGATGGTAATGATGTTGAGTTAATGACTATGAAAGCTCTTACCGATGCCTGGCGCAACGCGAAGAAAAAATTAGAACGGGAACATACCACGCCATATTTTTGGGAAAATCCTGAGAAATTTAGAATTGGAAATGTAATGTGGGAGACAGGCAAAGATTACTCTATGAGCCACAGGTTTACGATTGACTATCCTGAGGATTATGAATTTGTTAAAAGAATTTATGATGAGCTTTTTTCAGATGAAAATATATTCTCATTGGATGATATTCTTGGTTTGCTTGAGAAAAACCCTGAGATAAGAAATATTAATTCCAAATATGCCGGAGTAAATTGGTACAGGCATCATCTGGCTGAATTAAAGACTATTGCAAAATCCGATACAAAACTGATTTAACTTTGATTAACGAAACTAAATAAAAGAGGCTACCCACTTTATGCAAAATACGGTAACTATGAATGATAATTATCCTGTGATTGATAAATCTGATGAATTATATGAAAAAGCTTTAAACCTTATTCCATCCACAACTCAAACACTTGCAAAAGGACCACAACAAAATATAAAAGGAATTGCACCAAAGTATCTTCAGAAGGGAAAAGGTTCGCATGTATGGGATGTTGATGGAAATGAGTATATAGATTTTAACATGGGCATCGGTCCCCTATCGCTTGGTTATGCTTATCCTAAAGTGGATGAAGCAATCAAAAAACAACTTGAAGATGGCATAACATTTTCGTTAATGCATCCACTTGAAGTTGAAGTTGCAGAACTTATTAATGAAATTGTTCCTAATGCAGAATCAATCAGGTATAGTAAAACAGGAGCCGATGTAACCTCTGCTGCGATTAGAGTAGCCAGGGCGTACACAGGAAAAAATAAAATATTATGCTGTGGTTATCATGGCTGGCACGATTGGTACATATCGGTAACTGATAGAAACAAAGGTATTCCAGGGGTAATACGTGATTTGACTTTTACAATAAACTACAACGATATTCAATCAGTTAAGGACTCAATTGATTCGGATATTGCGGCAATAATATTAGAACCGTTTGTCTTTGAACCACCTAAAGATAATTTTCTGAAGGAATTGAGAAAGTTGTGCGATGAGAACGGTATACTACTTATCTTCGATGAAATGTGGACAGGTTTTAGAATTGCACTTGGGGGTGCACAGGAATTTTTTGGAGTAAGTGCTGATCTTGCTGTATTTTCAAAAGCTGTTGCCAATGGAATGCCTCTTTCAATATTAACCGGAAGAAATGAAATAATGAAGGTTCTTGATGAGGAAGTATTCTTTTATACAACTTTCGGTGGTGAAGCTTTATCTCTGGCAGCTGCAAAAGCAACAATTGAAGAGCTGCGAGACAAGAATGTTCCTCAGTTTCTTGCAGAGCAAGGTAAAAAATTAAAAGATGGCTATAATAAGATTGCAGCCAAACTTGGCATGAATTATACAAAATGTATTGGATATGAATGCAGATCACTAATTACGTTTGATGCCAAAGCTGGAAATCCTCTTGAGATCAAATCTCTTGTTCAGCAGGAAATGATAAAACGAGGAATTCTTTGGGGTGGTTTTCATAATATGTGTTACTCACACGCTGATGAAGATATTAACTATACATTAAAAGTTTATGAAGAGGTTCTGCCATTACTTCAAAAAGCAGTGGATGAAAATTCTGTTAAAGAAAATTTAAAGGGTGATCCTGTTACCGCAGTATTCAGGAAGGTAACTAACTTTAACACTAAGCCAAGACACAAAACTGCTTAGCTGGATACAATGAGCAAATTTCCTGGTATATTTTCGTTGGATAATAAAGTAGCTGTGGTTACGGGTGCTCTTGGTTTAATTGGAAAACATCATTGCAATGCATTATCCGAGGCAGGTGCAAATATTGTTGTATGCGATTTGAATGAAAATGAATGTAACAAATTTGCAAGGAGTCTTAAACATAAATCTATAGGTATTGGCGCCGATATCACAGATAAGGATTCCATTAAAATGGCGAATGATAGTATATTAAAGGAATTTGGAAGATTGGATATTTTGGTTAATAATGCTGCAATAAATGATATGTTTGAAAATCCGCAGGCGGCGGCAAAGCAATCGATGTTTGAAAATTATCCTCTCGATATGTGGCAAAGGTCTTTTGATGTGAATATAACCGGAATGTTTCTTTGTTCACAGATTTTTGGTTCTGTGATGGCAGAAAAAGGATATGGAAGTATAATCAATATTGCATCTACATATGGGATTGTTGCACCTGATCAATCATTATATAAAAAACGGGATGGCACTCAAACATTTTTTAAATCCCCGGCATATCCTGTAACAAAAGGCGCTGTAATTTCATTTACAAAATTTCTTGCTTCATATTGGGGCAGCAAAGGTGTGCGCGTAAATACTTTAACACCCGGTGGTGTTGAAAACAACCAGGAAGATTTTTTTATTAATAATTATTCGAACAAAACTCCGTTGGGAAGAATGGCACAACCGACAGATTTTAAAGGAGCACTGATATTCCTGGCAAGTGATGCATCAAATTATATGACCGGCGCCAATTTAGTAGTTGATGGTGGGTGGACGACATGGTGATTGATAATGAATTAAAAAATAAAAACGAACAACTCAGAATAAAAGCTGAAAAAATAAAACTGGTTATTACTGACAACGATGGTGTTTTAACCGACGGCGGAGTTTACTTTTCAGATAAGGGCGAGGAATTAAAGCGATATTCAATTCGTGATGGAATGGGTGTGGAAAGATTACGTAAACATTCCGGTATTGAAACAGTGATCATAACTGGT
>SMVB01103424.1_pt1 | contig 10756 bp, 9 predicted proteins | sample 2456461 | NCBI WGS metagenome assembly SMVB01 (sample SAMN11095934, study PRJNA526329) | marine sediment metagenome | biome: Marine sediment; feature: Surficial sediment; material: Deep marine sediment; isolation source: Hadal surficial sediment | place: Pacific Ocean | collected 2014-05 | depth 0-1...
ACCGGCAATATGTATGGTTTTGACCTTATTATGAGGATTACCCAGGGCATCCATTAACCTGATAATATTATCCAGGCTATATTTCATGGCCGCAGCACCTACCCGCTGAAACATCGGTAATCGGGTGTATAAGAAGTCTATTGTCTGTTGGTAATCCATTGAGGCAAAAATAGAGGAAGGAGATGAATAGTTGAATTGCTTAATTGGTTATTTAGCCATTAACTATTAACTATCAACCATTGACTATCGACTATTTCACTTTATGCAGAATAGCAAAACAACCACTTTGTTATTCCGAGTGGGCGAGGAATCTTATTCTTAATGTACAAGTCCTCCCTAATAAAGATTCTTCACTTCGTTCAGAATAACAAAAGGTGTGGCTTTTTATTGAGAAAATGTTAATAATTAAACGTTATTGATCTCCTGTAGCTAACCACAGAAAAACATCCGGTTTGCAATTCCGTCCCGATTAATTGGCAGAGGAATCTTGCTCACATTTTAAGCAGCCTTTTGTTTGTAGCCAAGATTCTTCACCGCCTGCCGACGGCTCAGAATAACAAAAAAGAAACGATTGTTCCTAGGCGTGTGATACTCGTATACACCAACATAATCCTGCTTTGCAATTCCGAGGAAGGATAATCTTTCTTAACGAATAGGAGTTCTCAATAGCTAAGATTCTTCGCTTCGCTGCGGTACTCAGAATATAAAACAACGTGGATTATTATTTAGACTTAATTGTAAAGGTGATTGTTCCCTCTGTGCGTAGAGCAGCTTGGCCCGATGAGATCTTGGAAAATGTAAGTCGCATCACCTCTGCCTGATATATTCTTACCAAACTGGCACTAACCGTACGGCTCAACGAATTAGCAGAGATTACCTCTCCACGCTCATCGATTATTATCTCAAAGACAATTTTACCACTTTCGTTGGTAGTTTCCTTTGGGTCGGGCTCATTATCCCACTTCCAGCCAGCCATTTCCAGCATGCCTCCACCGCCACCACCTTGTGTACCCATTAAAGCGCGGGCATCAACAGTACCATCTTTATCCCCCTGATCACCCTGCGCATCAATTTTATCTCCCTGGTTAGCATCTGCAGCATTTTTAGCTTCTCCTGTGGTTCCTGAAGCTCCTTCCTTATTACCGGGATACAGCACCTTAGGCGGCTTAGGATCTTCCTTTTTTTCTTCAACAACAACTTCTACAACCTTTGGCTTAACCTCCTCAACCTTCTTTTCCGGTTCAATGACCGGGGCCTCAGTTTCCTGTTCAGTTACAGGAATTATTTCTTCTTCCACGGTTTCAGTAGTTTCTTCCACCGGCGTCTCAATTGCCTCTTCAACAGTTTCTTCAGGCACTTCTTGAGAAGCATCTGGCAGTGCCTCCTCTTCTGATTCAGCCTCAGCCGGTACCGTTTCCGGTTGCACATCGCCGGTGCCCTGGTCGCTGGTACCAAAATTCAACTCTATACCAAATTCAGGTAATGGTGGATCAGGTGCCCGCCAGGCAGCTAAAAAGATAAACAACAAGATAACGGCAATATGCGCTCCTGCCGAAACATATATCCCGGTGCGCTTATTCCGTCTATCTTTTTCCTCTCGTGACATTTAATTTGGTTTGGTGGCAATGGAAACCTTGGCATTTAATGAAGCGGCTATGCCGGCTACCTCGACAAGGTATTCTGTCGGTACTTCTTTGTCTATATGTAAAGTAACCATCGCTTCTTCACCATTTAGTACCCTTTTCAACTCCTGCTCCATTCTCGACCTCGTTATACGTCGGTCATTAATATAATACTTAAGATCCTTAGTAATGGTTACAGAAACCTTCTGCATTATAATCTTTGATTTCTTAGCCGAGGGTAAACTCACAGGTAATCCTGATGGGGTAATAAATGAGCTGGTAAGCATAAAAAAGATCAATAGCAGAAACACTATATCCGTCATTGACGACATGCTGAAGGATGAATCTATCTTATGTTTCGATTCGAAAGCCATAACTATTTAGGTTCTTGTAAGAGCTCTAAAAATTCAATAGACGAATACTCCATGCTATGGATTATCTTTTGCATCCTGGTAACCAGGTAATTATAGGCCAGATAAGCAAGCACCCCTACTACCAACCCGGCAGCCGTGGTTATCATTGCCTGATAAATGCCTGCGGATAGCAATTTAGGGCTAACTGCCCCTTCTTCCTGGGCAATTGACATAAAGGCATTTATCATACCAATTACAGTACCCAGAAAACCCAACATCGGCGCTGCGCCAGCTATTGTTGCCAACATAGACAGGTTTTTTTCTAAACGGTAAATTTCTATACGGCCGACGTTTTCTATAGAGGCTTCAATATTTTTCAGCGAAGAACCGATTTTCTTCAAGCCTTTCTCTATCATTCTCGACATGGGTGTATCAGACTGGGCACAAACAATCTTCGCCGCCGGTACATCACCTTTGAGCACCAACTCTTTTATTTGGTCCATAAAAGCATCAGGGGGTGCCGTTGCCTGTTTTAGGGTTCTTAGTCGTTCCACTAAAACATAAACACCCAGAAGAGATAACAGAAAAATAGGGATCATCATAATCCCTCCCTTAAATAATAAATCTATAAGTTGAATAGAACTACCTTCCGGCGCTATAACAGCACTATCCTGAGCTGCCATAGTAATTTGTGTTATTATCATACTGCAAATAATGCTAATATTTCAAAACCCATAAGTCATCACCAAACTCTGCTTTTAACTTATTGGCATCCTCCTGGGCTTCAACAAATGAACCAAAATCTCCGACGGTCAACCGGTGGAATTTTCTTTTACCCTGAGGTGACAATAAGGCCGTTGACATCCCCTTGCCGGCTAGTTCTTTACCATAATCAGCTGCCATATCACTATCAACAAAGCTTTCTATCACGATGTAATAACGACCCGTGCGCTCAGAAATTGTAGTAAATGTTGCTTCATCACTAGCCAGCTCATCATCATCCGCAGCTTCATTATTTACCTGCTCAGTGGCTAATCTCTCCTCTTCCTGCTTTTTAAGCGCAGCTGCTTGTTCCGCGGCCAGTGCTTTTTGGGCTTCGGCCTCAATTCTTGCCTCTTCAGCAGCGGCAGCTTGTGGCCTGTAAAAACCAAAATACCAAATTCCAGCTGACGCCAGAATTACAATTACCAGGAAGGCAATTATTTTGGGTGCATTCGATTCCGGCTTGGGAGGCACGTAAGACGATTTTTCTGCTGCTACTTCATCCTCAGTACCACCTGATGAAAATTCATCATCAGCATCGTCCACATCTTCATCCGGTTCGGAATATTCTACCGTACTTTCTTCCGTTGCTTCTTCAGGCGCTATTTCCGTGTTTTCGGGCTCATCCTCTGTAGATTCTTCACTCTCTGCTTCCGTGTTTTCGGGCTCATCCTCTTTAGATTCTTCATCTAATGCATTAAAATCAAGATCGGGCAAGCCAAAGCTATCGTCAGCTTCGTTTATGTTATCTTGTTCATCCTGGTTCAGTTCATCATCATTAGGATCCTTATCTTTCATGGTTTTAAGCTTTGAGTTAGAGTTTCAATGAACTAAAAGTACTTAATCTAAATTGGATATTAAAATAGAAGCCTTTTTTTCCTGCAAAAGGGGCCTAAAACTTATAGCTAAGGCCCCCAATAACCTGAAATCCCTTCACAGGATAGTTATTAAAACGTTGATAATTGCGGCCAAATATATTCATCAGCTCAACAAATATTCCTGCCCTTTCGGAAATAGACAATTCTAAACCAAGATTCAGGTCGTGAACTGCAGCCAAGGTAATTGTCTCGCCAATAGCAGTTTGGGCCTTTATACCATTAAGCAAGAAGTAGCTGATGTTACCCCTAAGCTGACTAATTATCTGAAATTTAGCCGTGAAACTAGCTTCAAGTTCAGGTCGGTGCCATGCTTCCAGCTGATCGGTGGTAGTGTAGGCATTATAGGCAAGGGCACCCGTTAAAGTTATTTTATCATTAACAAGATAGTCCAATTTACCTGAGAAGCTATTCACACTGGCTCCCCCCTGATCATAGACAATATCAAATCGCGCCGTATCGAGGTTGTTGTTTTTGTAGAATAATAATCGCGAATAATGCTTGTACTGATATGACACGCTATAGCCCAAATTATTTAATAACTTACCGCTAAGCCCTATTAAGCCTGAAAGGTTATTAATATTATTATTTGCCTGGGTCAAGCTATCCAGATACGGGTTTTCACCATAAAGTCTGTCCAGTGATACTTTTTCAACGGCACCATCGATAAGAGCTTTAAATTCGTGGTCGTCTGAAATCATATAATTAATTCCCAAAACAGGGAAAAAATGATATTTTCGTGCTCCCATTTCAAGCGGATCATTTTCGCTCTGGGCGTTTACGCCTGCCTGTATAGTAAAATTGTCCAGCTGATAACTGACCACAGGTTTTACCTGAATAAGGAGCCGTGAGATATTACCCCCGGTACTATCGCTCTGACTAAATGTTGATAGATTAAGTAGTCCTTCAACAGAAAACTGGTCATTTAATTCACTTCGAAGACCATAGTTCACATTGAAAATAAATTCGCTGACCTCATGATTATTCATTAAATAGTTTATGCCTAACTCCAGGTCTTGGTCAATATCATTTTTCATATTATTATCGGCCAAACCAGCATTAAATGAAAAAATATTCAGGCCTTGTTTTAGGCTCTCCGGAGCAAATGGCAAGTTGGCAACTTCAGCCTCATCATAACCATAAATTCGATAGGTTTGATGTTTGAATTTAGCGCCCGAAGACAATACAATGTTGTTCAGAAAGTACTTACCAGAGGCGCCGATATCTGTAATTCCAGCGGCACTAAAATCATCTAATACCGGCCCTTTAGCCGAAGAGTAATGATTCAGGTAAAGATTCAACATATATTCATCACTACGTTTAGTACCAACATTAACCAGAATATATGGCGATTGGTAATTACCGTAACCGAGTTTGGCATTCAAAGCATAAAATTTGTCGAGCGGCTGATCCCGCATGGTCTTTGGCCTCACAATAACCTGTAAAGAGGGCAGAGAATCAGCAGCTTCCTGCAAGTTATAGCTAAAGCTAATTGGCTTAGGCTGTGGTATTTCAATGCGGATAGCTTTAAATCTTCTTGAAACTGGCCGAAGCTTAATTACTTTGTCCTTTTCAATAATCACCTGGGCATTTTCTATTCCACCCGGTGGTTTCTCCCATTGCTCCTGTGCTACTAAGGCGCAGGGTGCAATTAGTAACATGCTTATGGTTAAATGGAATCTCAGTCTATTCATTATTATTTGATGAGGTATCAATTTCTACTGTATTTAGCGAGTCAGGTATCAGGTTTACTTCTTTTACCTCTTCATTGTTAACCCATTCATATCTTTTAGTTGCAGACTGAACCGTCTGGGTATTGGAGGAATTATCAATAATAGACTGGAGTGTAGCTTTAGCCTGGAAATACTCTTTCATGGCTATAAAATTTTCTGCCACCAGTAGAAACCCCTTATCTAACCACTCGGTATATAGGCCATATTGTTCAGGAATTACATACAGGGCTTCATTCGAATTAGTATAATCATCAAGCTGATGCAAGATTAGACCAATATAATACTGGGCTTCTGCCCCGTTCTTATCCTTAGCTAACTCAGTGGTACGCTCAAACATCAGCATGGCGTTAGTAAACTGACCAAGGCTGAGCAGGGCAAGTCCTTTTTTTAATGTGGCCGCTACAATAAAATCATTTCGACTACCACCGTTCTCAAGTAGTAATTCCACATAAGCCAATGTTGAATCAAACGCGCCCAACTGATAATGACCATTCATTAAGCCAAGCCAGGCCCTGAGCTTCTGATTATTGCTCACCGCTACGTTTACCAGCGCACTATAATACTTGTTAGACTCAGCCACATTATTCTTCGCTAACTCTATATCAGCTATCCTCTCAGCAATCCGATGAACGCCAATTTCACCGTTATCTTGAAATAATTCATGATAAAGAGTGAGGGCAGAATCTGGTTTATCCAATCGATATAATGACTCTGCCAACAAGTACTTGACCTCCGTAGCATTTATGTCATCAGGATAAGCGGACATATAACTTGCCAGGCCATTAGCCGCCCGGGTATACTCCTGATTATTATACAGGCCCTTAAGTGCGGCAAACTCAACCTTTTCAAGTCCGCCTATATCGGGGTTATTCGATCTGAAATCTTTGAGGATTTGCTCAAATTCTTCTTCTCTTCCTGCGAGTCGCATCGATTCCTGCAGGCCTATCAAGGCATCGCTGATACCAGGGTTCTTCGGATAGCTATCTATAAATTGCTGATAAAATGATACCGTTTTATCATAGTTACCCAGGTTAAAACTTGCCACCGCTGATCTTTCTAGAGCAAAGGCAATATAAGGGCTTCGTGGCTTCTCTAAAATCAATTTATTAAAGGTAGAAATGGCCTGGGCAAATTGCTCTTGTTTTAACTGAATTATTCCTTTTTCAAAGAGGGCATCATCATAAAAAGCTGAGGTTGTATACACATTAATTACTCTATCCAGATAATCTCCTGCTTTTCGATAATCATCGAGAATACCATAGATAACACCAGCCTGATAATAGGCGTAATCTTTTTCATTTACCAGTCCTCTTATAGCGGTGGTAAAGTGCTGAATAGCCGCTTGATAATCTTTGGTTACATAATAACAGTCTGCGAGCCGAACCAGGGCATCGCCATAGCTTGTTGCCTCCTTATTCACATTTCCCACATAGAACTTAAAATCCTGTAATGCCTTAGCGTAATTAGCCGTATTAAAATAAGCATAGCCACGGCCATAAACAGCCTGCCAGTAGTCCTCGACATCGGCTTGTTTACCAACACTAATAGCATCATCGTAAAAAGGTAAGGCCGTTTTATACCTTCGGCCAATTGCATACGCCTCGGCGGCCCATAAATTAGCCTTAAGCGTATAGCTATCAACAAGTGGGTGGGTGAGTGATTTGTTAAAGTAGTTTATAGCCTGTGAAAATTTTCGATCATTATAAAAGTCAACGCCGTAGTGGAATGTTGCTTGTTGATAGGCCTGCCAGACCGTAGTGGATTTATTCTCTAAGGCCTCAATATAGTCGAGGGCAGGTTTATAGTTATGGGTATTCAGGAAGGCCTGCGCCAATATATCATCGATTTTAGCATCATAGTTGCTACCGGGATACTTACTTCTGAACGCTGTTAGAATTGAAATACTTTCTGAGAACCGACCCAGGTCATATGCCAGTTTGCCGGCAGTAAAACGTGACTCTTCAACGAGGCCTACAGAATATCCACTGGCAATTACAGACTTAAATGCGGTAAAAGCAAACTCTGGGTTATCCTTTGCCAGGTAGCGCTTACCCAGGGCATAAGATGCCAAAGTACCTACCCTGTTATTCTGCCCAGCCACAGATTTATAAAGACTAATGGCTTTATCATTATAGCCGGCATTAGCTGCCGAAATACCATAGTGGTAAACTGATTGAGCGGTAAACTTTTCTGTTTTATCAGCAATGGCATAATAATGATAGGCATCGGCGAATTTGTCCAATTCATAATATGATTCGGCCAGTAAAATTGCCATTTGTCCTCTCTTCTGTACCTTGTTATTATTATCCAGTACCCCTTTCGAATAATTAATCAATTTATCATAATCTCTTGATTTATAATGAATTGAGGTAATCATATAGGGTACTGAAGTGGCAAAAGCCTTATCCTTTTCAATGGCCACATAGTCAACCAAAGCTGCCTTATAATCCTGCTGATCATACTCAATAAACCCGGCGTAATATTGCGCCGGTGCCTTGAACTTACCGCCCGATTTCTTTACCTTGTTAAACTCAACGAGTGCCTTAGTAAATTTCTTAGTGGCAAAATAACTATAGCCTAATTCGTACTGGATTAATGATTTCTTTTCTTTAGAAATTGTTTTCTGATCTACCTTGGATAAATATTTTACTGCCTGTTTATAATTTCTATCCTGAAAAAAGTATTGCCCCATTTCAACATAGGCCATACTGCTTAAGGTCGATGATGGATATTCATCAATAAAATCATGCATGAGCTTTTCCCCATCGAGATGATAAAGTTTTAGCCCACAAATTGCATCATAATATTTTGCCTCAACAACATATTGTTCATCGCCACTGTTCAAATACTTCTCAAAATATGTACGAGCACTGGCAAAATTCTTTGCCTCCATTAGGTATACTGCATTGCTGTATATTACCTGCTGTGAATTTTGCTGAATAGACTGTTGGCCCAAAGCCATGCCAACCAATAAGATTTGGATAAGTAGAAGGGTTGTTGGCTTTTTATACATTAAGAATCATCAAAATTTAATGTATTAACTTAAATACGAGTTGCTTTAGTATGTTCTCTCCGGATAATGCCGGACTATCTACCCCTTTAACCTCCAAATCGGCCTGATAAACATAGGCTATGTTCTTCATTACAGAGTAAAACGGATAATTTCTGGCACCGGTCAAATAATCTTTTATAAAGTATGGATTTACTTTTAGTACCTTCGAAAGAACCTGCGGTGACTTATCTTTTGATTGATGAACAATCAGTAATTTATTGAATAGACCATAGAGTAAAGCGATAATAGGAATCGGATTATGGTCCTTAGGATTAGCGCCAAAATACTTAACTATTCTGTTGGCTTTTAATATGTCTCTGGCAAGGATTGCATTTTGTAATTCAAACACATTATAATCCCTGCTAATACCAATATTTTTTTCGATTATTGTGTCATCAATAACCTCGTTGGGGTTGAGATTTATCAGCAGCTTGTCAATTTCATTAGCAAGTCTTTCAAGATTATTGCCGATATGATCGGTAAGTAATTGAGTGGCTAACTCGGTGATCTTATATCCTTTGACTGAGAGGTATCCAAGTATCCATTTAGGCACCTGGTAGTCGCGAAGTTTATCACTGGTAAGGACGACGGCCTCCTTCTTGAGCGTCTTAGCCAGGGTTGTTTTACCGTCCAGTTTACCATATTTATAACAAAAAACAAGTACTGTAGTTGGCGACGGATTATTGACATAATCCTCCAGAAGTGCCCTTCCCTCCTTTAGCTTAAAATCACCAAGCAGGTGTGCTTCTTTAACAATAACTACTTGCCGTTCGGCCATCATCGGAAATCGCCTGGCATTGGTTAGCACTTCATGCATTTTACAATCCTTGCCATACATTATAGTCTGGTTAAACCCGACTTCAGCTTCGGTTAATATATTGCTTTCAATGTAGGCACTCACTTCATCTATATAAAAGGATTCCTCCCCCTGTAAAAAATAAATTGGGTGAATAATATTTTCTTTAAGATTATTTAGTATTTCTGATGCCGGCATCTCTCTGCAAATAATTCTTAACAATTATAGAAAAGTTATACGTTGTAAGCTAAGCATTTAATAATTTTGGTATCTTACGATGATAAATAATTAAACATGATGAAGAAAGCCTTTTTTTTAACATTATTTATTTTAGTTGGCACTATGGCAAGTGCCCAGCAAGGTTCGGACATTTACCTGTTTAATTTTAAAATTGACAAGAATCAATTTAGCCTGAGCAATGCCAGAAATATCACCAATTCACCAGGGTACGATAACCAGCCACATTTCTTGGCAGATAGCAAAAGCTTGTTATATTCTTCTGATGATGGTTTCGGACAGACCGATGTCTATCGATATAATTTGGCCGCAAGAAGTGAACGAAGATTGACCTTTACCCCAGGCAGCGAGTATAGCCCAACCATTACTCCTGATGGTAAATATTTTAGCTGTATAATCTTAGAAAAAAATGGTGATCAGTTTCTTTGGCAATACCCTCTCCAGGGTGCAGTTCCGAGAAAATTAACTTCAGTAGCGCCTGTTGGTTATCATTGCTGGATAAATGAGAACCAAATTAGTCTATTTGTTGTAGGCTCGCCAAACACCCTGCAGCTGGTTAATTTAAGTACAGATAATAGTGAAATAATTGCCAATTCTCCAGGCACAACACTGATGAAGATTCCAGGCAAAGAAAACTTAATGAGCTATGTTGATTTATCAGATGAGAATACATGGAGTATTAAGAGCTTTAACACAAGCACCAAAGAATTGACTGAAATAGTTAAGACTGTTAAGAAATCACAATATTATACCTGGACACCCAGCGGCATCCTGCTTATGGGTGATGGTAAAAGGCTTTATAAACTCGACCCTGAAACTGATACTGATTGGGTAGAGCTTGCCAACCTTAATGATTATGGCATTGCTGAATTTACCCGGATTACAGTTAGTCCTGATGGGAATTTATTGGCTGTAGTTGTTAGTGAGTAGACGTACCTTTTGTTTCGTTCTTAATCTCTTCTAATAAATCTGCAACTAGTTTGCCAGAATAACCAGCCTTATTAACTTGCGCCAGAATTGATGATACCGAATAAACATTCGCCATGGTCTCATGGTGAAGCATTTGTAGTTATTTCAATCCTGTTTTTTCAATTTAAAGAGAGGATTAATAACAACGAGTATATTTTATCTACTTGATATAGGTTATGGTTAAATCATAAGTCATTAATTCTTGCGAGTATTCGACAGAGTCAAAAATCAATTGATAGGTCATGTTGTTTTTTGTGAGTGTATGCACGGTTGCATCGAGTCCAAAAATAGTTAATGTTTTCCTGTCTACACTTAATTTCCAGGTGTCTTCATCGTGATCACCATCCAAATCTCCAA
>SMVB01042623.1_pt1 | contig 10755 bp, 7 predicted proteins | sample 2456461 | NCBI WGS metagenome assembly SMVB01 (sample SAMN11095934, study PRJNA526329) | marine sediment metagenome | biome: Marine sediment; feature: Surficial sediment; material: Deep marine sediment; isolation source: Hadal surficial sediment | place: Pacific Ocean | collected 2014-05 | depth 0-1...
CGTCTCGCGTCTTGCCGAATGGCGGACATTCCGCAATGGGTGCGAGGAAGGTGGCTCCAAGTTTGCCGGCTAAGAAACTATTCTCTACCCGGCCAATTCAAGGTCCGATACTCTAGTGGGGTCTGCAAAGCGGCGGAGCTGTCGCGGCCACCCGGTAGCCATATCTAGGTGTCGAGGAATCGGACGCCCACCTTGTCGCCATGCCGCCAACACACTTCACAACTGTGGGCGGCTCCGAGACTGATTTTCAGAGTAAAGAACTTTGGGCATTCCAACAGATTGGTCGGCTTTAGCGCCGCGCCACTTTCAGAAATTTCCAGGACCAAGCAGTCGATGACGCAATTGCCGTCGTGAAACACGATCTGACCTGACTTAAGGATTTTAGTGGATTGAGTTGCGTCATGCTCGGGGTGAGGTGCGGGAACATCGTGATCACTCACGGGTTCGAGGCTTACGGTATCGCCGACCTCGCTATGGTCGGGCCGCTGGCGCCACTTCTCAAGTATTTTCTCCGCCTTGTCGACATCGATACGGTTGAAAAAATCCAGTGTCCTCTTAAGCTCGCCCGGCTCGACCGACTTGTCGCCGGACCGCGCTTGGCGACTTAACAGGAAGATCGAGGCGAAGTCGTGCTTCTGAACGTGCGATGCCTTACAGGCGACGGCGAGAGACTGGCCGCCGGCCTCGTATAGAACCTTCTTAATCAGATTTATTTCGAGCCCGGTGAAGCGGGCGAACATCACTTCGAACAGGGGAATTTCGCCCTCGCGCAAAACCTGGATCAGGCCTTGCAGGGTCAGCATATCGCTCCGCGAAAGCTGATCGACTAGCTCACTTGCCTTGCCCCCCGGTCGGCTGGCCCTCGGTCTGGTCGCGGCGTTCGAAACCGCGCCGTCGATGGCCCTGTCGAGTTCGTCCTGGGGGATGTCGAACCTGCCGGCAATATGCTCGCGCAGCGCCGCCGAGACCCAGCCGTACATCTTCGATGCGAGTTTGGGCGAAAGTTCCTCGCGGTGCAGCAACGGTTGATGGAAGGCGTCGATCCTCTCGGACTGCTCGACCAGATATTCCAGCGTCAAAACCGAGATGACCGCGCTTCGATTGTCCAGAAGCGTCGTAATGACGCCGACATCGTCGGTCCCGACCAGCGCGTCGCTGACGCTCTCGCCGATCTCCTGGCGCGCGGCGATGGCGAGTTGGTGCTCGCGGGCGCGGTGACGGATGATCTCGACCAGATCGGGGTCGCGCAACACAGGGCTGTTTTGCAGGATACTCTGGGCAACCCCGATCTCGTCGTTGGCAAGCTCGATGATCAGCTCTCGCGGCACGGTCGCGAGCAGGCACAGGCGCTCGGACAGGTCCTTGCGAACAACGGATTCGACCTCGCCGATCAGGCGGCGAAGGATGTCGGTCATCAGCGCCGATTCGCGGCCCGAATAATCGTGCTCTCTATCGACGAACAGGTCGCAGACGGACTTGACCAGAAGGGTGCGGCCGGCTTCGGAGCGATCGCGCGCCATTTCGAGCAGGTTATCCACACTCTGCGGCGATCTGCGTCGAATTTCGGCCTCTCGGGTCATGAGTTCGCCTGCTCCTCACCTTGCAAAACGGGGCTCCTGCTCGACCAGCGGGCAAGGGTCCTTCAATCAAATTTTGTCTATTTGCGGTAATCTTGCCTTTTGGTGATCCGAAGTCCGGGAACCCCGTACTGAGCAAATGCGCGTTGCCAGGACAGGAACTCCTCCTCCGACAGACTGTAACGATCGCAAGTCTCTTTAATCGTTAACAGGCCACCAAGAACGGCGCTAACCACCGTCGCCTTGCGACGCGCGACCCATCGCCGTGTATCAGCCGGCGGCAGATCAGCGATGGTAATCGTAAGTCCGTCGGGCCCGGTCACAGATATTGGTCGTTCGGAGTTTTCCTGAGCAACCATGTGTCTACGGTTGAGAGCCATTTGCACTTGCTGGGCAAAGTGTACAACCGCGCACTTAAAGATCTGCTAAGGAAGTCTTCCACATCCAAAACCAGCTTTCGGGCCAGGACATAGTCGAATTCATTGCGGCAACACTGAAAGTTCGTCCGTCTACGCCATAGACTGGAGATCGGGTCACGTTGCCGCTGGCGTCATAGAACGAACGGCAAATCCCGCATTGAGTTTGCCGTTTCCTTCTATTGGCACTGATTCCGATGCCATCTGACGAATTTCGGAAGGAGGCCGCCATGACCGCACGCAAACATTCAATGCTCCAATCTGTAGCGCTTGTTGCAATGATGCTGTCCGTAACAGCGCCTGCATTCGCCAAAACACAATTCGTTCGACGCGTTCAGCATCAATTCAGACAAGTTCAACTGCCGACTGACGTGCCCGGTCGATTCCGTATCGGTCTCTGGACGCTCAACCCCAGCGACGGGCGGCTGCGCCAGTGCGTGTCGAACATTGGGAAAGAGGGGGGGGCCGGTTGTGACGTGCTCGGCTTGGTCCGGTGGCGGCCCTTCTGGCCGCTACTATTTGATGCCGATGCAACGACCGCGACGCCACAGCTGGCAATCTCCGCCAGGCCTCTGGATTCTCAACTACCAGACCGGCAATGCCCGTGCTTGCCTTATCACTGAATTGAAGGATCCGGCCGGCTCGCTTAAGTGCTCTAATATGCAGTGACGGGCGACGAACCCCAAAAGGATTGGCGCAAATACCGTGTCCTCATATGTCCGCTTAGGTCAGGAACAGACATTCCCGACGCCTCCAAGAATGTCCGGTAAGGGACTCGAAGCGGACGTCGCCGCCAGCCCGAGGAATGTCCGTTCCTAGCCACAAGCAGACATATGGGCGTTGTCATGGGAACTTTGAAATGAGCAAGAACGTGTTGAGCGTGATCACCCGTCAAGCCCCTGTCTACAACAACTTCAACATCCAGCGTCACCTGATCTCCCGATCCACCCTCCGCATCTTCCGGGCCGAAGCCATGCGGAACCGGCGACGCGCTACGACAGGTCGAAGAACGCTTGATCGGGTGGTGGTTCATGCGAATCCGAATGACTTGACGTGTCAATGCCGTGCCAATGTATTCAGCCACGCCGGTCCCTTTTTTGCGCCGCCGTTGACACCTCGATCATGGGCAAGTTGAGCTTGTGGTCCCGCGCGCATTCGATCGCGACTTGGTAGCCGGCATCGGCGTGGCGCATGACACCGGAGGCTGGATCGTTCCAGAAGGTACGCGCGATCTTGCGGGCCGCCATCTCAGAGCCGTCGGCAACGACCGCGATGCCGGCGTGCTGCGAGAAACCGATCCCGACGCCGCCGCCGTGATGGATGCTGACCCAGGTAGCCCCGTTGGCGGTGTTCAGGAGCGCGTTCAGGAGCGGCCAGTCGGAGACGGCGTCGGAGCCGTCGAGCATGCCCTCGGTCTCGCGGTTGGGGCTGGCGACCGAACCGGAATCCATGTGGTCGCGCCCGATCACGATGGGTGCGGAGACTTCGCCGGTGCGCACGAGTTCGTTGAACGCGGCCCCGACACGGTCACGCTCGCCCAGGCCGAGCCAGCAGATGCGCGCGGGTAGTCCTTGGAACTTTATGTTCTTGCTCGCCTTTTCCAGCCAGTTGTGCAGGAAGGCGTCGTCGGGCAGGAGCTCGCGCACCGTCTCGTCGGTCCGGGCGATGTCGTCGGGGTCGCCCGAGAGCGCGACCCAGCGGAACGGCCCCTTGCCCTGACAGAAGAGCGGCCGGACATAGGCCTCGACGAAGCCCGGGTAGTCGAAGGCGTTCTTCACCCCTTCGTCGCGCGCCATCTGGCGCAGATTATTGCCGTAGTCGAGAACCACCGCGCCGCGCTTTTGGAACTCCAGCATCGCCTCGACTTGGCGCGCCATCGTCTTCTTGGCCGCCGCCGCAACCGCGCCGGGCTCCTTCTCGCGCCGCTCCTCCCACTCCGCGACCGTCCAGCCTTGCGGCAGATAGCCGTTGACCGGGTCATGGGCCGAGGTCTGGTCGGTCACCACGTCGGGTGTGATGCCGCGCTCCAGGAACTCCCAATAGACTTCGGCCGCGTTGCCCCGGAGCCCGACTGAAACCGGCTCGCCTTTCTTGCGCCCCTCCTCGACCATTGCCAGCGCCTCGTCGAGCGTTTCGGCGGACCGGTCGAGATAGCCGGTCCGCTGGCGGAACTCGATCTTGCCCGGCTGGCACTCGACGGCGATGATTGAGGCCCCGGCCATGGTTGCGGCGAGCGGCTGTGCGCCGCCCATGCCGCCGAGGCCAGCAGTCAGATAGAGCTTGCCCAGAAGCTTGCCGCCGAAGTGCCGGCGACCGATCTCGCAGAAGGTCTCGTAGGTGCCCTGCACGATGCCCTGGCTGCCGATATAGATCCACGAGCCGGCGGTCATCTGGCCGTACATCATGAGCCCGAGACGGTCCAGTTCGTTGAAGGTCTCCATGGTCGCCCAGTGCGGCACGATATTGGAGTTGGCGATCAGCACGCGTGGGGCCTCGGCCGTGGTCCTGAAGACGCCGACCGGCTTGCCGCTCTGGACCAGCAGGGTCTCGTCCTCCTCGAGTGCCTTCAGCGACGCAACGATCTGATCGAAACACTCCCAGTTGCGCGCCGCTTTGCCGATCCCGCCATAGACCACCAGGTCCTCCGGACGTTCGGCGACCTCGGGATCGAGGTTGTTCATGAGCAGGCGCATCGGCGCCTCGGTCGACCAGGACTTGGCGCTGAGCTCGGGTCCGGTCGGACTGCGGACCACTCGGATATTGCTGGTCTTGCGGCTCATCGGACGCTCTCCCGGTCCTTGGTGAGGTTGGCCATCCTCACACCACTTCTCGTTCGATCAGCGCGGCGATCTCGTCGTCGCTCATGCCCAGCACATCGCGGAGCACGGCGTCGGTGTCCTCGCCGAGCCGCGGTATCGTCGGCTCGGCTCCGGCCGCGATGTCGGAGAAACGAACCGGCTGGGGAACCACCGGGATCTTGCCGAGCTTGCCATGGTGCCCATCGATCACGAGTTGGCGCGCGCGCGCATGGTCGCTCCCGACGAGATCACCCAGCGACCACACCGGAGCGCACGGAATCGAGGCATCGACCATGAGGCTGAGGACCTCGTCAGCGCTGCGCTTGCTCATCCACCGGGCGATGATCGGGCGCAGGGCGTCTTCGTTGCGGCTACGCGCGGCGTATTCGCTGAAACGCGGATCGTTAGCTAGCTCAGGCTGATTGATGACCCCGGCGAAGGCTCGGAACATGGCGTCATGCGGGACCACCATCACGATGTCCCCGGTCTTTGTCGAAAATAAATCGACGGGGTAGGATTCGGGATGGCGGTTGCCGACCCGGTGCGGCGTCTCGCCAAGATAGAGCAAGCGGCTCAAACCCGTGAGCAGCATCGAGAAGCACGAATCGAGCATGGCGACTTCAAGGTAACGGCCCTTGCCGCTTCGTTCGCGCTCGAACAGCGCGGCCATGACGCCAAACGCGCAAAACATGCCGGTGGCAACGTCGGCAATCGACTCGCCGACCGCGTAAGGCCCGCCGTCCTTCGGCCCGGTCATGCTCATCAAACCGCTCATCGCCTGGATGACCAAATCAAACGCGGGCCGGTCGGCGAGCGGGCCCGCTTGGCCGAAGCCACTGATGCTGGCATAGACAAGGCGCGGGTTGATCCCGGCGAGCGTCTCGTAGTCGAGCTTGAGCCGCTTTGCGACGCCGGGCCGGAAGTTCTCCACGACCACGTCGGACGCAGCCGCGATGTCCTGGACCAGCTTCACGCCCTCGGGCGCCTTGAGGTTCACGGTCACGCTCTTCTTACCGCGGTTCAGCAATAAAAAGTAGGCGCTCTCGCCGTCCTTGTAGGGCCCGAAATGACGCGCGTCGTCGCCCCGCCCGGGAACCTCGATCTTGATGACCTCGGCACCCAAATCGGCCAGCATCGCGGTGCAATAGGGCCCCGACATCACCCGCGAGAGGTCGAGGATGCGGACGCCGTCGAGCAGCTTCGAGGTTGCCCGCGTCTCCATGATCCCACCATCCGTCATCTACCCTCGCCTCCCATGTCGATCACGAGCTTGCCGACCGAGGCCCGACCCTTGAGATCGCCTAGCGCGCGCGGCAACTCGGCGAGCTCGTAGATACCGCCGACCAGTGGCTTGATCGCACCCTTCTCGATCATCTTCACCAGCTTCCCCGTCACCCGCGCCATCATTGCAGCATCCCGGTCGTGGCTCCAATAGACTCCGATCGCCGATGCGCGCCGCAGCAGCAGCCGGTTCGCCGGCAGGGCCGGGATTTCGCCCGACGAAAAGCCGACGATCAAGTACCGGCCCTCCCAGGCGATGCATTTGAGGCTCGCTACCCCGATTTCGCCGCCGACCGGATCGACGATGACGTCGGCGCCCTCGCCGTTGGTCGCCTCGCGCACCGCGCCGACCCAGTCCTCGTCGCGATAGTTGATCGCGTGCTCGGCGCCGTGCTGGAGCGCGATGCGGCACTTCTCGTCGCTGCCGGCGGTTGCGATGACCCGGGCGCCGAGCGACCTTGCGACCTGGACCGATGCGAGACCGACGCCGCCGGCGGCGGCGTGAACCAGGACCGTCTCGCCGGGCGCCAGGCGGGTGCTCTCGGTGAGCGCGACGATCGCGGTCGGGTAGGCGACGGGAAGTGCTGCCGCGTGCACCGCATCGAGGCCATCCGGCATTGGGATCAGCATGTCGTCGCGCACGATCGCGTACTCGGCGAAACCGCCCCAGAAGACCTTGCTCGCGACCCGCGCGCCGAGCGTGACGGTGGTCGCGGATCCGGCCGCAACGACCGTGCCGGCGACCTCCTGGCCCGGGACGAACGGCCGCGGCGGGCGGATCTGGTAGCGGTCGTCGATCATCAACAGATCGGAGAAGTTGAGCGCCGCCGCCTCGACCCGGACCACAAGCTCGCGCTCACCCGGCTCCGGGACCGCGACGGTTCCGAGTTTCAAGCCATCCATGCCGGGTTGCTCGCCCGAAAGCCAAGCCCGCATTTCGGTGTCGGTCGACGTTGCGTTCATGAGTTCATGTAGAGCGTGTCCCAGTCGGCCATCGATTTGTGGCTCATTGCCGCCGCCAAAGCCCTGGTCAGTTGCCGAACATGGTGTTGGGCAGGAAGAGCGCGATCTCCGGGAAGATGACCAGCAGCACGAGGCAGACCACCATTGCTGCCCAGAACGGCAGCACGCCCTTGTAGATATCCTTCATCGGCACATCCTCGGCGACCGCCTTGACGACGAACACGTTCATGCCGACGGGTGGGCTGATCAGCGCCATTTCCAGTACGATGACCATGACGACGCCGAACCAGACGTGCAGGTTGCCCTCGTCACCCTCCAGCCCCAGCATCGCCGGCACACCCGACTGCTCGATGATGGGCAGGACGATGGGCAGGATCAACACCATCATCGCAAAGCCATCGAGAAAGGTCCCGAACAGGATGAAGGCGAAGAGAATAATGAACAGCAGCCCGATCGCGCCGACGTCCATCTCGGTCAGCGAACTGGCGAGGTCGGTCGGAATGTCGGTCAGCGCGAGGAAGGGCGAGAAGACCCGCGCGCCGATGATGATGAGGAAGACCATGAGCGACGTCCGCACGGTCTGCAGGAGCGCGTCACGAAAATTTCTGGGCGACAGCGAGCGGCGCCACAGAGCCACGATGATGGCGAGCGTCGTGCCCACCGCCGCCGCCTCGACGGGCGTGAAAACGCCGGTGTAGATGCCGCCGATCGTGGTCACGATGATGGCGATGATGGAGAGGCTGCGGAACAGGGCGAGCCCACGCTCCTTGAGCGGCGGCTTGACCGAGCGCGGTCCAAGATTGGGGTTGATGCGGGTCTGAATGCCGATCGTCACAATGAAGAGGCCGGCAAGCAAGAGCCCCGGAAAGACGCCGGCGAGGAAGAGACGGCCGATCGATCCCTCGGTCAGAATGGCGTAGATGACGAAGCCGGTCGACGGCGGGATGAGGATGCCGAGCGTTCCGCCCGCCGCCACCGAACCCGTGGCAAGGCGCGAGTCGTAGCCGTAGCGCTTCATCTCGGGCAGGGCGACACGGCCGAGGGTGAGTGCGGAAGCCACCGACGAGCCGCTCAGCGCGGCAAAGCCGGTGCAGCCAATGATAGTGGCCGACGCCAGGCCGCCGCGGAAATGTCCCACCCAGGCGTGCGCCGCCGCATAAAGGTCGCGGCTCATGCCGCATTTGCTGGCGATGTTGCCCATCAGAACGAAAAGCGGGATGACGGACAGATCGTAGAAGGACGAGACCTCCCAGGCTTGGTTGACCAGCGTGCCGAGCGCCGCCTGGACGCTGTTGAGGATGGACACGCCGATGAACCCGATGATGAGCATGGCGAAGGCCACCGGCACGCGCTGCAACATGAGTGCGATCATCGCCAGCAATCCAATGACGCCTATCATTGTTGGTGACATGCGCGCGCCCGATATGCGTCCGGTTGCCGCTCAACCGGCGTCGGATTGGTCGTCTTCGAGCCCTTCCCGCAATTCGGGGACATGGTGGGCGACGACAAGATTGATGAACTCGAGCAGCAGCGTGACGACGTAGATGGCGCTACCCGCGAAAAGCACGAAGTAGAAGGGCGACAGCGGTATCGCGATCATATTCGAGGTTTCGCCGACCGCCGCCTTTTCGCCCATCGCCACCCAACCCTGCCACGCGAGCAGGCCGAATATGACGGCGGCCAACGCCTTGCCGATGGCGTCGCGCCAGGCGGTGAGCGCCTTGCTCGGGTAATCGGGCACGAGGTCGACGATGATGTTTCCCGCGCTGCGCCCGGCATAGGGCAGCGCCAGGAACGACATCACGACGAGGGCCAGTTCGACGACGTCGTTGGATCCGACGATGGGCGCGTTGAAGACGTAGCGCATGATGATGTTGACCATCGTGAACAGCGCCAGTCCGGTAAGCGTGATGCCGGCGAGCGTCGCCATCCATACGACGATCCTGTCCGCGAACTTGAGCCAGCGTTGCACCATCATCGTTCAATACCACGTTGGTGCCGCCACTCGATCGGTGGTTCGGGAGGCGGCCGGCGGTGACCCCGTGAGGGTCGTCACCACCGGCCGTCCTCCGATCCCGTCGGCTCGGGACTGAGGGGAGGGTCGGGAAAGCCGGCCGACCCTTTCGCCCTTATTGCATATCCCTGATGACCTGACCCGCGGGCACGCCCTTGGCCTCCATCGACTTCACGAGCGCCACGCGGGCCTGGTTGGCGGCGGCCTCGAACTTGGCGCGCTCGGCGGCGGAAATCTTGATGATTTCCTTACCCTTCTTCTTGGCGAAGAGTTTCAGAGCCAATTGGCCGAAGCTGGCGAGCTTCTTGGCCGCGGCGATGCTGAGCGCCTCGCCGGTCGCCTTCGTGAGCGCCGCCTTGTGCGGGGCGGAGAGCTCGTCCCAAGCCGCCTGATTGAGGACGATGAAGATCGCCGTCGGCATCTCGGGCAGCCCGGTCGTCACGTATTTCGTCGGCTCGATAAGCTTGAAGATGAGCAGGCTGTCCGAGCCCATCAGGGCGCCGTCGATGACGCCTGTGCTCATGGCTGTGTAGACCTTGGTCGCCGGCATCGAGACCGGGCTGGCACCATAGGCCTTCAACACCTCGCCCGCGGCCTTCGAGGGCGTGCGGATCTTCATGCCCTTGACGTCGGCCAGCGAGCGGATTGGCTTCTTGGTCGTCATGAAGACCGAAGGCGGCGTCGCGTAGACCGCAAGGACGTGGGTGCCCTTGTACTCGGAGGCGAGATGCTTGCCCATGACCTTCCACATCTTGGCCGTCGCATCGACGCCGTTCCTGGCGACGCCCGGCAACTCGATGAGCAGGGTCTTGGGGAAGAGCGAGGAGGTATAACCGCTCACGCCCATGGTGATCTCGGCGACCCGCTTGACGGCGCGGTTGTACTGCTGGACCGGCCCCTTGCCGAGGGCGCCGGCGGCGTAGATCTTGATCTTCAATCCGCCGTTCGTCGACGCCGCCACATCCTTGCCCATCTTCATGAAGATGGGCTTGTGGAGCACGTATTTGGGGGGCACGAAGCTCGCGAACTTGAGTACGGTCTCGGCCAACACCGTCCCCGACACAAGCACTGCGGCACCCATCGTCGCGGCGGCCAACCCGATCAGCCGTTTTCGAAGCTTCATCGTCATCACTCCTTCTCGATTCCCTAACCCCCAAGAGTCCCGCCGATCGGACCGCGCCGGTCGATGCGGGCGGACGGATTTCGTGCCGGCCGCTGTTCGTTGACAGCCGCTTGACCCGTCTGCTATCAGTTGTATGTACATGCCTATACAAGAGACGGTCAAGCAGATTTCATCATCAGAACCGACCATGAAGCCGCGCGACGCGGCGCTGCCGCTCTACCAGCAGGTCAAGGAGTACCTCGCCCGGCAGATCGAGGCCGGGACCTACAAACCGGGCGAGCGGGTGCCATCGGAGCACGCCCTGGTCGCCCGCTTCGGGGTCTCGCGGATGACCGTCAACCGGGCCATTCGCGAGCTGACGGCCGAGGGCTGGCTGACCCGCGTTCCTGGCGTCGGAACCTTCGTGGCCGAGCCCAAGTCGCAATCGGCGCTGTTCGAGATTCGCCCAATCACCGACGAAATCGCTGAGCGCGGCGGCCGGCACAGCGCGCGGATCGTCGAGGCGGGGGTCGAGAAGGCGGGCCCGGAGATCGCCCACCGGATGGGGCTCATGTTCCACGAGGAGGTCTTCCATGTGGTGCTC
>SMVB01227800.1_pt1 | contig 10755 bp, 8 predicted proteins | sample 2456461 | NCBI WGS metagenome assembly SMVB01 (sample SAMN11095934, study PRJNA526329) | marine sediment metagenome | biome: Marine sediment; feature: Surficial sediment; material: Deep marine sediment; isolation source: Hadal surficial sediment | place: Pacific Ocean | collected 2014-05 | depth 0-1...
CTACCCGGTGGTGACGACGACGTGGGGAGAGTGGAGGGCCGCGCACCCGAATACGAAGGTCCTGTCGATCGATACCGGCTACGAGCGTGACTACTCCGAGGGCGCCGCCTATCGCGACTACTTCGGCACCGACCGACTCATGTTTCAGGTCCCCGAGCTCGACGATCGGCTCAAGAACAAGGCCGAGATCCTGGCGATCCGCCTACCCGACCCGTCTCCGGGGACGCCGCCGCTCGCCATCGCCGCGGCGTTTCTCGACGACCATCCGCTCCACGAGCTGGAATACGGTGGCAGCCGCCTGGTGGTCGTCACCACCCCCGACGGTGCCAACCGCGTCTTCGAGTCCGCCGATGTCGATTTCGACCGGTTGCTCGATGACGGAGTGATCGTCGATACGTCGGGGCGCCGCTGGCGGGTCTCCGAGGACGCCTTGATCGCCGAGTTCGACGACGCCCTCCGGTTGTCACGGGTTCCCGCGCATCGAGCCTTCTGGTTCGGCTGGTACGCCCAGTTTCCCGACACCCGGCTCATCAAATAGCGGCACGCGGGCGTGGTTGTGGACCTGGAAACCGTCGACGGTCAATTGCGTCCCGGGCCCCCACAAACGCCCGCGACGGGTCGGCATTGAGCGCGTCCACACCATTGTCGAGGAGCTTCGCGCTGGTCGCGCTATCGTGCTCGCGCAGCCGTGACCCGTTGAGATATGCGGGCTAAATCCGCCAGAGAACGACCGCGGTCAACACGGTCGCGGCCATGGCGCTGCCGTAGCACAGAACGGCGAGTAGAGTGCTGATCTTGCGGAGGCCCACATCGACGAGCGTGAACTTGAAGCGGTGCGCCCAGTGGAAGAAGGGCAGGGCGATCACCCCGAAGAGGACCAGCTTCACGATGATGCTGCCGGCGACCGCGGCGTGGACCCGCTCGTACGACAACGTGTCGAGGGGTGCGAAGCCTTGCGGGATCACGAACCCGGTGATCAACATCAAGATCGGCAGGACCAGCGCCGCGATCATGCCGCCTGCCGAGAACAGCGACCAGAAGATCGGTTCGTTCGACTTTGCCATCGCTAACCCGAGGTCCCTGTTCCCAGCAATAGCCAGGCGACGATGCCGGAGACGCCGAGCCAACCGGCGTAGTGGGCCCCCGCGACGACCACGGCGGGAACCTGCTCCTCGCCGATATGAAAGACGAGGACCTTCGGCGTGACGTTGAACCAGGTGATGGTGTGGTAGAGGACGAGCAGCAGGCCGACGATGTGCAGCGCGTAGCTCATCGGCGACATGATCAGCCCGATGGCGGCGGAATACGCCTCCGGCCCTTGACCGAGCGCGTACATGAGGTAGAGCAGAAACGCGCAATACCCCGCCACGGCCACGCAGGTGATCTCGCGGAGGATGAACAAGGTGTAGGGCCTCCGCTTGAGCCACCAGGTGTTGGGAACCTTGCGGATGTAGCTCATACCGGGACCCCCTGCTGCGGCCTCATGTCCGCTTTCCCCACGGCATCAGGAGATCCTTGAAGTAATCCGTGGTGCTCGACAGCTTGGCCCGTTGAATAGCGCCGGCAGGGTCGACGTCCTTGGGGCACACGGCACTGCACTCACCCACGAAGGTGCAGTGCCAGATGCCGTCGTGCGAGGCCATGACCTCCTGGCGCTGGTCGCGGCCCTGATCGCGGGAATCCATGTTGTAGCGCTGCCCGATGGCGATCGCCGCCGGGCCGAGGAAGTTCGTATCGAGGGCGAAGACCGGACAGGCCGCGTAACAGAGCATGCAGTTGATACACATCGAGTAATGCTTGTACTCGGCGAGCTCGCCCGGACTCTGTAGATACGTGCCCTCTTCGAGGGGCTTTTCCTCGCCCTCGTTACGGATGATCCACGGGCTGACGCTGGTGAGCTTCTCGATGAACATGTCCATGTCGGTGACAAGATCGCGCTCCACCGGAAAGCCGTCGAGGGGTTCCACCAGGATCTTTTTTGGGTAGTACTCCCTCAGGAACGCTGCACACGTCAGCCGCGGAACGCCGTTGACCATCATCCCGCAGCTCCCGCAGACGCCCATCCGGCACGACCATCGATACGAGAGCGTGCCGTCGATCTCGTCCTTGATGTAGTTGATCGCGTCCAGGACGACCCATTCCTCGTTGAACGGGACCTCGTAGCTCTGCACGGTCGGCTCGGACTCCTCTTCGGGCCGGTAGCGGAAGATCTCGAGCTCTATCGTCTTAGCCATGTCACTCTGCCTGTCTCCCGTAGACTCGTTCTTCGGGCGGCCATTTGGTGATCACGACGCCCTTGTAGTCGATGCGGACGCCGTCGTCGGTCTTGAACGCGAGGCTGTGCTTGAGGAAATTCACGTCGTCGCGCTCCGGGTAATCGGTGCGTTGGTGTGAGCCTCGGCTCTCCGTCCTGGCCAGCCCGCTGTGGGCGACCGTCAACGCAAGATCGAGCATGAAGTCGAGCTCGAGTGCCGACGTTAGCTCGGTGTTGAAGGTCAGGCTCCGGTCCTCGATCAAGAGGTTGGCAAACCGCTCCCGCAGCTCCACGAGCTTCTCGCTGGTGGCTCGCAGCGTGGCGTCGCTACGGTAGATTCCGACGCCGTCCTCCATGGTCTCGTGCATCTCTCTGCGGAGCGTTGCGATGCGCTCGGTGCCGCCGTGCTTGTTGATGAAGTCGCGGGCGATTCGTTGTTGCTCGTCGGCTCCCTGCGCTTCGAGGGCGGCCACGTCCAGGTCCGCATTGGCGGTGGCGAACTGCGCCGCGGCCTCGCCGGCGCGGGCGCCGAAGACCAGCAACTCGGTGAGCGAGTTGGAGCCTAGCCGGTTGGCGCCGTTGATGGAGACGCAGGCGGTTTCGCCGGCCGCGTACAAGCCCGGCAACGAGGTGGCGCCGTTGATGTCGGTGTCGATGCCACCCATGACGTAATGGATGACGGGGCGCACCGGAATGGGCGCGTAGACCGGGTCGATGCCGGCATAGTTCTTGGCCAGCTCCCGCACGAAGGGGAGCTTCTTGTCGATCTTTTTCTCGCCGAGGTGGCGGATGTCCAGGTAAACGACCGGGCCGTGATCCGTGGCGATCGTGCCGCCCTTGTCTCTTTCCTTGATGAACGCCTGGCTGAGCCGGTCGCGCGGGCCGAGCTCCATGCTTTTCTTTACCGGATGATTCGGATCGGTGATCTCCAAGGGGGTGCCCAGGTCGTAGTCCTGCAGGTACCGATAGCCGTCCTTGTTGATCATGATCCCACCCTCGCCGCGCGCCGCTTCGGTGATGAGGATACCGGTGCCGGGCAGGCCGGTGGGGTGGTACTGGATGAACTCCATGTCCTTGAGGCCGACCCCGACTCGATAGGCCATCGCCATGCCATCGCCCGTCTTGATCGCCCCGTTGGTGGTGAACGGGAATAGCTTGCCGGCTCCGCCGGTACACATGATCACCGCCCCGGCGAGAACGGCTTCGACCTTGCCGGTCATGAGATCCAGAGCGGCAACCCCCTGGCAGCGGCCGTTTTCCACCAGAAGCATGGTGGCGAACCACTCGTTGTACGCGGTGATCGGCTTGTACTTCAGCGAGGTCTGGTAGAGGGCGTGCAGCATGTGGAAGCCGGTCTTGTCGGAGGCGAACCAGGTGCGCTCGATCTTCATCCCACCGAAGGGGCGAACCGCCACGCTGCCGTCGGGCTCGCGGCTCCACGGACAGCCCCAGTGCTCGAGCTGGATCAGTTCCGCCGGGGCGGCTTCGACGAAGAGCTCCACCGCGTCTTGATCGGCGAGCCAATCGCTGCCGCCGACGGTGTCTTTGAAGTGATCTTCGAGGCTGTCGTTTTCCTTGACGACCGCAGCGGCGCCCCCCTCTGCGGCCACCGTGTGGCTGCGCATCGGATACACCTTGCTCACCACCGCGACGCTGAGCGCAGGATTGGTCTCGGCGATGGCGATGGCGGCGCGGAGCCCCGCGCCACCGCCGCCGACGATTACGATGTCATGCCGAAGACTCATGACTGCTTCACCCCTCCCGCGAAAGTCGTAGCGGAAAACCTCCGCGTAGTGAAACGCGAGTTTGACAGGGTGTCAAACCAAGGGGCGCTGGTAGAATCCGGTGCCTGATGATCGTTCTCATCCTGGTTTTTCTAGTCGTGGTCTCGGGCTGCGGCGGCGGCGAGCCAGTCGGTCTCGAGCCGGTCGCGTCGGCCCCATCCAACGACAGCGTCGGGGCTCCGTCTGCGTCCCTCACCGGCGCAGCCGGGGAAAGCGCAGCGGACAGTAGCGCCACCGGCGGAACGCGTCTCGACGGCTACAACGTGCTCCTGATCACCATCGACACGCTGCGCGCCGACCGCCTCGGGGCCTACGGGTACACCGGCGCGGAGACGCCGAACATCGACCGGTTGGCGGCGGAGGGCGTTCGCTTCGAGCGCGTCACCACGACCGTGCCGGCCACGCTGCCCGCCCATGCTTCGATCATGACCGGGCTGCAACCGTTCGAGCATGGGGTGCGCAACAACGGGTCGTTCGTGTTGGGCGATGAGGTCACCACGCTGGCCGAACGGTTCGCGGCGGCCGGCTACGCGACCGGGGGCTTCATCGCCGCGGTCGTGCTCGATGCCCAGTTCGGCATCGCCCAGGGCTTCGAACGGTTCGGCGGGTTGACGCGGTACCAGGGCGAGACCGGCGACATGAGCGGCGAGCGCCCGGGCGATAGCGTCGTGGACGAGGCCGGGGCGTGGATCCGGGACCAAACCGGGCCGTTTTTCGCTTGGGTGCACATGTACGACCCGCACGACCCGTACGCCGCCCCCGAGCCCTACGGTAGTCGCTACGCCGATAGCCCCTACGACGGCGAGGTAGCCTACGCCGACGCCATGGTCGGGCGCTTGCGGCGGGTGCTGGAGGAGTCGGGCGCCGCCGACAACACGCTGATCGTGTTGACCGCCGATCACGGCGAGGCTCTCGGTGATCACGGCGAGGAAGGGCACTCCTTTTTCATTTACGACAGCACGATCAGGGTGCCGCTGATCTTCTGGGCGCCCGCTGAGGCGCAGGTTTCCGCGCCGGATGAGGGGCCGGACCCCGCGCCGGGTGGGGCGCCGAGTGCCGCTACGCGTGAGGCGCGAGACCCCGTGCCGAGTGAGAGCCAAGGTCTCGCGACGGGCGCGGCTTTGCCGGCCGGCGCCGTGCCGGCCGGCGCTGTGGTCACCGGTGGGGTGGGGGTGATCGACATCTTCCCGACCGTTCTGACGCTGCTCGGGTTGCCGGTTCCGGCCAGCTCGGGCGTCGATCTCAGCCGCCATTTCGATGATCCCGACTGGGCCGGTCGGGTGATCTATTCGGAGAGCCTCATTCCCTACCTGGACTTCGGATGGAGCGAGCTGCGGGCGTTGACCGATGGCAACTACAAGTACATCGCTGCCCCCGAGCCCGAGCTCTATGACCTGGCCGCCGATCCGGGCGAGACCGACAACCTGGTCGACGCCGACGTCGAGAGGGCCGACACGATGGACGACGCCCTGAGGCAATTCGCTGCCGGCGACGATGTCACGACGGTGGCGGCGGGGGCGGTCGATCCCGAGAGCATCGCCGCTCTCCAGGCCCTGGGCTATCTCAGCGGTGGCGGCGGCGGCCGCGATCGCCGCGACATCGATCCCAAGGACATGATCGGAACCTACGAGACCTTCGTGCGCGGTCTGCTCGATTCGAGCGCCGCCATCGAGGAGGAGCGTTTCGGCGACGCCAACGAGATCCTCCTCCGGCTCGACGGGCTCATTCCCGACCAGTACATCGTCTACTACTACTTTGGACAGCTCGCGTTTCAGGCTGGCGACGCGGCCAACGCGGTCGGCGTTTTCGAACGGGCGCTGGAGCTCAACCCGTCGTACTTGCCGACCTACACCGAATTGGCCAACGCTCTGTACGCGGTAGGCGATGCGACCGGAGCGCAGGACCTGATCGCCGAGGCGCTGGTGATGTTCCCGGGTAGCTTCTCTCTCACGTTGCTACGCGGCGCCTTCCACCACGACAGCGGTCAGCTCGACGAGGCGCTGGAAGCCTATCGCTCCGCCGAGCGTCTGGAGCCCGACCACCCCCGGCTCCTCGAACGTCTCGCCCACCTGCACCTTCTCCGCGAGGAGCCGCGCCGGTCTGCCGATCTGCTCCGTAGGCTGTCGCGGATCACCCCCGACGTCGCCGCCGTCTGGGCCCAGCTTGCCTTCGCCCTCGCCCAGATAGGTGAAGCCGACGAGGCGCAGCAAGCTCTGACCCGGGCCCTGGAAATCGATCCGAACGACCCGACCGTTCGTCAGGTGGCGGCTCAGCTACGCTAGCGTGCCGCCTTGGACCTGGCCGAGGGGCAGCAGCGAGAAGGCAGTTCAACGACGCTCTAGCGCTCGCGACTCGATCCCGAACGCTCCTCGACCTGGGCGTCCCACCACCAGAAGCGCGGCAGCGGTCGCTCCACCGGCCATATCTGGTCCAGCGTATCGCCGTCGTAGAGCTCGCCGTTCTTCATGACGTAGCGAACCGTGTTGGTGTTGCGAATGTCCTCGAGCGGATCGGCATCGAGCACCACCAGGTCGGCCAGCTTGCCCTCCTCGATGCTGCCGAGGTCGGCGTCGAAGCCGATGATCCGGGCGCCATCGATGGTCGCCGCCTGCAACACCTCGCGCGGCGTCATGCCCCCCGCGGCGAAGGCCCACATCTCCCAGTGATAGCCGAGGCCTTGCACCTCACCGTGGGCGCCGACGCCGACCAATCCGCCGGCACGCTGGATCGCGGCGGCGGAAGCGGCCGCCTGGTCGAAGCTGTATTCGTCGTCGCGCGACCAGGCGCCGGGCCGGCGACTCATCTCGTCGAGCCGGTTGTGCGGCATGAAGCGGTTCAGCTTGGGGTCGTCGTGCACCTCTTCGCGGGTGAAGAAGAACACCCGAGCGCTCGGCCCGCCATACTGGACCAGAAGCGTCGGCGTGTACGCCGTTTTGGTTTGCGCGTAGAGCTCGACGATATCCTTATAGAGCGGGAACACCGGCAACGTGTGCTCGTTGCCGTGCATCCCGTCGATGGCATGGGTGATGTCGAGCAGCATGTTGCGACCACCCTCTGTGGTCGGCATCAGGCCGAGCTCTTCGGACGCCTTGACCACCCACTGGCGCTGCTGCCGATTGCCCACCATGTACGACTTTATGTTGGGCGTCCGGTAGTGCTCTTTGTAGCGCCGGAGGTACGCGAGTGTTGCCTCATACGACTGGAAGTCGTTGCTGGAGAACACACCCGGCCCGGTCATGAAGGCGCGTTGGCCGATCGACTGGCCGGTGTCCACGAGGTCCTGGTAGGCGAAGTAGTCGTTGGTCGACGTCTGTACGTCGAGCCCGGCGGTCACCCCGTAGGCGAGGTTGGCGATCAGCGTCCAGTTGTGCGGTTCCAGCACGTCGTGGGTGCGGAACTCCCAGTGGGCGTGCGTATCGATAAAGCCGGGCACGATGTATTTCCCGGAGACATCGATTTCGCGAGCGTTCAAGGGAATCGACACCGAACCGCGCGAGCCGACGGCGGTGATGCGGTTGTCGACCACGACGACGTCGGCGTTATCGATCACCGGCCCGTCACCGCCACCCGCCATCGTGATAACGGTGGCGCCGCGCAGCACGATCGTGCCTTCGGGCGTGGCGCGCGGAAACTCCATGACGATCTCGAGCGCCTCGACCGACTCGTCGAGATCGAGCGGGTCTTCGGCTTCTTCCTCCTGCTCGGCCTCTTCCTCGTCGCTCTCGGCGTCGGCGGCCGCCTCTTCGGCATCGGCCTCTTCCTCGTCGCTCTCGGCATCGGCGGCCGTCTCTTCGGCTTCGGCCTCCTCGTCGTCGCTGTCTTCGTCGGGAGGCTCGGGCTCGAAGTCGATGGTGTCGAACGGACGCCGAAACACGGTCGAACCGAGGGCCCAGAAAATCGTCTCGCCGTCATCGGCCCAACCGAAGTAGTCGGCGCCGATGTCGGTAATGCGCTTCACCGGAACGGACGGCCCGCGCACGCTGACGCTCGGCGCCTCGCCGGCGGCCGGCGGCACGGCAACGACCCAAAGCTGGTTGTTGACCTTGGCCAGCGCCCACTTGCCGTCGGGGCGCATCAAGACAGTCTCAGCAGCAGGCTGACGCCGCGCCCCGGCACGGCCGGGGCCCGTCACCTTCAAATGCGTGCGCTTGTCGGTGCCGTCGTAGCGCAGCGAGATCAGTCCGTCGTTCGAATACATATAGATGCGATCCGGCGCACCGGCAAAATGCGGCGCACCGATGCCGCGCGCCGGAACCACCAGCGTCGGGTCGCCCCCATCCGCCGGCAGCCAGATGAGATCGAGCGGGATGCGCAGCCCACCGAACTCGCTGAACGTCTGGTGTCGCATGTATTCGTTGCCGCGTAAGCTGACGATACGCTCGCCGTCGGGCGAGAAAACGATGTCGGTATAAAACGCCGGGTACGTCGTGAGCTGCTGCGGGGCGCCGGTGCCGTCGGCGCGCGTCTTCCAGATGTGGCCGCCGTCGTTCATCGACCACGTCACGTAGGCGATCCACTCGCCGTCGGGCGACCAGGCGGGCTTGAACTCCCAGGCGTCGCCGCTCGTCAGGCGCACCGGTCGAGGCCCTTGGGAGCCGTTCATGCCGCCGCGCCCCTGACCCTCTTCGGTGGCCACGCCGAAGCCGGCGTCCATCGTGTAGATCTTGGTGAGTACGGAGAAGGCCAGCCGCGTGCCATCGGGCGATGGGCTCGGACTCTGCACGAGCCGCGCCCGCACCGGTCCCTGCGGCAACCGGTAGGGGTAGTCGAGCTCGGGTCCGACCTCGAGCTCCACGTCGACGGTGAACGGGATCTGCGTAGTGGCGCCGGTTGCGAGGTCGACGCGATGAATGCCGCCATCGAAGGTCACCACGATCTCCTCGCCGTCGGGCGTGAACGCGTACCCGGGAAGCGTGTCGCGGCTGGGGCTGCCGCCACTTTCAATCTCGTCACGGGTGATCGGCCAGATGATCCAACGATCGGCGCCTGTTTCAAGGTCACGAAGGCGCAGGCCGGTCTTGGTCTCGTGGCGGGTGCCATACACGAGGCTGCGGCCGTCGGGCGAGAGCACCGGGCGAATCGCGGCGCCTTCGGCCTGGGTCAGCAGGTCGACTTCACCGTCGCGCATGTCCATGCGGCCGATCTGCCAGCGAGCAATGCTGCCGCCGCCACCACCGCCCACCGCCTGGGCGAAATACAAGAACTTGCCGTCGGGCGACATCTGCACACCGAGGCGCGTCGGTGTTTCGCCGCCACCTCCCGGGGGGCCGCCGGCAGCATCGTCGCCGGAGGTACCGCCACCGATGGTGATGCCCGAGCCGCCGTTGATGTGATACATCCGCACCTGCGCACTGCGGCCGCCGGTCTGAGTAACGAGCACATACTCGCTGTCCGGCGTCCAGGCCGGCGAGATGACGGTGCCTTGCCGGCCTGAGGACAGCTTGCGCGGCTCGGTGCCGTCGCGTTTGGCGATCCAAAGATTGCCGTTGCCGTCGCGATCGGAAACGAAGGCGATCCACTCGCCGTCGGGCGAAATCTTCGGCTGCGTGTCGTAGGCCATGCCCGAGGTCAATCGCTTCGCCTCGCCTCCCGTCATCGGCAGCTCATAGAGGTCACCGAGAAGCTCGAACACGATCGATTCGCCGTCGGGATCGACATCGAGCGAAATCCAGGTGCCCTCGTCGGTGGTGAAGCTGATCGTGCGAGCCGCTTCGAGTGGCAGGTCGGCATCGTCGCCGCGCTTGCTACGACCTTGCGGTGTGGCCACCGCAGCGATCAACACAGTGAAGCAGCAGGCCAGCGCCAGTGAACGTCTCAGGTAGCGGATCGACATGGTGGATCTCCTTTCGAATGGCATGACTCTACCGGCCCAGCCGCCGCTTCACGGGTGCGCCCTCCCGGTGCGTCGGGGAATGCGACGGGGTCAGGGGCTCGGACAAGATGCGGCCAACCGGCGGGCGGCTGCAAGCTGGTCGATCACGACCTGCCTGCCCCCGTCGGCCCGGTCGCGGATGTTAACCTCCCGCCGATACGGAGAGTCGATACTTTGGCGGGTTCCAAAGAAAGGAAGGTCGTCATGTCCGCATTCGAGAACGCCTCTCAGTTCTTCCATTCCTGTGAGTCGCTGAAGGGCTGGGAGGGATGCAAGCAGTACGTCGTTCCGGACGCTCCCTTCTCGGCGCAGTGCGAGCCCCTCGTCGACGTGAATACGGTGGAAGCGTACACCGAGTGGATGGCGGGGCTGGGAAGTACGCCCCTCGCGGGTTGCAGCTACGAGCTCCACAGCTCGTCCTACGACCAGGCCAACAAGACCGCAACGTTCTTCGCGACCTTCAGGGGGAAGCACGTGGGCGAGGGTGGACCGGTTCCGCCGACCAACCAGGAGACGAGCACACACTACGTGTACGTCCTGACCATGAACGACGACGGAAAGGTCGAGAAGATGTGCAAGATCTGGAACGCGCCGTGGGCTCTGAAGGAACTCGGTTGGATGTAGTTACGCCGGTTTGACCAGCATGCCGCCCGAAGGAGGTGAGGTTGCCATGTCCAGGAAAAAGAGTGATTCACGCCATCGTGACTGGCGCAGCGTAGCCGCCTTTTTTTCCATGCTGTCGCTGGCTCTCGTGCTTTTGGCAGCCTGCGGCGGTTCCGACGCCGGCGGCGGTCCTGACGCCGACGGCGGAGCGGACGCGACGGTCTTCGAGGGGGCACGCTTGA
>SMVB01010301.1_pt1 | contig 10754 bp, 12 predicted proteins | sample 2456461 | NCBI WGS metagenome assembly SMVB01 (sample SAMN11095934, study PRJNA526329) | marine sediment metagenome | biome: Marine sediment; feature: Surficial sediment; material: Deep marine sediment; isolation source: Hadal surficial sediment | place: Pacific Ocean | collected 2014-05 | depth...
GCACTATTGCGACACTGACCAGCAACTACATCGCACGCAGCAAAACGGATCCCGATTTCAAATACCTGGTTGAAGGCATTCACGATATTGAAGAATCGCGATTGCGCAAGACCGTGTCATTGAATTTTGACGTCAGACAGGCAGAACGCGAATCTGACACCGCGCGACGCCTGGAGCGGGAAAATGCTCGTCGAGTTTCGCTTGGCCTTGAGCCAGTGGATGCGCTTGAAGACATCAAGGACTCCGATGTGCCGGACGTGCATCTTGACCAGGCGGCGGCGATTGTGACCGACATGGCGATCGAACGGCGCCAGGAGAGCATCCATCCCGAGCAAGCCGCGCAAATTCAGCACTGATCCGGGGCCGGTGTTATACTCGACTATAACACCGGCTTTGCAAGGGTCGAACGTGGACCTCGAGATGGCAACAGACACAGCACTCCCCGCACGGGATATTGGCCCAAGGGCATCCGGCTCCGTTGGCCTCGCCGGCATTCTGTTGCTTGGTTGCGGCTGGAGTGTTACTGCAATGGGCGCCACAAGCCTGCTCGTCGATTGCCAGGATATTGGCCAATCTCTACAGGGACTTGAAGCACCGGCCATTGCGCTGTCAATTTCGCTGGTTGATCTTCCGGCTAATAATACTAGCCTGGGCCTCGCCGAGCCGATTGACGCAGCTGGAGCGGCGCCCAATGCAACGGTGCCGTATCTCTATCTGACGTCGAGAGTGGAATCCATGCTGCGTGAGGTCTTTGCAGACGATGCACCGGACCAGGACGAAACGCGTTGGCAAGAACTTGATCAGCAGGACAGTGGCACAAAGCAAGACACTGCCGTGCCACCGGTCGCCGAAGGCAACGCAGAGCATCCGTCTCTGCCGGCTCTCGGAGAAACAGAATTGTCCGACACGATCAACATGATGCCGCGCTTTCAGCGCCCGATGTATCGCACCGACATTTGACGCCAGGGAAATCCGACGGACCTGCTTCGCTAGTAATCCAACAAGGTAGGTTGGTTGGACTACTAGCGACTTAAGGTCGTTGCAATCCGCCAATAATTGTCGCCAAGCAAGTTCGCATCCGACTCCTTAATGAGTCCGTTGGGATCAATCTTGAAAAGTGTGGAAACTGTTCCGGGAACCGGCACCGCATCATCGTCTTTGTAAAATTGTGCTTTCTCGCCGATCAGCTTGGCGCGCTGCTGCAGAATATCAGCAATGTCCGCTTGACCATCGACCGCGTCGATGCAGCCTTGAACACGCTTCATGAGTTCAGCACATTCCTTTTCGCTGCCATAGTTCACCGAGCCAACGCTTTTTTCGCTCGCTTCCTTGACGAGGCCCACCAGCGCGCTGTCGCCAAATTGTATGTACAAATGCTGCGTGTAGGCGAGAATCATAAAATTAACAGACCGCTTGGCCCGAATATCCAGGCCCGAGGCTTCAGGCGGCGTGCGCGTTTTAACCTCTTCCAGTTGCGCATCGAGTGTTGCCTCTTCCAGTTCCTCAACCTCAATCTGATCCCCCAGATGCTCGACAGTGGCGCAAAGCGAACGACGTTTGAAGAAATTGAATATGCCACTCAATTCTGCGAGCTGACTCCGATCCGCTTCCAACTGATCCTCAAGACATTGAATGGCGTCACGCCGCTCAAGAATCTCTGTCCTTAACGGCGCGCAATCCTGCTCGCGTATTTGATTCCAGCCGGCCAGCAGTTTGTCATTTTGCTTCCGTTCGCGTTGCTGTTTGATCTGCTCCGCGAACCGCGCCAACTGGCCTTCGCAACGCAGAGCCACCGCTCGCAGCTGGTAGAAAACCGCAACACTTCTGGACCACTCCCGGTCGAGTAGAAGGTCTTCAAGATGATCAAGTTTTTGCTGCAAACGCGCGCTGACACCTGCCTGCTGCTGAATTTTATCCTGCAGCACGAACTGCTCCTTGCGCAAATCAGCGAACTCCTTCTTGAGTTCATTGCGATTCCAGTAAAGATGCAGCAGTTTCTCGTTGTCAGGTGACTCCTCATTGGAATCCCCGAAAATTGCAGTCAAACCCGACAATTTCCACTCCTTAACATAATCCACTCAAGCCGCCCGCCAATTGCGGGCAATAGCGGAATTATGACAACGACTGCGCGTACAGACATTGATTGAATCGACAGTTTCTAAAGACAGGCGGCAGGAGACGTCGTTTACGCCCGATGCTGTTGCAACTAGCGTTCGAGGATCAAATGGCCTTGATCAACCAGGTATTCCAGCCACTTGTTCAACACCATGTTCCGGCGCCAGCGCACGTCCAGTTCGCAGCGATATTCACGACAAAGGCGGCGCAACATCGCATGCCGGTGACTGCCATTCAGGCTCATCGCCTCAACCAGGCGGCCATCGAGGTAGACACGAATCTTCAGATCCGGATCGGCGATACGCTTGCCATTTTCGAAGAAAAAATAAGAGAGGGATAAAGTGACCGTATATCGTGACCGCTCGATGATCTCCAGATGCAGGCTGCAATCACCCACAACACGCGATTGATAATAGCCATCGAGCCTCTCCAATTCCGGAATAACCCTTAACAGGCGCAAGTAGTTACTCTCGTAAATCGACATCAGGCCGATAAAGCTTCGCGGCCTCGCAGCGGCTTGTAACACCAGTTCATGATCAAACAACATGCGCTCAATATAGCACAGCACCCAGGCGGAAAAAGGCATGCAAATACAGGGCCAGCCGGCGAGTTTCCACGCTTTTCTCAGGGCCGAACCCGGCGTTCCACGCCCGTACTGTCGAGTATCCGGCTGGCAATTTCCTCGATCGAAAACTCCGTGGTATCGACTTGCGGAATGTTATAGCGCTTGAAAATTTTCTTGGCTTCACGCAGTTCGTAGGTCACTTGTTGCATCGAAGAATACTTGCCGAGTGCCCGCCTCTCCTTGCGAATCTGTCGCAGCCGCACAGGAGCAATGCTGAGTCCAAACAATTTTTCTCTGCAATCCAGCAGGACCTTCGGCAAAGTTCCACTGTCGATTTCTTCGTCAGTCAATGGATAATTTGCGGCATAAACACCGTATTGCAGCGCCAGATAGAGACAGGTCGGCGTCTTGCCCGACCTCGAAACGCCCAGGAGAATGACATCGGCCCGTGCATAGTCGCGCGTCATGCCACCATCATCGTTAGCCAGCGCGAAATTGGTCGCATCAATGCGTTTCATATAACTGTCTATATCGCTCATGCCGTGTGCCCGACCGGCAGTGTGGGTGGCCGTTTGCTTGAATTCCGCCTCCAGCGGCTGCAGGAAAACGTCAAAAATATCCAGATGCAGGCCATTTGCCTCGCCGACGATTGAGCGCAGGTCGTCCTGCACCAGCGTGGAAAAAACAATCGGCCGCATGGCCGCTTCCTCCGCCAGCGCATTTATCTTTTTCACGGCCTCTCGCGCCTTGTCTTCACAATCTATAAATGGCAAAGTTACCTGGCGAAACTTCTGGCCGTCGAATTGAGTAAGGAGGCTATGCCCCAGTGTTTCTGCAGTAACACCGGTTTGATCCGACAAAAAGAATACTGTGCGCTCGTTCATTGGGGTCCTTTTCACTAAACCACAGCAGCCGCTGGCTGCCACCCTGTCTATCCAACGTTCATTTCACAGGAAGTCACTCAAGGGAGCAAGTTTTGGAGCCGTACGTTATCAAGCTTGACCAGCTTGGAATGCAAGATGTTGAAACGGTTGGCGGAAAGAATGCCTCCCTCGGTGAAATGATCAGCAACCTTCATGGCCTGGGAGTTACCGTCCCGGGAGGGTTTGCCACCACGGCGGCAGCCTACCGTGAGTTCCTCGGCAATGATGGGCTCGACGAAAAAATTCGCGCCACGCTTGCTGACCTGGATGTCGATGATATCGCTGCACTGGCTGCCACCGGCAAATCAATTCGCGAGTGGATTCTAAACGCGGTATTGCCCGAAAAACTGCTGCGCGATATCGAGTCTGCCTGGCAGGAGATGTCAGGGGGTAAGGATATTTCGGTTGCAGTCCGGTCCTCCGCAACCGCCGAGGATTTGCCTGACGCCTCCTTCGCCGGACAACAGGAAACCTTTCTCAATGTTCGGGGCCTCGACAATCTGATCGCCGCGCTGCATAAAGTCTATGCATCGCTTTTTACTGACCGTGCGATCGCCTATCGGGTTCATCAGGGTTACGACCATTCCCTCGTCGCATTGTCGGTCGGGGTGCAGTACATGGTCCGCAGTGACCTCGCCGCGGCCGGCGTCTTATTTACGCTGGACACTGAATCCGGTTTCCGCGATGTGGTATTCATCACGTCATCGTACGGACTCGGCGAAACAGTAGTCCAGGGTGCGGTCAACCCGGATGAATTTTACGTTTACAAACCGGCACTGGAAAACGGCCATCACCCGATACTGCGAAAAAACATCGGCAGCAAAGCGATCAAAATGATTTTCAGTGACGATCGGGCCGGTGGCAAAACGGTGGAGACCATCGATGTCGATGCAAAAGACAGTCTCAAATTCTCACTGTCCGAAGACGACATTATTGCGTTGTCCAAAATGGCGTTGACCATTGAGAAACATTACGACCGACCGATGGACATCGAATGGGGCAAGGACGGTCTCGACGGACAACTCTATATCTTGCAGGCGCGCCCGGAAACCGTGCAAAGCCGCAGCGGAAGAAGCATAGAACGATTTACACTCAATAGTCATTCGGCGATCTTGTCGCGAGGTCGCAGCATTGGTAACAAGATTGGCGCCGGCACTGCCAAGGTGATTCGCGATGCGAGCGAGATGGCCCGCATCCAACCCGGTGATGTGCTCGTGTCTGATATGACCGACCCTGACTGGGAACCGGTCATGAAGAAGGCCTCGGCCATCGTTACCAATCGGGGCGGACGAACCTGTCACGCGGCGATTATCGCCAGGGAACTGGGTATTCCTGCTGTCGTCGGCTGTGGCGATGCAACCAAGACCATTAAGGACGGCGCCCCGGTCACCGTGAGCTGTGCCGAAGGAGACGAAGGTATCGTCTACGAAGGATTACTCGATTTTTCAGAAAAAACCATTGAACTGGACTCGCTGCCCGAAATCCCGGTGAAAATCATGATGAACGTTGGCAACCCGGATCGGGCATTTGATTTTGCGAATATTCCAAACTGCGGTGTTGGCCTGGCCCGACTTGAATTCATCATCAATCGGATGATTGGCGTACACCCGAAGGCGCTGCTCGAATACGACAAAGTGTCTGCCGATACGCGCGCCGCTATCGATGAGCAAATGGCCGGCTACAACGACCCTGTGAGCTTTTTCGTGGATAAGCTCGCTGAGGGAATCAGTACGATCGCTGCCGCATTCGCGCCCGAACCTGTCATCGTGCGCATGTCGGATTTCAAGTCGAACGAGTACGCGAACCTGATCGGTGGCGAAGCCTACGAGCCAAAGGAAGAAAATCCGATGCTGGGTTTCCGCGGCGCCTCCCGATATGTGTCCGCAAGCTTTCGTCCCTGTTTCGATATGGAATGCGACGCACTGAAGAAGGTCCGCAATGATATGGGGCTTAAGAACGTGCAGATAATGATCCCGTTCGTCCGCACCGTCGCACAAGCCAAACAGGTCATCGACTTGCTGGCTGAAAACGGGCTGGAACGGGGCAAAGATCATCTCAAGATCATTATGATGTCAGAACTGCCGTCAAACGCCCTGTTGGCCGATCAGTTCCTGCAGTATTTCGATGGCATGTCGATCGGCTCGAATGACATGACACAGCTCACCCTCGGCCTGGACCGCGACTCCGCGCTCATTGCTGATTTATTCGATGAACGGGACGAGGCCGTTAAAGCCATGTTGTCAATGACCATCGAAGCCTGCAAGAGGAACGGCAAGTACGTGGGTATTTGTGGACAAGGCCCCTCAGATCATCCGGACCTTGCCATGTGGCTCGTGGAACAGGGCATCGAAAGCATATCGCTCAATCCGGATAGCGTGGTGGAAACGTGGATGTTTCTTGCCGGTAAGTCGGTATAGGCAACGGAAGTAATTAAAGCCTTTGATGCGTTCGCGCTAGAAGCTGTCGTAGCGCGAGCGTTTCTGCCAGCGCATTCGTGGCAAAATCAAACCCAGCAAAACGCCGCCGAACAAAACCAGAGCACCCACGATGAACCAGTTGAGCGTTTTCCTTTGCGCAAGATCTTCGTTTTCTTTTTCGAGGGCACCGACCTGGATTTCAAATTCGGTCAGCCGTTGTTGCATGGTCTGGTTTTTACTATCGATCGCGAGGACATTAGCTGCGGTTTGCTTGATCTCCTCAAGCTTTGACTCCAGGTCGGATTTCTCCCGCTGCAGGGTCTGAATCTGGCTGACCGCATTTTTCTGTTCGCGCCGAATAGTTTCCAGTTGCGTACCCATCGATGAGCCGCGTTCGCTGGCACTCGACAACTGACTGCTCAAGGTTGCCAATTGCTCCCGCGCACTGGGCTCCTGCATCAGGTAGCGCGTCAGAACCCATCCTTCGGTGCCCGCCCGGGTTTGTACCCTGGTATAGCCTTTGTCCCGATCTTGCTCCAGAACCTCAAGCTGGGTGCCACTGGCAAGCATCCGCTCGATCGCATTCGATGTGGCGGGACCCGTTCGCAGCATGATTTCAAACTGGTCGCTCACCCAGACAGTCTCGGCCGATGCTGAAAAGGACAAAAAGAGACCGAATCCCAGCAATCGAACAGTCCGCATCGACACTCGCATCATCATTATTTCAAATCGCCCAAAGCTTAATCCGGCAACTATATGCCAAGCATGTTGGTCTTTCCAGCACAGAACTCACGGATCAATCGTCTGTGCAGCCCAGACATTCAAATGCCGTCAACGCGCCGCCAAACGACGCTAAAGTTGTTCGCCGGCATTGCATACAGCCGGCTGCGCTGCATTCCAGCTCTCGTGGCAAGCTCGTCCAGATCTTCGAGATTGCGTATCCCCATCGAAGCATCCTGGCTGCGCAATGATGCATCAAACTGCCGGTTGCTCTCGCTGGTAAAATCACCGTTCCGATTGAATGGCCCATACAGGCAAAATTTGCCGTCGATGGGTAACAAATTCCCCACCAGTGCAAACATGCACTTCACGGCATCCATGCTCATGATGTGGGACGTGTTGGCCGAAAACACCGCATCGAACGAATTGCCCAACGCTGTCGGTGCCTCGACATCAAGCTCCAGCGGCGCGCGGACATTGGCAAGTTTCGAACCCGCGACCCACGCCTTGATTCCCGGGTGATTCTGCTTTCTATCGCTCGTCTGCCACGTCAGGTTGGCAAGCTTGGCGGCAAAAAAAACTGCGTGCTGCCCGGTGCCGGAGCCGATTTCGAGCACCGCGGTACGATCGCTGAACTCATCCACAAGAATTTCAAGAATTGCTTCACGATTCCGCTCAGTCGCCGGCGCGCTGGGTTTGTCTGTCATTCGCTCGCCCTGATCGCATCCTGATCCAGCAAATGGTCACGATAATGCGCGAGCTCCGCGATCGACTCCCGAATGTCATCCAGCGCGCGATGGCTCGAACTCTTGGTGAACGACTTCAACACTTTTGGAGCCCAGTACTCGGCGAGAATTTTCAATGTCGTCACATCAAGGTTCCTGTAATGGAAAAAAGCCTCAAGACGCGGCATTTGCCGGGCCAGAAATCGTCGATCCTGGCAAATGCTGTTGCCGCACATCGGTGATGCGCCCTGCTGCACATACTTTTCGAGACAATCCAGCGTTCGTTGCTCCGCTTCCTCTACAGTGATCTTGCTCGAGAGCACCCTCTCCGTCAGACCGGATTCGCCGTGTTGCCGCGTGTTCCAGTCGTCCATGCCCTGCATGACGGCTTCAGGCTGATGAATGGTCAAGACCGGCCCCTCAACAATTTGCGTCAGGCGCACATCGGTCACCACCGTGGCAATTTCAATGATCCGATCGTTGGCGGTATCGAGACCCGTCATTTCAAGATCGATCCAGATCAGATTCCCTGCGGTTGTTGATTTCTCGTTCTCTGCCATGTTTCCCTCAATTCCGGTTGCGCCAGTCAACAGAATTACCGGCCCTTTCGCGCAGTGTAGCAGTGAGTGATGATGCACGACCTCCCCAGTACCGGCATACTTCAGCGCATGGCAGTAATTTTCACCCATCGACTCGCGAAATGACGACAGGCAAAACAGTCGAAGCATTGGTCGTCGCAACTTTTCGCCGCCGCATGGATGTCCGCCTGCCGGATGGCACAGAGGTGTCCGCCCGCATTAAAGGTCGACGACTCCGGCCCGTATGTGGCGATGAAATCGTCGTCGAACCGTTACACAACGAACATGAGTGGCTGATCACCGCCGTTTTGCCGCGCCGAAATCAACTGACGCGACCGAACCTGCGCGGCGGTATCGAGATTCTGGCCGCCAATGTGACTTTGCTGGTCGCCGTTGCCGCCGACCCGCCCAAACCCGACTGGTTTATTGTTGACCGCTACCTCTGTGCCGCCGAGATCATGCAAATCAGTGCCGCCGTCGTCTACAACAAAGTGGACTTATTGGCCGATGCCGATGCATTGCACCGGACGCTCGGCGAATATCGTCGCATTGGCTATGCGGCGATCGAGACCAGCGCTGAAACGGGCACCAACCTGGACTCGCTCGCTGCGCTCCTCAAGGGAGAAATTGGCATCGTCGTCGGGCAATCCGGTGTTGGTAAATCCAGTATTATCAACCAGTTAACCAACGACGCCAAGCTACGTGTGGCCGAGGTTTCATCGGCCAGCGGCGAAGGCAAGCACACAACCGTCAACTCTTCCATGTTGCGCTTGCCCGGCGGTGGTGCGGTCATCGATTCACCGGGCGTAAGAGACTACGCACCGGCCATCGAGTCACTCGATCAGGTCGTCAGCGGATTTAAGGAAATATTGCTGCAGGGGCAGAACTGCAAGTTTGCCAATTGCCGGCATTTGCGCGAGCCCCAATGTGCGGTCAAAGCGGCGGTTGAGTCCGACGAAATCAGCGCGCGGCGTTATGAAAGCTACAAACGTCTATACAGACTGACCGAAGAACTTGTGCAGGCGCGGCGCGGATAGTCCGGGCTATCCTGGCGGCCAGGTCATTTGCCGGCCACCGAGCAAATGCAAATGGAGGTGAAATACGGTCTGGCCCGCCGCTGCATTGCAATTCATCGTGACCCGGTAGCCGTCATCAGCGATGCCTTCATCCCGGGCAATTTTGGCTGCGGCCAGAAAAAGCTGATTGATATCGCCGCTGACGTCCGCCGTCAGATCGTTAATGGTCGCCACGTGCTGGCGCGGAATGATGAGCACGTGCGTCGGTGCCTGCGGGTTTATGTCCCGGAACGCCACCACGTTTTCGGTTTCATACACGAGATCGGCTGGAATTTCACCCGCCGAAATCTTACAAAACAAACAGTCTGCTGCCACCATACCCACCTCGACAATCTTGACTAATCCATAACGCGCCGACCGAAAAATGCATGCGACAATGTGCCACTATCGACATATTCCAGTTCGCCGCCGAGGGGCACGCCATGCGCAATGCGGCTGGCCACAACGTTGTGCCTTGCGGCCAGGTCCGAGAGGCAATGCGCCGTGGCATCTCCTTCGACGGTCGGATTGGTCGCAATGATCAATTCCTGCACGCGCTCCGTGCGCAGTCTTTCTTCCAGCAGCTCAAACCCCAGTTCTTTCGGTCCAATGCCATCGAGCGGCGACAAATGGCCCATCAAGACGAAGTAATGCCCCCGAAAGCCGGTTGCGTCCTCAACAGCCATGACATCGGCCGGCGACTCAACCACGCAAATTTGCGCTCCGTCTCTGCTGCTCGCCGAACAAATATTGCATAGCGCATGTTCGCTGAACATGCGGCAACGCTCACAATGGCCGATACCTGACGCTGCTTCAGCCAATGCCTGCGACAATTGCTGCGCACCGGTTCGGTCCCGCTCCAGCAGGTGAAAGGCAATCCGTTGCGCTGACTTTCGGCCAACGCCGGGCATGCACCTCAAAGTGTCGATCAGGCGAACAAGCAATGGAGAATAGGACACGTCGACAAGCTGACTAGAAAGGCAGCTTCATTCCCGGCGGCAGGGTCAAGCCTGACGCCATACCGGAGAATTTCTCCTGCACGGTTTTCTCAACTCGACGCACCGCATCATTGAATGCAGCAATGATCAAATCCTCAAGCATATCCTTGTCGTCGGTCAGCAACACAGCATCGATGTCGAGCGCCCTTACGTCATGCTTGCAGCTCATCGTCAACTTGACCATGCCGCCGCCGGACTCGCCGGTTACCGTAATAGTGGCCATTTCCTCTTGTGCCTTTTGCATGTCGGCCTGCATTTTCTGCGCCTGCTTCATGAGCTGGCCAATACCACCTTTCATCATTTACTCCTGATCTCCTGACGATTGTTCATTGAGGATCTGAACAGAATCGGAATTCAAAGTTGCACCAAACATTTCTTTCATTGCTTGCACGTTTGGGTCCGCCTCAAGCGATAAACGCGCGGCCTCTAAAGCTTCGTCACTGCGGCGCACCTCTTCCTGAACCGGCGTTTCATTTTTTGCATGCCCCAGCGATATGTCAACCCGCAACGTCTCCCCATAGTGCGACGACAACGCCTCACCCAGTGCCTGCTGCCGTTGAGCCGTAAGCAACGATTCAGAACGGTTATCAAGATCCAGGTATATGATATTTCCCTCTCGCCGCAGCATGGCGCAATTGCTCGCAAGCAATTTCGTCGC
>SMVB01066247.1_pt1 | contig 10753 bp, 6 predicted proteins | sample 2456461 | NCBI WGS metagenome assembly SMVB01 (sample SAMN11095934, study PRJNA526329) | marine sediment metagenome | biome: Marine sediment; feature: Surficial sediment; material: Deep marine sediment; isolation source: Hadal surficial sediment | place: Pacific Ocean | collected 2014-05 | depth 0-1...
AGACTTTTCTGGATAAAATCCCCGGCAACACCTTGCATGGAATCATCATAAAAACGAATGATTTGTGATAATGCCGATGTTGAGAAGAATGGTTCTCCATCGTGTTCCTGTTCTGAAATAATTTGTAACAAAATACCTCTGGTCAGGTCCTCATCAGTTTTTACATCCTTGACAACGAAATCAACACTATCCATGACTAACTGCCTGACATTATCAAGTGTGATGTATTTGCTGATTTCCGTGTCGTATAAACGACGGTTAGGATATTTCTTGATGACTCGTATCTCACTCATAACTTTTTGACCAGTTTGTTTTTAAAGCATTAATCGGAATATTCTCTGCCTTGTCAAAAATAGACAAGACAGGACAATATTAATTACATCATGTGTTGGCCACCATTCATTGAAAAGTCAGCACCAGTTGCGAAACCAGCTTCTTCTGAAGCGAGGAAATCAACCAATGCAGCAACTTCTTCAGGGGTACCAAGACGGTTCACAGGAATATTTGCAATGATGGAATTCCGAATCTCTTCGGAAACGGCCATGACCATTTCTGTTGCGATATAACCAGGAGACACTGTATTCACAGTTACGCCTTTACGAGCAACTTCCTGTGCCAGAGCCATGGTAAAACCATGCATGCCAGCCTTTGAAGCGGCATAATTTGTCTGACCCAGCTGGCCTTTCTGTCCGTTAATTGAAGAGATATTAATAATACGTCCCCAACCACGATCAGTCATACCTTCAATAAGTGGTTTTGTCATATTGAACAGTCCATCAAGGTTGATGCTCATGACAGCATCCCACTTTTCCTTGCTCATCTTCTTGAACATGCCATCTTTGGTGATGCCGGCATTGTTGACAAGAATATCAATTGGGCCAAGATCTTTTTCAACCTGATCTACCATTGCCTGACAGGCATCGAAGTCAGAAACATCGGCCTGATAGATGGCAATATCATGACCAGCCTTTTTGGCTTCTGCTTGCCAGGCCCTGGCTTTTTCTTCGTTACGATAGTTTGTTGCTACCCTGGCGCCGGATTCGGCGAGTTTAAGACAAATAGCTGCACCGATACCGCCTGTTCCGCCTGTAACCAGTGCCACTTTTCCTTTTAGATCTGACATTGTTCTTACCTCTCAACCGCTAGTGCAACACCCAGACCACCGCCAATACACAGTGTGGCCAGACCTTTTTTGGCGTCTCTACGTTTCATTTCATGGAGAAGAGTGACCAGTACACGGCAACCAGAAGCACCAATCGGGTGTCCCAGAGCGATGGCGCCGCCATTGACGTTTACTTTTGATGTATCCCAACCAACACCTTTATTGACCGAAATTGCCTGTGCAGCGAAAGCTTCGTTTGCTTCAATCAGATCCAGGTCTTCGTATTTCCAACCTGCTTTTTCCAGACACTTTTGGGTCGCCGGAATCGGACCTGTGCCCATAATGGTTGGGCTGACGCCCGCGCTAGAGTAAGCCGCGATAGTGGCTAGTGGTTCCAGGCCTAATTCTTTGGCTTTACTTTCTGACATCACAACCACAGCAGCGGCACCATCATTAAGTCCTGATGCATTGGCGGCTGTAACTGTACCTTCTTTATCGAATGCAGGGCGCATCTTTGCAAGTCCTTCTACAGTGACACCTGCACGTGGGAATTCATCTTTATCAAAAACGACTGGATCACCCTTACGTTGGGGTATTTCAACAGGGATAATTTCGTCATCAAAATTTCCTGCTGCCTGAGCGGCTTCCGTTTTATTCTGGCTGGCAGCGGCAAATTCGTCTTGTTCTTCGCGCGAGATCTTAAATTCTTTGGCGATATTTTCTGCCGTGACACCCATGTGATAATTATTGAATGCATCCCAGAGACCATCAACGATCATGGAGTCCTGTAATTTCCAGTCTCCCATCTTCTGGCCATCTCGTGATTTAGGCAGAACATGGGGCGACAGGCTCATGTTTTCCTGACCGCCAGCAACAATGATGTCGGCATCGCCACACATAATTGCTTGCGCAGCTAGATGAACAGTTTTCAGTCCACTCCCGCAGACCTTGTTGATGGTCATGCTAGGGGTGGTTTCTGGAATACCCGCTGCGATGGCAGCTTGTCTTGCCGGGTTTTGACCCGTGCCTGCTGTTAAAACGTGACCGAAGATAACTTCGTCTACCTGTTCAGGTTTAAGGCCAGCTCGCTCCAGCACACCGGAAATAACGGTTGCACCCAGTGAGTGGGCTGGTACGCCTGCTAATGATCCACCAAATGTGCCGATTGCAGTTCGGCCGGCAGCAACGATAACTACTTTCTCTGACATGTCCTCTTTCTCCAAATTATAATGTGGCACTTCATGCTCACAAATTGATGAGTTTCACATTGAGTTAATAATAATTATTATGGTGTGCACTCCAATCTACGCTGCAGTGCACAAAAATCTCAAGAATCTTAACAGAATCTTTGCACTGACTCCAGCGTCAACTTGTTCCAAAAATGGGATATCAGGTAAGCGAGGTGTGGAATGGGATTAGTTGTGTTAATTAGATGTGTAGGGCGCGATTATCTACGTCCAGGGCGGCTTCGTGGATGGCCTCTGAAAGTGAAGGGTGAGCATGGATGGTACGGGCAATATCTTCGCTGCTAGCATCAAACTCCATAGCCAATACGGCTTCAGCGATGAGTTCTGAGGCATTCGGTCCCAAAATATGCACGCCGAGGATTCTGTCACTGTGCTTGTCAGCCAATATCTTGACCATGCCCGTTGTGTCTCCCGTGGCCCTGGCTCTGCTATTAGCAATAAAGGGAAAAGTACCAATTTTGTAATCAATCCCGCTTGCTTCCAGCGCCTGTTCAGTCATGCCCACCCAGGCAATCTCCGGCCAGGTGTAAATGACCCAGGGAATGGTCTGATAATTCATGTCGCCCGGGTGACCGGCAATTCGTTCAGCAACAGCCACACCCTCTTCTGACGCTTTGTGGGCGAGCATAGGACCTCTTACTACGTCCCCTATGGCATAGATATTCGCCAGGTTGGTTTGGCAGTCATTATTAACCTCAATAAAGCCTCTTTTATCCATTTCAAGGCCACACGTTTCAGCGCCCAGGCCTTCAGTATTGGGTGTACGGCCCACGGCAACGATTAATTTATCAACGTTTATTTGTTGCTTGCCATCTGCATCTTCGTAAATGACGATGACTTCCTGATTGTTGGAACCAGTGCCTGTCACCCTTGCACCGAGTTTGATCTCCAGTCCTTGTTTAGTGAGAATTTTATAGGCCTCGTCTGATAGCTGATCATCAACAGGATCCAGAAATGACTCAAGGGCTTCAAGAATGATAACTTCAGATCCCAGGCGACTCCAGACACTGCCCAGTTCAAGACCAATGACCCCCGCACCGATGATGCACAGTTTTCTGGGTGTTTCATCAAAGGCAAGGGCACCAGTTGAGTCTACGATCCTGTCATTATCCACTTTCGCGGGCGAGATCTTGCTCGGGACAGATCCCGTGGCAATGATAATGTGTTTGGCGGAAGCAGTGAGGCTCTCTCCGCCCTCAATACCTGCGGGTAAAACCTCTATATGATATTGACCCGTTTCATCCTGCGATGTGATCTGTCCACGACCATGCAAAAGCTCGATATTATTTTTTTTGAATAGGCTGGCGATACCCTGCGTTAGTATATTAACAATCTTATCTTTGCGTGCGATCATCCTGAGAACATTCATACTGGCACCGGAAACACTGATACCATGATCGACAGCATCATTTTTTAGGTGTGAGAAATAATGTGTCGATTCCAATAAGGCTTTTGAAGGGATGCAGCCGACATTCAGGCAGGTGCCGCCAAGAGCAGGTTTGCCACTTTTTTTACACCAGCTCTCAACACAAGCAACAGACAGTCCTAATTGCGCACATCGAATAGCAGCAATATATCCACCTGGCCCGGCACCGATAATAATGACATCATAATTTTTCATTAACTTGTTCTTTTATTATTCTTTACCTGTTCCTCAGGCATATTTTGATTAATCTAGATTTGCAGCAAGAGTCTTGATGGATCTTCTATTTGTTCCTTAATCGAAACCAGGAATTGCACAGCTTCACGCCCATCAATAATCCGATGGTCATAAGACAGCGCCAGATACATCATGGGCCGGATTACGACCTCGCCATTCTCAGCGACAGGACGTTCCTGGATCTTGTGCATGCCAAGAATGGCACTTTGGGGTGGATTGATAATCGGTGTTGAAAGTAATGAGCCGAACACGCCGCCATTGGTGATGGTGAAGGTACCACCTGTGAGCTCCTCAATGGTTAATTTCCCCTCTCTGGCTTTTTGTCCTAATTCAGAAACCCTGGACTCGATTGCTGCAAGTGAAAGAGTGTCTGCATCTCTGAGGACAGGAACAACTAATCCGCGCGGGGAGCTGACCGCGATACCGATATCAAAATAACCTCGGTAAAGAATATCTTCACCATCAATAGATGCGTTGATGACAGGAAATTTTTTTAATGCTTCGACAATAGCCCGGGTAAAAAAGGACATGAAACCTAGTTTAACATGGTGAGTTTTTTGGAATTCTTCTTGATAGCGATGTCTTAGATCCAGCACCGGCTGCATATTAACTTCGTTAAATGTTGTTAGCAGGGCATTCTCATGTTGAGCAGCCAGTAGTCTCTCTGCGGTACGTTTGCGCAGTCGTGTCATTGGCACGCGTTTTTGAGGGCGTTGTTCTTTGTCTACGCTTGTTGCAGGCTTTGTGGCTTTCGGTGATTGTTTTTCTGTTTTAATGCTTTCTGACGCTATATTTTCTGCTATGACATCTTCTTGTGCTGGGGGTTTTGAATCAGGGGCAGGTTTTACTGAAGCATCTTTACTAAGTGCAGTCCCCAGGTGATTAAGAATATCTTCTTTGGTTATTCGGTCTGGGTGCTTGTGTGTCTTGATATCAGACGTTTGGAGATTTTTCTCTGATAATAGATGTCTAACAGCGGGACTCAACTTGGGTGTTTCTTCAACTGGATTAGAAATGGCTTGCTCTACTGCTGCTGGTTCAGGTTCTTGTTCAGGCGTTGGAACAGGTTCTTGTTTAGTTTTAGGGGTAGGCTCGGGATCCAGCAGTGTTTGTTGTTCAGGCGCATCCTCAATGGCTTGAATTGTTGCAGCAGGTGTTTCAACTGTGGATTGTTTTTCTGTATCAATTCTGGCGATTATTTCGTCACTTTCAACCTCTTCGCCATTCTGTTTCAGGATTTCAATGAGTACCCCGCTATTTGGTGCAGCAACTTCCAGCGTGACCTTGTCTGTCTCAATATCGATCAGGTTCTCGCCCCGCTTAACAGTTTCACCCACTTTTTTATGCCATTGAAGCAAGTTTGCTTCGGCAATTGATTCTGCAAGAACAGGGACTTTTATATCAACGGACACGCTTTTCTCCCCAGATACGTTAGTTTTATCAGATAAGAGACCAAATTATACACTAGTTATGTGCGGGCAAAGTTGATCGGGCCAAAGCTGATTAAGTCAGGCAGAACTGCTCGGGATGGAGCCCCGCTTATGCGTGACTTCAAGTTTGTCTAATTGCAGTGCATCTACCACCAATTCTTTTTGTTGCTCCAGATGTTTGGACATATTACCCACAGCGGGTGATGCTGAATAGAAGCGTCCAGCATAACCCATGACATGATGGTCATCGATACACCCAATCAGCGTTCCGCGGGACTGGAGGTAATACCAGCTGCCCTGGTTTTTTGGTTCTTCCTGTACCCAAACGACTTCTTTCAAATTTGAATATTTTTCTATGACTGCCCTGACTTCTTTCTTTGGAAACGGAAACAACTGTTCTATGCGTGCAATAGCGATATTTTCTATTTTTTTATCACGACGTGCTTCGAGTAAATCGTAATACACTTTCCCTGCGCAGAATAACAGGCGAGTAACTGCTGCGGGCTTTATTTGATCAATTTCACCTATGACTGTGTGGAATTTACCCTGTGATAATTCTTCAACAGGCGAGGCAGAAAGTTTATGACGTAACAAACTTTTTGGGCTTATAACAATTAATGGCTTTCTATAGGGACGTAACATCTGACGACGCAACATATGAAACATTTGCGCAGCAGTACTGGGAACGCAAACCTGTATATTTTCCTCTGCACAAAGTTGCAGGAAACGTTCCAGCCTTGCCGAGGAATGTTCTGGGCCCATACCATCATAACCATGAGGTAACAAACAGACGAGTCCACAATATCTTCCCCATTTTGCTTCACAGGAGCTGATAAATTGATCAAAAACAACCTGTGCACAATTAGCAAAATCACCAAATTGAGCCTCCCAGATAACCAGAGTATTAGGTTCAGCACAACTGTATCCATATTCATAAGCCAATACGGCTTCTTCGGAAAGTATGGAATTGATGACCAGAAAGTTGGCCTGGTTCTCATTGAGATGTTGCAGTGGTAACCAGGTTTCTCCATCTTTCTGATTATGTATTACTGCATGGCGATGGAAAAAGGTGCCTCGGCTACTGTCCTGTCCTGAAATTCTTACCGGGTAACCCGATTCAAGCAGGCTGGCATAAGCCAGGGTTTCAGCAAAACCCCAGTCAAATGGTAGCTCACCATTGCCCATTTTAACTCTGTTATCAATAATCCTCTGGACACTTTTATGTAATTGATAATGCTCTGGGAGCCGTGTGATTTTTTCTGCTAATTGCTGGACAGTTTCCTTATTAATTGATGTATCAACAGGCGTATCCCAGGCAGTGCCTATATAGGGTGTAAAATCGATATGAAATTCGGTATCTATATTTTGCGCATGCTTCCCTGAGACTCTTTCATTGTTATCAAGGGATGCAATGTAGTTGTCCGTTATTTCATCGACTTCTTCGTCATCCAGCAAGCCTCCAGTAATTAATTTGTCTGCATACAATTGTTTGACGCCCGGGTGCTGACGTATATGTTGGTACATCATTGGTTGTGTTGCTGACGGTTCATCGGTTTCGCTATGACCCTGTTTCCGATAGCAGACCATATCGATGACGACATCCTTGTTGAATTCCATCCTGTAATCTAAGGCCAGCTGCGCGACAAAACATACGGCCTCCGGATCATCACCATTCACATGAAAGATAGGAGCCTGCACCATTTTCGCAACATCAGTGCAATAAAGCGTTGACCTGGAATCAAGTGGATCACTGGTGGTAAAACCAATCTGGTTATTAATAATGATATGTATCGTTCCGCCCGTTGCGTAGCCACGCGTCTGTGAAAGATTAAATGTTTCCATCACAACACCTTGACCCGCGAACGCGGCATCACCATGGATGAGGATGGGAAGTACCTGATTTCTGGCAAAATCTTTTCGTCTTTCCTGACGTGCGCGAACGGATCCCTCGACGACAGGATCAATTATCTCAAGGTGGGAAGGGTTGAATGACAATGTCAGGTGTACATTGCCCCCGGGTGTTTCAATATCTGATGAATAGCCCTTGTGATATTTCACGTCTCCTGATCCGATATCACGAACATTTTTACCTTCAAATTCATCGAACAGCTCCGCGGGATTTTTGCCAATGGCATTGACTAGCACATTCAAACGTCCTCTGTGTGCCATACCGATGACAATTTCTTTGACGCCGGCAATGCCTCCGGATTGAACCAGAACATCTAACATAGGATTGAGGCTTTCAGCCCCTTCCAGTGAAAATCGTTTTTGACCCACGTATTTGGTGTGTAAATATTCCTCAAGTGCATTGGCAGCAATGATGCGTTCCAGAATACGTATCTTTTGATGTTTTTCGAAACTCGGTGTGGCACGGCAAGATTCAAGACGTTGCTGTATCCAACGTTTGATCTCAGTTTCATTGATGTGCATATATTCCACACCAATAGAACGGCAATAGGTTGTCTGGATAATATTGATGATCTCATGCAGCGGGATTTCATCTTCAGCATGCAATGAACCGGTATGAAAAAGGGTATCCATATCTGCTTCAGTTAATTCGTGATAGGCAGGATCCAGCTCCGGGACATTGGGTCTTTCATATTGTTTCAGAGGGTCAAGATCGGCCTGTCGGTGACCACGAAAACGATAAGCGTTAATCAGTTGAAGCACAGCCACCTGTTTTTGGTGAGCCGCAGCATCGGATCCAGTACCGATTACGGGGACTGTGCGTGCTTTCTGACGCGCTGCGTCATAGTGGGCTTTCTGTATGGACGAATGGGGGAGGTCCTTATGAGCATTTGGGTCTGCAAGTTGTAAAGTCTTGAAATAAAGTTGCCAGCTGTCACTGACACTTTTTGGTTCTTCTAGATAGGCTTCATACAATTCTTCTATATACCATGCGTTACCGCTGTATAGAATTGAAGACACTAACTCATTCATAGGTTATCCTTGGTGTGCCGAGGCCTGTCTACTCCAGCGTATTCGCATGTAAAAGTGCCTGTAAAAGAGAAAAATAATAGTAAATAACCGCTGTTTTCAATGAGTAGCAGCCGATACTTTAAGTTGTTTTTGTAAATACACTGATAAGTTTAAACGAATTAACAATTTTTTCATAAAAAACATAACTAAGTGATGGACTAGCACAGTATTCACTATTGTTGCAATGCCATATTTGGAGGTATGCTTGCTCACTTTATTAACTTTCAAACAAAATATTGAGCAGTTTTTGGAGGGTGTTTGATGTCGCATACGGTAACAATTATCGATAACAAGACCGGTAAACAATTAGAGTGTCCAGTGTATGAAGGGACTTATGGCGATCCAGTCATAGATACCAGTGCACTAAATAAAGAACTCGGGATGTTCACGATAGACCCAGGTTTTAGCATTACTGCCTCCTGCCGAAGCGCGATTACTTATCTCGATGGCGAAAAAGGTGTGCTTCTGCATCGTGGCTATCCTATTGATCAATTGGCAGAGCAGAGTACTTACCTGGAAGTTTGTTATTTGTTGCTCTATGGAGAGTTACCCACAGAAACTGAATATGAACAGTTTCGTGCAGAATTGAATAAACGCAATTTGGTACATGAGCATCTAGAGCGTTTTTATAGCGGCTATCGTTACGATGCCCACCCTATGTCCATGTTGATTGGTGTTACGGGTGCATTATCTTCCTATTATCATGAAGCAATGGATCTTGATGATCCTGAGGATCGCGATCTGACTGCCAAACGCATTATTGCCAAGATGCCTATTTTGGCTGCACATTGTTATAAACATTCCGTAGGGCATCCATTTGTATATTCACGAGATGATCTTGGTTATGTCGAGAATTTCCTGAACATGATGTTCTCGGTACCGATGCGTGACTATGAGCCAGAGCCCATTGCTGTTAAGGCACTTGACCTGATGTTGATCCTGCATGCTGATCATGAACAGAATGCATCAACCTCAACAGTACGTCTGGCTGGTAGTGCGGAAACCAACCCGTTTGCCTGTATTACTGCAGGTATTGTGACCTTATGGGGACGTGCACACGGAGGCGCGAACGAGGCTGTGTTAAATATGTTGGGTGAGATTGGCGATATTAAGAATATTCCCCAGTTTATTGCACGCGCAAAAGATAAAGAAGATTCTTTCCGCTTGATGGGCTTTGGTCATCGTGTTTATAAGAACTTTGATCCAAGAGCAACCATTATTCGCAAGGCATGTCATGATTTGCTTGAAGCAGTTGATACTATCGATCAGCCGTTACTGGATATCGCCATGGAACTTGAAGAAATCGCGTTGAAGGATGATTATTTTATTGAGCGCAAGCTTTATCCTAATGTTGATTTTTACAGCGGCATTATTCTCAAGGCACTGGGTGTCCCAACAAGTATGTATACGGTCATGTTCTCTTTGGCTCGCTCGGTTGGCTGGATATCACAATGGCTGGAGATGATGGAAGATCCAGATTTCAGAATTGGTCGTCCACGACAGCTCTACATTGGTGCTGAAAAGCGGGATTATGTGCCGATAGATAAACGCTAGGCAAAAACTTTATTTAACAACATAACTATAAGAAAGAAGGGCGGAAAAGATGAAGCCTCCAGTTCGAGTTGCGGTAACAGGTGCTGCTGGTCAGATCTGCTATTCATTGCTATTTAGAATTGCTGCCGGTGAAATGCTGGGTAGTGATCAACCCGTATTTTTCCAACTACTGGAAATTACACCCGCAATGAAAGCCCTGGAAGGGGTGGTCATGGAAATTGATGACTGTGCTTATCCACTGACGGCTGGTTTTGTTTTAACTGATGACGTCAATGTTGCGTTCAAGGATGTTGACTATGCGCTATTGGTGGGCGCAAAGCCTCGTGTTGCCGGGATGGAACGTAGCGATCTACTGGCAGCAAACGGAGGCATATTCAAGATTCAGGGTAAGGCACTGAACGAACATGCCAGTCGTGAGGTCAAGGTCGTTGTGGTCGGTAATCCGGCCAACACTAATGCCAATACGGCAATGATCAATGCACCGGATCTAAGCCCTAAAAACTTCACAGCACTGACTCGTCTGGATCATAATCGTGCTCTGGCACAATTGGCAGCGAAGACAAATTCAGATGTCAGTGATATCAAGAAGATGATCATTTGGGGGAATCATTCGACTACACAATATCCTGATCTGAGTCATACGACGGTCGCGGGCAAAGCTGCGCATGATCTGGTAGATAGAAGCTGGTATGAAAATGACTATATTCCAAGGGTGGCTAAACGTGGTGCCGAGATTATTGATGCACGTGGTGCCTCAAGCGCTGCATCGGCAGCCAATGCT
>SMVB01267327.1_pt1 | contig 10753 bp, 8 predicted proteins | sample 2456461 | NCBI WGS metagenome assembly SMVB01 (sample SAMN11095934, study PRJNA526329) | marine sediment metagenome | biome: Marine sediment; feature: Surficial sediment; material: Deep marine sediment; isolation source: Hadal surficial sediment | place: Pacific Ocean | collected 2014-05 | depth 0-1...
CAGGCTTGACAACCCAAAAAACCTGCCCCACCCAACACAGTTAGAAACATCCAAAAAACAACACCGTTCTTATTCTCCCTGTGACCTTCCTGAACCGCTCGTATCATAGTGAATGAACTGAACAGTAACACAAATGTCATCAGGGTTACAAATAACAAGGGGTAATGTCCATCCAGGCCCGGAAAAGTGCGAAACACAAAGTCCGGCAAAGGCCATGTCGGCATACTCGCCCTCAGAGCCCCGTAGGCAATTAAAAAACCCGCAAAAGTAAAGGCATCAGATATCAGGAAATACCACATCATGATTTTTCCATAACTGCTTTTGAACGGAGACTGTGCGCCTGTCCACAAGTCCTTCTCGTCCTGATGTGTATCGTGTGCCGTTGTTATCGTCTCAGCCATGCGTAAACTTATCTAGCAATGAGAATAAATACAAAAAGATATAGCCATAGTACATCGACAAAGTGCCAGTACTGTGTAACAAGTGAAAATCTGAGTTTGCGCTTTTCAGTTACCTCAAACGGTAATGTAAATGCATGAAAAACTGCCACTCCAAGAGCGGTAAGGCCACCAAGAATATGCAAGGCATGAAGCCCCGAAATCACGTAGAAAAATGAACCCGATGGATTACCGTCCAGAGGCACCCCAATATTGTACAGGGCGTTCCAGCCATAATATTGCAAAATGATAAATCCGATACCCAAAAAGAATGTCACAGTCAGGGTCATCTGATATTTAAATTTCTGACCTTTTGCAAATGCTGCATAAGCATAATGAATGCAAGCGCTGCTGGTTAAAAGTACGATTGTGCTGATATAGAATATTTCTGGCACCTGATATTCCTGCCAATTACCGGCGGCCTGTCTTACCAGATAAGCACTTGTAAACGCAGCAAACATCATGAGTATACTGGCCATGCCGGCATACAACGCAAATTTATGCGGATGTATGCGATTGCGTCCCGGATATGTCAATGCGTCCTGTGACATTACGATATCAGGGTTCCGATAAGAATGATAGTCAACACCAAAGGCAAAAAAGCAAATGAACTAAACATCAGTTTACGGGCAGATGCCCGGTCGAAATCTTTGTAAAACTGATAGCTTTTGGAGATAAACCATACCGAAATCAGCAGGACTCCTATTGTCGTGACCAGATCGGTAACGCCGAGCCACAATGAAATTCCACAGAGTGGAATCAGCAGTAAACTGTAAAGCATCGCATTGAGCCCAAGTGTTGGGTCGACCTTCCCGTCTCTACTTGGCAACAATTTGAAACCGGCATTCTTATACTCGTCGAATGAAAGCCAGCCAATAGCCCAGAAATGCGGAAACTGCCAAATAAACTGTATCAAAAACAAGATAATTGCCAGCCAGGTCACTTCACCTTCAAATGCAACGCATCCGATCAGCGTAGGCAGAGCTCCGGGAATTGCTCCCACAGCTACAGCGGCCGTACTGTATCGTTTCAATGGCGTATAGATAAATGCATATAAAATAAAGGACAAGAACCCAATGAACGCAGTCAACGGATTAAAATAAGCCAGCATAATCACGCCTATAAACAGCATCACACCAGCGATCACGATCGCTTCCGAAACTGCCATACTGTTGGATGCAACCGGGCGGTCCTTTGTCCGTTCCATGAGCTTGTCAAAATCACGTTCCAATATTTCATTCATGGCATTCGCTGACGCAGCAACAAGGAATCCCCCAATGGCAAGAATGACCGCAGGCAGAAATGAGATGCCTGTTCCGGCAGCGATCGCAAATGCTACAACTGAACTGAATACCACGGTCAATGTGAGTCGCCATTTTACAAGCACTCCGACCTCGCTTATCCAGCGGCCAAAACTCCAGGTTAACTGCTTTGTTCTTGTCTCAGACATATCGCTTCAATATCATCCGGCGTGCTCGCCCGAAACTTCACCTTCTTTTACCGGTATGTGCTGTTGCACAAAATCTTTTTCGCCATCAGTCGTACTGTAGTCGTATGCCCAGCGATGCACGACCGGGAGTTTTCCTGGCCAGTTTCCATGCGTTGGTTCGATAGGAGTTGTCCATTCAAGCGTAGTTGCCCCCCATGGATTTTTCTTTTTAACCTTTTTACCGTAGAAAATACTGTAGAAAAAGTTGATAACCATAATCATTTGAGCGGCAAAAACAATAATTGCAGCTATCGTAATTATTTTATTGAGGTCTGAAAACTGACTGAATGTGTCGAATGAGTCAAATCGATAATATCTACGTGGCACCCCGGCAATTCCAATATAGTGCTGCGGCCAGAATATAAGATATGCCCCCACAATTGTGATCCAAAAATGGATCTTTCCCAGAAGCGGGTTCATAAACCTTCCAAACATCTTTGGGAACCAGTGATATACGCCCGCAAACATTCCAAAGAAGGCTGCTACTCCCATCACAATATGAAAGTGCGCAACGACAAAATACGTATCGTGCAATTGGATATCGAGCGCTGAACTCCCCAGGAAAATTCCTGTAAGCCCACCGGATATAAACATAGATACAAACCCGATTGAAAACAGCATCGGCGTATTCAATCTCAGGTTTCCTTTATATAATGTTGTAATCCAGTTGAACACCTTCACAGCAGATGGAACTGCGATGATCAATGTAAAGATCACGAAGAAATTAGAGATAAACGGATTGACCCCGGACATAAACATATGGTGTGCCCATACAATAAATGACAGAAAAGCAATCGCCAGAATCGAATATACCATAGCGCGATAGCCAAATATCGGCTTGCGTGAATTGACAGCAAGCACCTCCGATACGATTCCCATCGCAGGCAAAATGATAATATATACCTCGGGGTGACCAAGAAACCAAAACAAATGCTGATATAGAATTGGACTCCCTCCCACTACATCGAGCGCATGACCATTTATATAAATGTCGCTGAGATAAAAACTGGTACCCATTCCCCTGTCAAACATCAACAAGAGAAATCCCGCTATGAGTACAGGAAATGAAAGCAGACCGATGATAGCGGTAACAAAAAATGCCCAAATCGTCAATGGCATGCGCCACATGGTCATCCCCTTTGTGCGCAGATTAAGAACGGTCGTGATATAATTTATTCCTCCCAATAATACAGACACCACAAAGAGTGTAAGGCTCACCAACCACATTGTCATACCAGCTCCGGAACCAGCTGATGCTTCCGGAAGGGCACTCAATGGAGGATACGCCGTCCAACCTCCGGCAAAAGGTCCTGTGCTTAAAAACAACGATAAAAACAGAACAACCCCTGCGAGGAAGAAAAACCAATATGACAACATATTCAGGAATGGAGAAGCCATATCCCGCGCACCTACCTGAAGGGGAATAAGTAGATTACTGAAAGTACCACTAAGGCCGGCGGTCAATACAAAGAACACAAGTATGGTCCCGTGCATCGTCACGAGAGAATAATAAAACTCCTGCGACAAAGCACCCATTCCGGTCTCCTCGTTGATCTGGATCCATTGGCCGAGCAACGGCTTTAACCAAGCCATACTCTCTTCGGGAAATCCAAGTTGCAATCTGAAGATTACCGACATCCCTGCACCAATAATTGCCCAGAACATTCCGGTAATAAGGAATTGCCGTGCAATGATCTTATGATCCTGACTGAAAATATAGGTCGTGATAAAGTTCGACCGGTATTTGTCCCCTTCATGTTGTTCATGAAAGTGATCCTCAAAACCGTGTTCGCGGATCAATACATCTTCTTCAACTACATGCGCATGTGCCATAAACTTGGGAATATTTACTGTGCGATGATTTTAAGTTCTGTCCTTCTGTTTTGAGCTCTGCCCTTCTCAGTATCATTATCCGCAGTCGGACGTGATTGTCCATATCCCACTGCCTTCAATCTCGATGCATCAACACCAAGCTTTACCAACTCTGCAACGACAACATCTGATCGCTGTTGAGACAAACTCATGTTGAGATCTGCATCTCCTGTATTATCTGTGTGCCCTCCGACTTCAAAGTGTAGATCCGGATATTTTCTCAAAAGCTCAACAGCATTACTCAATTCGTATTTTGAATGCTCTGTAAGAGTCGTCGATCCGGTCTCAAAAGTTGTGTATTTCATTACTACAATCTTCTCTTGAACTTCAGGATTAGCAAGAAGGCTTTCAATCTCTGTAAAAAACTCGTCGTGCCGCTCTGAGATTTCCGAGTCAAATATCTCCCCCAATCTCGAATCATGGCGGGTATTCCGGATATTGGACATGTAGTATGAATTCTGTGACTCAAGCCAGGCCTCATATTCGACTTCAGTCACAATGCGCACAATACGCCGCATGGCAAAATGGCTGGAGCCACAAAGCTCGGCACATGCCAGTTCATAATTATAAACTTCCCACATGAGTGGGCCATCCGGATCACTCGGATCAGAAGGCACATTGTACTCGGGATACTGACTCAACGCAAGGCGATAATCTTCAGTCGTTGTCACCGGCGTAAACACAAAAAATGTCGGTATTCCAGGCACCGCATCCATTTTGACTCTAAAGTGCGGCAGATAGAAACTATGCAGCACATCGCGAGAATTGATCCGCACACGTACTTTTTTATTTACGGGTAATACAATTTCACTGGGATGAATATCGTCAAGGTTCTTATCATCAGACCATATCTGTCCGAGAGGATTGGCTCCTGTAATTTTCCTAAAATCCTTGCTACCTAATAATCCATCGGGGCCGGGATATCTCAGGTGCCAGGCAAACTGATAGCCAGTAACTTCTATCTCAATCACGTCTTCGTCAGGAGATACATCGGCCATAATACCATTCCAGGCAACGAGCCCTTTGACTACTAAAAAAACCATGACGACAGCCGGAATCGAAGACCAAACAATTTCAAGTGTGTTATTGTGAGAGATAAATGTAGCCTTCTGTCCCTTTCTCGCTGAGTACTTCCAACCAAAGTAGAACAGTAGCACATGGGTTATTACAAAAACAATTCCTGTAAACCACAGTGTTGTATCGAACAATGAATCCAACTCACTACCATGTGCAGATGCTGATTGGTGTGGCCCATAGCCCATCATCCAATTCTTGTAGTAAGCAGCAGATAAAAAACAGAGTGTGAGAAAGACAACCATAAAGACCATCAGCCACCTGCCCTGTGTGCGGTTACTTCTCAGTTCCATCTCCTCTTCCCCTCTGATCCTGGCGGAGAGTTCCGTGACCTTCCCAATTTGTACAACGACAATTGCGAGAAGAATGAGTATTGCTATTACTATTAATCCAGTCATTAGTATCCTTCTTTACTCTACGTGATGATGTACACTTTCCGCCAGATAAGGATCATTCTTAGGCACCAATCCCGCTCTTGTCAACATTGCAAATGAGAAGTACAGAAAGAAGCCAAGAAATCCGATCATCGTTCCAAATTCAAGGAAACCGGGTAGGCTAAATCCTGCAGTAAAACCACCATGCACGGTTATGTGCTCACCACTTTTATCGGCGAGTTCATGCATTGTATTTAAAATACCCGGTTTTAACATGAGGAAAAAATCCAGCCAATGTCCGAGAAAAACGACTGCTGAAACGAAAACCATCACTCCTAGTTTCCGCTTTGTATCATTGCGCAAGAGGATTATAAACGGCAGTGCAAAATTGACAATCACATTACCAAAAAACAGCACCGGATAATTATCCAGTCTTTGTTTAAAGTAAATTGTTTCCTCACCGAAATTGGCGTACCAAATCAGCATGTATTGCGAGAACCACAAATAGGTCCAGAAAATCGAGAATGCAAATAAATACTTGCCCAGGTCGTGTAAATGCTCTGTATTGACCAATCGGAAATAACCAAGCGACTTGAGGTAATACATCATAATGATGGTCATTGCCAGCATGGCCACAAGCATACTTGCTGCATTATACCACGCAAAGATCGTACTGTACCAATGCGCATCTACCGACATCACCCATTGCCAGATCACGACTGCCGATCCAAATCCGATCAGTGGCAGTGAGGCTGCAGCCCAAATCCGGCTTTTACGGTGCAATGCGAAGGTCAAATCTCCCTCGGTATCCTCTCTTTTCGAAAGCCCTCTCAACTTAAGCAGCACAAAAATCCAGATGCCCATGACAATCAGGGTACCGAATGTGTACCAGTTCTTGTTTAAAAAAGAGCTTTTGCCCTGAAGTATCTTATCGTTTGCCACTGATTCAGCATCTGCCCAGTGATAAAGGTTGTGCCATCCTCCCCAAATTCCTGCAGCAACTATGAGCATCAGTATAAGCCCGGGGATCAAAAACAGCGCATATGCTTCCCAAACCCGTTTGAAGACCACGTTCCATGCCGACCATGCCGTTATGTGTACACTCCACATGAAAAATGCCAATAAACCAATACCGGTAAAGAACACGGAGTTGTGCAATATATTGGACCAGAAACGCGTATGCATCGGATCGTCACCCATGAAAGTCATTACCATGCTCACAAGTCCGATTGCGATCATGATCAATAACGAAGAGCGTAGTCCGCGTTTAAATGTGAATTGATTCATCCTGACCTTTTCTTCCGGTTTTACCTATTAATGTCCACCGTGATCTTCCTGACCACCGCCTTGTTCTTCATTCATCCCACCACCTTCTTCATGTGCATCCTCATCCATTGCCTTATCGTCCATCACTACAAGAGTTCCGGGAATATCCTTTGTAAATGTGTTTTCGTCCTCATTGTAAACCAGCCCCTGTTCTTTTGCCTGCAGTGACCTGATATAGTGAATCACCTGCCAGCGCTCTTCATACGAAAGCTTATCAGCATGCGACCCCATCACATTCTTACCATACATAATAGCGTGATAATATCTTCCGTTTGACGCTGAATAAAACTCTTGTTGCTGAAAATTTGCCGGGGCAGCCGGGTAAGCACCTTCAGTAATGCCTTTGGCTGGGTTTGCCTCCCGGACCAGAAATCCCAATCCATCAGCTTTCACGCCATGGCATATACCACAATAGATTGTGTATAACTCCTTTCCGTGCTCAAGACCAACAGCGGTGATCGGATAAGGGTTGTCGATGATTTCTTCCATCGCCCTGGTCCGTTCCTCATCCGTATCATCATAATAATAAGGTACATGTCCATTAGCCGTATATGCAATACCTGTCGGTGAAGACTCACCTGTAAACTCCGATTTAGCATTTAAGACACCGGCCATGTCATCCTGATAATGGGCTGAGACATAACCACGAGGGATTGTACCGTTGACCGGTAAGCGCGGTTGCACAAACTTCTTATACTCTGCTTCAGTTCCCCACGTATTGTAGAAATAATAGTCGTACAGATTGGCCTCATACGCGGTAGAGTGTGACATATCCGGCATAAACTCATGACCGCGTTCTTCACCTCCGGCAGGGCTGCAACCCTGGGCTGCAACTAAGACCGTAAGAATGCCTGCGTATAATATTCTCAATTGCATAACTGCGAATTAGATCGATTTTTCATTTATCACTGATGCACCCGTTTTCTCAAGGAATGAGCGGTATTTGCTTCCATCCTCATTCGTTACGTCAAAGGCAAGACAAAATTTATCATCCGTTATTCTTGTATCCAAAATGGGATTGTTCACACCCGGCCCTTGCCCATTCACGATGAAAAATGTCAACACCATGCCGATTGCAGAAAACAATACCGTGAGTTCGAATATGATAGGAATCCAGGCAGGAATTGAAAAGAACGGTTTACCTCCAAAAATTTGCGGCCAATCGCGCGTAAAAATCCAAGTAATACCGATGAAGGCGGTGAGTGTCCCGATTAATCCAAAAATAAATCCCCCAATGTGCAGACGGGATTCGGACAATCCAAGAAGAGAATCCAGCCCGTGTACGTGAAATGGTGAAAACACATCCCAGATATCCAGCTGATCCGCATTGGCTTCTTTAACTGCTGAGAGCAATTGCTCAGGTTTGTCGTATAGCCCGTACACAATATTCTTATCTGCTACGCTCATGACTCTTGCTCTACTTTTTGAATAGTTTCTGCCACAATCTCTTCGTGGTGATGTCTTGTTTCATCGACGTATTGATTTCCTGCGGAAGTTAAAATATGTTTGATCTCAGCGATGGCTACAACTGGTGCCACACGTACGAAAATCAAAAAGAAAGTGAAGAATATTCCAAGGGTACCAATGAAAATTCCTACCTCGACCATTGAAGGCACGTAGAAACTCCAACTCGATGGGAGATAATCCCGTGCGAGCGTAGTAGCAATAATGACAAAGCGCTCAAACCACATCCCGATATTCACAAATATTGCTATAAAAAATGTCCATGGAATACTTCGCCGTATTTTTCTAAACCAGAATAATTGAGGAGTCAAGACATTGCAGGTCATCATACCGAAGTACGCCCACCAATACGGTCCCAACGCCCTGTTGAAAAAAGCAAATTGCTCATAGACATAACCTGAATACCAGGCAATGAATAATTCAGTCATATAAGCGACCCCTACGATTGTTCCCGTGACGAGAATCACCTTATTCATCGATTCGATATGCGCCTTCGTGATATACTCCTGAAGGTTTAAAACCTTCCTGGTAATAATCACAAGTGTTTGCACCATTGCAAACCCTGAAAAGACAGCTCCCGCGACAAAATAGGGAGGGAAAATTGTGGTGTGCCATCCCGGAATCACAGAAGTGGCAAAGTCAAAACTCACAATCGTGTGTACCGAAAGTACAAGAGGCGTGGCGAGTCCTGCAAGAATCAAAGACAGCGATTCATGACGTTGCCAGTGCTTTGCAGCTCCGGTCCAGCCAAATGCCAGTCCGCTGTATACCTTTTTCCTCAAGCCCCTTGCACGATCCCTTACCGTTGCAAAATCAGGGATTAATCCTGTATACCAGAATAGCAGGGAGACGATGAAGTACGTACTGATGGCAAACAAATCCCACAGAAGCGGCGAATCGAAATTTGGCCACAAAGGTCCGCGTGTATTTGGGTAAGGAAAAAAGTAAAATATAACCCACATCCGCCCGACGTGAATACCGGGAAAAAGCGCGGCGCACATTACAGCGAAGATGGTCATGGCCTCTGCAGCCCTGTTTACCCCAGTCCGCCATTTCTGCCTGAACAAGAGAAGGATTGCCGAAATCAGAGTGCCCGCGTGGCCGATACCGATCCACCAAACAAAATTTGTGATATCCCAACCCCAACCGATGGTCCGGTTGAGGTTCCAGGTACCGATCCCGATCCAAATGGTATACAGGATACAGACCATTCCCAACGTCAGTGCAGACACAGCCGCTATGAATGCCAACACCCATGCTCTGGTGGGAGTGCGTTCGGTGGGAGAACAAAGGTCTACCGTAACATCATGGTAGGTCTTGTTTCCCAGAACTAATGGCTCACGAATTGGAGATGTGATTGCGGTCATTAATTGTATTCTTTATCTCGCTCTTTCGAACCTTGCTTATATTAAAATTCTCTACGCTGTTAAGCGTCGATATCTTTATTATTGATCCTCGCCTGATAATTGACAGACGAATCAGTATTCACTTCTTCAAGAACAATGTAATTGAGTGGTGATTTCAATTTTTTATTCAAATCACCGCGTTCATTGTTCATATCACCAAATGTGATCGCACCTGTAGGACAAGCCGTTTGGCAGGCACTTTTCACATCGATATCGAGCAATGCACGTTTTTCCGTCTTTGCCCTCAACTTGCCTTCCTGCAATCTCTGTACGCAGAAACTACATTTCTCAATGACTCCGCGCACGCGCACAGTTACATCCGGATTGAGCACCATCCGGGTAAGATTGTCGGCGGCCCATGGCACCTCCGCATTCGCATCAATTCCACGCTCGTTTATCGGCCACAAATCAGCCGCAGTATAGTCGAACCAGTTGAAACGACGTACTTTATAAGGACAGTTGTTTGCACAATAACGGGTTCCGACACAGCGGTTATAGACCATTTGGTTAAGTCCTTCCGAACTGTGATTCGTAGCGTTGACAGGGCAGACATTCTCACATGGTGCGTTGTCGCAGTGCTGGCACATCATCGGTTGATACACGACACTTGGATTGTCGACATCTCCATAATAATACCTGTCGATGCGCAACCAGGTCATCTCGTGATGGCGGCTCACCTCCTCTTTCCCCACGACGGGCACATTATTTTCAGCTATGCAGGCCACAGCACAAGCGCCACAACCGATACATGCATTGAGATCAATGTGCATCCCCCAGTGATGACCCTCTTTGTACAAGTCGTCATAACCGGCATAGATTGACTGGTCGTTGAGGTACTGGTGATGCTCACGCTCGTGCTCGAGATCGTGCACAAACTGTTCGACATCATCCAGATGAGCTCTTCTGATTACGGTTCTGTCAACAAGGGAGCCTTGCGGTCCCTGCTTTACTGCCCCGAAATATGTATTAAATACTGTTGCGGCCTCATCGGCATTTATTACCTTCTGGGTCGCTTTATCAATGCCCTTCACGCCCATGGTATGATGGTATTGGACAGCTGAATAGTGCTCTTCCTCGCCTTGCTTTCCGGACAACTCCGCACCGCTACTCATATACTGCGTGAGGCCTTCTTCATTAGAAGTCAGCCATTTCTGAACGTTGACACCGACGCCGGTTCCGGCACGCCCTCCTTTTGTACGACCAAATCCAAGTGCGATTGCTATTGTGCCTTGCATTTGACCAAATTGCTTGATCACAGGCACACGCTCCGTATTCTCCCCAATTGTAAGATCTGCCAGATCTCCATCTTCA
>SMVB01021919.1_pt1 | contig 10752 bp, 8 predicted proteins | sample 2456461 | NCBI WGS metagenome assembly SMVB01 (sample SAMN11095934, study PRJNA526329) | marine sediment metagenome | biome: Marine sediment; feature: Surficial sediment; material: Deep marine sediment; isolation source: Hadal surficial sediment | place: Pacific Ocean | collected 2014-05 | depth 0-1...
GGAGTGGGGCATCGATATGTCGCGCGGACGCGACCGTGTCGATCGCGTCCGCGTCGAAGCCGGCCCGCCATTCGGCGGCCATAATCGAAAGCGGGATGATGGGAACCCAGGACGGCAGGTAGTAAAGAAGCCACGCGTGATGGGCGACCGTGTTGCGATAGGTGTCGAACGGGGCTTCAGCGATCACCGCGCGTATGTCGGGCTGGTCTGCGGCGGCCAAGAGGACAGCGACGGCTCCCATTGAATGTCCCATCAGCACGATCCCTTCGTCGGCGAGGTCGGCGTCGCGCAAGTAGTTCATGGCGGCGCGGACGTCCTCGCTCTCGAGGCCGCCAAGGCTCGTGTACTTGCCTTCGCTCCCTCCGTGGCCCCTCAGGTCCGGCAGGATCACGGTGTGGCCGCGCTCGATCATAGGTCGTGCATGCACCTGATAGCTTTCGAGGGTGTTGCCAAGGCCGTGGACGATGACGAATGCGGCTTTGTCCGTTTCGCCGCGTGCTATCCACGCTCGTAGCCGCAGCCCACCAGAGTCGAGCTCGACGGCCGTGTAGCCAATCGGCGGTGTCTCGGAGACGCCGCCCGGGTACGTCCGGGTCATGACGTACGAGAAAGCGAGCGGTAGCCCGATGAAGAAAGCACTCCCGTACAGAAGAAGCCGGAGCAGGATGCGGCGTGCCCGTTCGTTCATATGCTTTACGAGTCTACTCCTGAAAGCCGACGCCCTGCATTAGTCTCGCTATCTACGACGACCGATTGGAAATTTGGAGCGACGGAACATTGCCGTTCGGAGGGTTCCCGAGGACTTGAGAAGAGAACACCCGTCTCGACTACGGAATCCGCTCATAGCAGACGTGTTCTATCGACGCGGACTCATAGGTCGTTGGGGTTGTGGGACCCAGAAGATCGTCGAGCTCTGCGTTCGCGCCGGACACCCCGAACCGGAGTTCGGGGGAACTTAGTTGACGAGCGACAGTTGCAATTCGCAACTGAAACGAATGGAATGGCTTCAGAAAGATCCAAGTCGAGAGGAGACTGTCCATGAAATCGAGCCGTTCCGCCACCGCTTACTCTTTCTTCATCGCATTCACGTTAGCCCTGACTGCTTGCGCGGCGCCCGAACCGTCTCCCCCACCGACCGCAGAGCCCGCGGTGCCTTCGGTGGAGGTCGAGTACACGCTGGGCACCGAGAACACCCACAACCGCTGGAGCCGTGCGATCCCTCCCGTGCTGACGGTGCCCTCCGGAGCCATCATCGAGATCGAGACGAAGGAGGCGACCGACGGGCAACTCACGCTCGATTCCGGAGTCGAAGTGATGGCGAACTTGGATTTCGATCCGATCCATCCCCTCACAGGGCCGATCTACGTGGAAACCGCCGAACCGGGTGACGTACTCGCGGTGACCTTCCATAAGATCGATGTACTGGGTTGGGGGTGGGCAGGCGTCATTCCCGGTTTCGGTTTCCTCGCGGATGAATTTCCCGACGCCCGGCTGAAGACGTTCAGCTTCGAAGAAGGCCAGACTCACGTGCAGTTCGACGACAACATCTCGATTCCGCTCCGCCCCTTCCCCGGAGTGATCGGCGTCGCACCGGCTACCGAAGACGAACTGGTCACTATCCCACCACGCGAGAACGGCGGCAACATGGACAACCGTTACTTGGGAGTGGGCACCACCGTCTACTTGCCGGTCCTCGTCGAAGGGGCCCTGCTGTCCATCGGCGACACTCATGCCGCGCAGGGCGACGGGGAGGTTGGCGGCACTGGCGTCGAAGCCCCGATGCGCATCCTCCTGGAGGTCGAAGTGCGGAAGGGTGGTCGCGTGCTGGCGGAGCCTGAATACGAGACCGATGAGTATTACGCGGTGACCGCCTTTGGCGAAACGATCGACGAGGCTGCACGAAAAGCAACACGCTTCATGATCAATTACCTCGAGGCGGAGCGGGGGTTGTCCCGCGTAGACGCGTACCTGCTCTGCTCGCTTGCAGGAGACCTGAAGATTTCAGAAGCTGTGGACATGCCCCACTACCTGGTCAGCATGCACATGCCGAAAGGGATTTTTCGGGTACCGCCAAGTTGACGAGATTCAGCGCTGAGCACGGATTCAGGTCGACCTAAGTAAGTGCTTGGAGACCGTCGGGGATGCACGAATTTCAGGGACTGTCGAAACTAACGGCGTCGCTGATGTGCACACCGTTCGCGAGCGTCTTGTGCACCGGACAGCGCCCCGCTACCTGCGCAAGTCGTTTTCTTTGCGCGTCGTCGAAAGATCCGCGGAGGGTGACATGCGATTGAATGCGCTCGATGAATCCGTCGGTGCGCTCGTCGCAGTCACTACAATCGTCGACATGGACGCGGTCGAACTCGAGCCGGACGTCGACACCGGCAAGCTCGATGCCCTTGTGGTTCGCATAGAGCCTCAATGTGATGGTGATGCAAGCGGCGAGGCTCCCCAATAGGATCTCGTAGGGTGTCGGCCCGATGTCGGTGCCGCCCGCTGCGAGAGGCTCGTCGGCACTCCAGGTGAACTGACGAGCGCGGATCGTCGCGACCGTACCCTCTCGAAGCTCTGCAGTGACGTGAGACATTTTCGTCCTCCTCTTTCTTTAGAAGTTCAAAGTGCGTTGACGTTTCTTCCTCGAATCAGCAAGAGCAAGCACCGTGCCATCAAAAAAGCCGTGGAAACAAGGAGCTCGAGATCGTAGCCCGTGACATTGCGCGGGAGCCGCGAAATCCCGAGCCCGGCGGTGCAACGCACAGGCGGTTTACGCCAGTTGCAGAGGACTGGCATCGCTCTTGCGCTAACGAAACCGATAGGAGGTATCTGCCTGACGAGTACACCGCGTCGAGAAACTCGCCGCTCTCACCAATCGCTGCTCATTTGCTGAATCAAGCCGTATTCACGGGCCAGTTTTGTTATTGACAGTATATACTGTTAATACTATAACTCCATTGTGAAGAGAGAGGCTATCGAAGAGCGGCTGCGTCCGTATCTCGGTCGAGACGACCTCACGCTCGAGGAGCTCGTCGAGGTCGCTGATGGGCTCCTTCGGGAGCTGGCGCCGAAGCAGTCGCGCTACAAGGTTACGGAGCGTCCGGACGGACGCACCATCCGGTACTACATCACGCAGAAGCTTCTGCCGAGACCGGAGAGCTACGAGGGCGGTCGCGCCCGCTATTCCGGTCAGCATTTGACGCGACTGCTGCTGTTAAAGAAGCTCCAGGCCGAGCATCACACTCTTCAGCGCATCGCGGGCGTGCTCGAAACGGCTAGTGACGAGGACGTTCTCCGCGAGCTCTTTCCAACGAAGAAGCGGCGGCCGGCGGCTATGAAACGCATCGCGGCGGACCGGCTCGTCGCGGCCTCGGCTCCGAGCCCCGCATCGGAGCCCGAGACGTTTCAGCGCCGGGTGCTCCGGCATGGCGCTTCGCTCGACGTGCCGGCGCGCGTATTGAGAGACCCCACATTGAGAGCCGAGCTGGCCGATCAGCTAGACGCCGTCGTGCGCTCCCTTCGAGGGAGCGACGAAGGAGAGCCATCATGAACCTACCCGTAGACGTGAAAATCGACGACTACTCCCTGGCGATGAAGATGAAAAGATCGCTGACGCTGGGACACTACTTTGCCTTCCTGGATGCGAAGGCCGATCCCGCCCGCGGTCGCGTGTCGCGACTGTTGGTGAAGCCGACGCAGTCACACCGTGTCATTCCGCTCGTCGGGGAGTCTTTTTCCGTCGCCGGCATGACGCTGACGCCGCGGAAACGCGCGATCGATCCGCTGGGTGCGGTCGTGACCGATCGCGATCTGTATCGGGCCGAACAAGACACCGTCTATCTCTTCGTCGCCATGCCCGAGCCGCCCAAGGGGCTTGCCCTCGTGGTGGAGTGGAACGGCGAGCCGCTGACTTCGCGCACGCTCGACCTCGAGGACGGCGTCGGCATGGAAACCTTGTCGATGCTTCTTCCGGGAGACTATCAGGCGCAGCTATCGGTGGACGGCCAGAAGATCGGAACGCCGGTCGACTTCACCGTGGCCGAATACACGCTCGCACCCTTGACGGGACGCCTCGTTTCCCATGAGCTCGACCGGAGCGATGAAACGCTCCGATTCGAGGTGGCGGTCGAGAGTTATCAAGTGCCGTTCGACGGGGAGCTCGAAGTCTCGCTCGTCGATAAAATTCGCGAGGTTTCGTCGACGCGGCTCTCGGCCGAGGGTCCCGGCCGCTATGTCGGGCGTCTAAGGATGAAGGGTGACGGGCCGTTTCGATTGCAGCTCGTCAGCACCGAAGACGCCGAGCGCGTCGCTCAAGTGGCGATTCCGGGAAGCCGCGCGAGCGAACGCGACATGACTGTCATCGGCGAGCTCGGAAAGGAGCAACTCTTTTCCATGATGCCGCAGCCAGATGCCTTTCCTCTCCGGGGCGGTTTTCTCACCCAGGGTGATTTTCTCGCTACCCCGCTCGTGGTGGAGCAGCCCGTGAGCGATCGCTTCGTCCTCCACGCCAAGCACGATCTTCAATCCGTGTGTCTGGTCGTGCTCGATCTGGCGAGCGGCGAGATGAGCGTCATCCATCACGGAGACGCGAAGGCTGGTGACGATATCGTCGTCGACACGGAGAGCTCGATCTGCACGGTCTTCGCCGGTGCGGTCGTCAAGGGCAAGCCATTCGAGGGCTATTCGAGCTTCTTCCGTCCGGGCCATCTGACCCTCGAGCTCGAGGTTCCGGAGACCGTCCGACCGGGCGATGAGCTCAGCGTGCAGCTCGTTTGCAAGGGAGCATCGAAGGCAGTGCCCGTGCTTCTCGCCGTTCGTGATCATCGCCTGACGGCGGCCGACCGGCCTTCCGTCAGTCTGGGCGCCTCGGCAAAAAAAGCCATCGACACCGCCACGGAGGGGATGGACGAAGGCTTCTTCGACAACGATGCGCTTCTCCCTCCTCCTCCGACGCTCTTGCGAGCGATGGCCGTCGAGTACGCCGGGGGTGGCTTTCTCGACGCCGAGGAAGACAGCATGGCGCTCTGCTGTGGCACTGGCGCGGTCGACCTCGCCGAGTCCGTCACGAGGGCAGTCTATGAAGAGGAAGTGTCTCAGAGCCTAATCGAACCGCCGCGCTCCGATTTTCCGTCCGTACTCTTTTATGGTCTCGTTCCCGTATCTGGAAGCCGGGAGGTCACGATTCCCGTCGGCGATACGCTCGGGAGTTTTGCTGTCGAAGCGTTCGCCCTCATCGACGGCGATTGGACCGACGCGAGGAGCACCGTGGTCGTGGACAAGCCCGTGCGCGTCGACCTGGAGCTACCACCTGCCGTTCACAAGGACGACAGGGTCGTGGGACGGCTTCGTGCGTCGACGAGCTCCGGCCGAGGCAAAGTTCGACTCACGCGCGACGGAGCGCCCGTTACTCTTCGAGGCATCGACGGTGACGTCGTCGAGACTCCCGCCGAGCTCGAGCTCGAAGTCGTCCCCGGCACCTACGTCGCGATCGTGGAAGACCTCACGAGCGGCGATACCGACGCCGTGGAGATAACGGTGGGGGAGCCGGGTGTGCTGAAGTCCTACGTGAAGGAGCTCGGCTTGCTGCTCGCGAGCGACCACATCACCCTGGACTCGGCGGACGCCCTCACGCTCCGCGTCCTCCCCGCCGTCGACGAGTCGTTCCAATGTCTTTTGACCGCAACGGCCGGATACGCCCACCTCTGCTGCGAACAAACCGCAGCCAAGATCCTCGCTGCCACCTTCATGTACTTGGCCAGTGAGAGCGACTCTGAGCGCCGGACCGCAAAGGAGATCATCTTGGCCGGCATCGAGCGCGAGAAGAAGATGATCCGCCCGGGACGAGGCTTCGTCATGTATCCCGAGACCGACGGCGTGAATGATTACTACAGCCGTGCCACCGTGAGATATCTCTGGAACCTTCACCAGCTCGGAAAGATTTCCGAGCTATCGTCCGATCTGCGACGGGCAGCTTCGGAGGGGACGGCTCTCGCCGACCAGGCCGCCGAGGCGCACGGCATCGAGCGGCTGCCCCAACACATTCAAACCGCGGCCGACGCCTGCGCGGCCGCTACGAGCGGTGACGCGTCTTCTGCCGAGAAATATTTCGCCGAAGCGCTCGATTTCTCGGGAGACGATGTCACGGTCCGAGAAATCCCCGGGCGCGTGGATAGCCGCGCCACACTTGCCTATGCCGCGGCGTCTTTCATCGCAATGAGTCAGCTCGAGAAGGGTGTGCGGCTCGCCAATCAAGTCACTCGTCAGTTCAACGATCAGGGCCGACTCTACTCGACGCTCGACTCGGTGGCAGCCATCGTTCTCATGATCCAGCTGCGCTCGTCGGGACTCGTCAGTGGCGAGGGGCGGCTCCGAGTGAACGGTAAGGAAATGACCGTGCTCGACGCGACGTCCCTGAGCGACCAAATTGAGTCCGTCTCGTAACCCCAACCTTCTAGAACAAGGTTTTCAATTACAAGATCGGCTCGGCGCCGACACTATCGCCCGGTCGGCACGAGCGCTGAGTGAGACGAAGAACCTGCGTAAGTCTCTGATTTCACACGCGGACGGATTTTGATGAGGCACAGGTGTTCGATCGGCACCGATGGCGATGTCAATATCCCAGGTGTAGCGCGCGTTCCGAACTTCACAGTCACCACATCCGATTCGGGAGTCTCCTCGGCTCGGACCACCCCTAATCGAGTCACGATCTGCGCTCTCCATCACCGGGTGATTCATCGTGAGGTCGTTGGTGTTGGCGGGCGTGCGCCCTCGGAGCTCAACTGACGGCTGGCCAAGCTGATGGAGCTCGCCCTCGAGCGCCGCAGCCGATACAAACTTCAGAGGACAAGAAGACGGCACAACCACCATTCCATGTCGTTCTCAATTGGTTCGATGAATTGAAGCGGCTCGTCCCCGCGGAATAGCAAAGTCACACGGCCACAATGCGAGTAATGACTTGCCTGAAAAACTCCCGTGACCATACGTCCAAGGCGCGCCGGTCTTTGACGAAGAGAGCAACCTCGCGACGCGCCTGTTCGACATCCAGGTCGTCCACCGCCTGGCTCAAAAGGTCTTGTAATTTCCCAGGCGTCAACGGTTGTTCTTCCAGGTAGTCACCGGACTGTCGCATTCTGGTCTCGAGGTGGTTGAGGCGTACCTCAGGACGCCGAGCGGCGTACCAAACCAGGTCGTACCAATCCCGCCCTTTCACGCGGGTGCGCCACTTCCGGCAGAGGACAGCGTGGAGCTTTCCGGCAAATAGGTTCGGCAAAGTGTAGACACGGACGGAGAACGGGATGGGCTGCAAGACAAATTGCGTTTCCGTCTCGAAGCCGCCCGGCGGATCGGTATCCACTTCCAGCTTGATTTTGAGCTTTTTTGCAGGCTGTAGACCGCGAAGCAGTTCCTGGTCAACATTGATCACTATCAACTGTTTGATTGTGTTTGTTTTAAGAAATGCCGACTCGATAGTACCCGCCCGGGGCTTCCGACAAGCCTCGAACTTTACGTGGAATCCGAAGCTTTCGATCTCGCGCTCTAAAGCCTCTCCGAAAGGTTTTAACGAGAAGGAAGCCTTGGGCTCGAGCAGCGAAAAGTCGAGGTCTTCCGAGTAGCGGTCCAGACCGTATAGGAGCCTAAGCGCGGTACCTCCGTAGAATGCGGCGTGCTCGAAGAACCGGCTGCGCCACAATCCGAGCAGAGCCAAGTCCTGCAGAATCTCGCGCAGAGCGTTGACATAGTCGGTGCGGCTCCGACACTCGTAGCGGTCCATCATGCTGTGAATGGCGTCATGCATGGGCCGGAACCTCGAGCCTCTCTAGATACGCGACGAGGTTTTTGATCTTGGCAGAGTCATAGGAGCGCGCGATGGATTGGAGCCGGGACCGGTCGAGCACGGCCAGATCTTCCGGATCGATGCGAAGGTCCTCCGAGAGATAAGCATCGAAGTCGGATGCTGGACGCCCGCTGAACCGCTTGTCGGTCCAGACCTTGTCTGCCAGAGCTTTTTCGGGTGATGCAATCAGGAATCTCAGATGGTCTGCCGTTTCCAGTAGGGCGCCCACAGAGTAGCGAGGCCGAAGGAGCATGCGATAGGAGAAAGCCCCAAAGGGCGTATCGAATTCGCGCGACCGTCCCGTGGTCACAGAGGTGACGGTTTCGACCCTCTCTGGGATCAGGCCGTGGTAAGCCAGTGCGTAGTCGAGGCTGACATAAGACGGTCCGTATATCAGGTTGGCAACGTACTCGCGGCTGACCGGTTCTTTGCGAAAGGCTTCGCCAAAGCAGTAGAGTCCCTTTTTGATGCGTACGATCGTCCCGCTGGCCAGTAGCCTGGTGATCGCGTCCCGGGGTTTGCGGTAGCCGGAGAGCGCATCTGCGAGAACCTGGTAGTCAAAGACTTCTACGGCGATCTTTTGCCGCAGATGGAAGATGAACTCTTGCGGAATCATTTTACGCCATTGCGCAGTATGTCCAATATTAATGGACATACTATGCAATATCAGCCATGTTGTCAAATTACGTATTTGGCGTCTTTCTAGCCCTTCCGCCTGAGACTTCTCCCATCGGACCGCTGCGGCCAAGCGCAGCCCGAAGCCAGGAAGCGCATGGCGGTTCAATCATCCAATCAGCCTGTAAACGACTGGCACCCGGATCAGGGTGAGCAGCGTCGGACAGAACAACCGAAACGCCCACTTCACCCGAGCGAGAGCTCGCCCTCGTCTTGAAAAGGGGCGAGGAGTTGAAGGGAATCGTTCCTGCAGGAGTGGTTCGGTGAACTCTCCCCGGGGAGAGTTGGCTATATCGAATTCGGGATAGCAGCCACTTACTATGCCGACTACAGGATCATGCCGCGTAGAGGTAGATATGCACGCTCGGTAGGATAAACAACATCCCGCCCGCGCAAGCGAGCAACCGGAACGGCGGCTCGAGCATGCGACCACGCCTTTGTGCTCCGGTTGTCGCGCGGGAAGACGCCGCAAATCCCGCCGGGCTGCGCCGCGTGCGAGTAGAAGAATAGCAGCGTTGGGACCGCAAACGCATCGATCGCATGAGTCCGCTGGTCGGAGCACGGCAAAAAAAAGATGACATCGAGGTCATTTGGTTCTTGACAGTTTTTTCGACGCGACTTGAAAGAAAAGCTAGGGCGTGCGCCGTTGTGGTCTCAGAAAATGCCGACGAAGCTACAGGCGTGCTCTCTTCGTCGGAGAGACTTCGAAATTGTTTCGAAGCGTCTGTGTACGTTACGCGACAACGCTGAGGGTCGAAAAAGTCCATGCTATAACAACGTATGAGCACAAGAGATGAATCAAAACTACTCTCGGCGCTATCGGATGACGAACTTCTCGTTTGTCTATCGGATGCGTCGAAGCAGTCGCGGCGCGGTGAAGCAGCGCTCGTCGCACACATCGCTGAAGTCGATGCACGGGGTCTCTATGCCCGGGAGGCTTCGCCGTCCATGTTCCGCTTTTGTATGGACGTTTTACATTTATCGGAAGCGGAAGCTTATCGGCGAATCAACGCCGCTCGACTTTCACGGAGATTCCCCGTTCTCCTCACGATGCTAGAGAATGGACGCATTCACTTGTGTGGTGTCGCCGTGATCTCGAAACATCTCACCGAGGCGAATCACGAAGAGGTACTCGCAAGAGCCACGCACAAGAGCAAACGTCAGCTCGAAGACCTTGTGGCGGAGTTAGCTCCGAAACCGGATGTTCCGCCGACGATTCGTAAGAGACCAAAACCCAAAGCCCCGAGCGAGTCGTCCAAGGCGTCGGACGAAAGTCGTGAGGAGCCTCAGAAGAATGAGCCGACGACTGTCGGTCCGGCAGCCCCTGAAAAACGGCCCACGGTGTCCTCGCTTTCGCCGGCGCGTTACCAAGTAAATTTCACGGCTAGCGACAAGCTCGAGCGGCTCGAGGCACTCATTCCCGGCAGTGACATTGCTTCGGTCATCGACGTGGCCGTGAGTGAAAAGCTCGAGCGGCTCGAAGCCAAGCGTTCCGGCAAAACGAATCGCCCGAGAACGAACGTCGAAGACGCTGACACGTCACCGGGTGTGCGAGGCATCGCTGCCGCGGTGAAGCGATTCGTGTTGGAACGAGATGGAGGGCAGTGCACGTTCGTCACGCCTGATGGCAAACGATGTCCCGAGCGCCACCGGCTCGAATACCATCACGACGATCCCTACGGACGCGGGGGCGATCGCAGCGCGAACAATATTAGGCTCATGTGCAAATGTCACAATCTCTATATGGCGGAGCTGGACTTCGGCAAAGAGACCATAGATGAGTACCGTCGTTCAGCTGACCGGGTCGGTGAATCGACGCCGTCGTTTGAACTCTCCCCGGGGAGAGTTGAAACGCCCGCCATGTAGCGGTGTTGCTCTCGGAGTTTCGCAGCGGAACACAACATCCGGGTGAGAGCACGATGATGGGCGAGAGCTTCGCCCAGTATCGGATCATCGAGAGATAACCGACGCGAGCCCGCGTAGATCCAGTATAGAGGTCGCCTCATCTGAGGCATTGGCGGTGTCGGGTAGAGATACGACGCGCACAGCCTTAGGAGATGGCTTGGCTGTTTCAGCGTTTCCGCGGTACGTGCCCGTTTAGCCATCACCATAGCTCACGTTTCCGCAAGCCCCCTCTCATCCCGGACGGTCGGATTTCCCGAGTCCGGTTGGCAGCAGCAGCTTTCCCCAGAGGACCTTCCCTGGACTCCCGAGATTCAAGCACTCGCCTGCATACACCCCTTGGAGAC
>SMVB01117406.1_pt1 | contig 10749 bp, 7 predicted proteins | sample 2456461 | NCBI WGS metagenome assembly SMVB01 (sample SAMN11095934, study PRJNA526329) | marine sediment metagenome | biome: Marine sediment; feature: Surficial sediment; material: Deep marine sediment; isolation source: Hadal surficial sediment | place: Pacific Ocean | collected 2014-05 | depth 0-1...
CCCCCCCCATGGCCTCGAATGCGTCCACGAGGGAGTCGACAGCCGAGTCGACGAACGAGCCAGAGATTGCGAACGATACGGTCGACACATTCGACGTAGAGCCCGCGCGTGCACGTCGAACCAAGACGGTCACGTCCAAGCGCGCGAAGTCCGGCAAGGCTCGCACGGCGAGGACGGCAAAGCGGGCCAAGTCCGCTGACGAGTTGACCGAGCCACTGCTGCGTGACGAACTAATGGCACTCGACTCGGTCGAGAAACTCATCGAAGTGGGTCAAAAGAACGGGGCTGTCAGTCGCGACGATCTCAGGCTCGCCTTCGAGGACAGTCGCCTTGGCAAGCAGGATTTCGACGGCGTCCTATCCATCCTGCGTGAGGAAGGCCTTTCGCTGGCGCGGACCGGTCCCAAAACGCGAGCCGAATCGGCCAAAGCCCGCGACGCCGCCCGCCCTTCGCCTGAGGATGGCGGCAGCGCCGATCCAGTCCGTGTCTATCTGCGAGAGATGGGCCAGGTTTCGCTGTTGACGCGAGAGGGCGAGGTCGAAATCGCAAAACGCATCGAAGTCGCGGTCGACTATCATCTGGCGGCGTTGATCGGAAATTCATATTGCCTTCGTCGCATGATCGAGGTTGGTGAATTCGTTCGAGACGGCAAAACCGAGTTGAAGGACGTCATCGATGGTCTCGACGACGAGAATGCGCCTCCGGAAGAAGAGCTGCGCAAAAAGTTTGTTGCGGCGATCGCCCGACTCGAGAAAATCGAGCGGCGCCTGACGAAGCATCACGCGGCCCTCGCGAATGACGAAATGAGTCGCGACGATCGAAATGCGCATCACGCCGAGGTCGCAAAGCTCCACAAGGCTGCCGCCAAGATCCTTCGCAAACAGAGGATGACGCGTGAGCGGTACAAGGAAATCGATCGATGCCTCGACGAGTTGCTGGAGAGCCATCGACTGCTCGTCGGTCGTGCGGCGGAGATCGCGCAAAGATTCGATCTCGAAACGGATGATTTCATGCTGCTTTCCGAGCAGTCGAAGAAGCGGAGTGCCGGCGGAAAACTTGCCCTCGAGCGACTCGGCGGAGATCCGAAAGCGATCGCGGTGGCCCAGGATCAGATCGCCAGTCTGGCCGTCTTCCGTGGACGCCTGGAAGACGATTCGGACCTCACCCTCGACGAGGTCGAAAAGATCCGCGAAGCCGTCGACGAGACAGCCCTTCGATCGCAAGAGGCCAAAAGCGAATTGATCGAGGCCAATCTTCGCCTCGTCGTCTCGATCGCCAAGAAATACACCAACCGCGGCCTGCAATTTCTCGACCTGATCCAGGAAGGCAATATCGGATTGATGAAGGCGGTCGACAAATTCGAGTGGCGGCGAGGGTATAAATTCTCGACCTACGCGACCTGGTGGATTCGGCAGGCGATCACGCGGGCGATCGCCGACCAGGCACGCACGATTCGGATTCCCGTTCACATGATCGAGACCATTCACAGGCTGGTGCGGGCTACGCGGCAGCTGGTTCAGGTTCTCGGTCGCGAGCCTCAGCCCGAAGAACTCTCCGAAGCGCTCGAAATTCCGCTGGAGAAAGTACGGATGATTCTGCGCATCGCCAATGATCCAATCAGCCTGGAGACGCCGGTTGGCGAAGAGGATGACAGCCGGCTCTCGGATTTCATCGAGGATCCGAATGTGGTCGACCCCGCCGACGCGGTGATCAAATCGAGCCTGGCCGAGCATACTCGCGAACTCTTGGCGACCTTGGCGCCTCGCGAGGCGCGTGTTCTGCGTATGCGATTCGGGATCGGCGAGCGTTCGAATCGCACCCTCGAAGAGGTCGGACAGGACTTCGACGTGACGCGCGAGCGAATTCGCCAGATCGAGGCGAAGGCCCTGCGCAAGCTGCGGCATCCGAGCCGCAGTCGATCCCTGAAGGGCTTCCTGGAGGGATAACGGCCTGGAGGGATAGCAGCCGGTCGGATACCCGAATCTGGATTCGGCCGATCAAGCGCGCCGACTGGCCGTCCGATACGGGCCCGAGGGGTCCGCTTGAAGCTCGTAGCCTGTCCAAACTGTCATGCCCAATACGATGTGGCCGAGATGGCGCCGCAGAGCGCCTTCGATTGTCGCTGTGGCGAGACGCTCGAAGCCACGCCGCCCCAGGCCACCGACGCGCCGGTTCGCCGCTGTAGCGCCTGCGGCGCGATCGCCAGGAACTCAGACGAATCCTGCGACTATTGCGGTGCGGGCATCGTCCAGGTCGTCGATCGTGGCAGTCTGATCTGTCCGGAGTGCTACGCGCGAAACCTGGATGACGCGCGGTTCTGTCTCGGCTGCGGCGTCGCCTTTGATCCGCAGTCGCCCCGGTCGACGCTTTCGGAGCTGCGCTGTCCATGCTGCGAATGTTGGATGAACTCGCGTGAGATCGGTGGGCTCGAGATCCAGGAATGTCCGAAATGCCATGGCTTGTGGGCGCCCGAGAATCGATTCGATGCGCTCGTCGATCGCGCGACGGCAGCCGCGCGCGATCACGACCTGGCGGGAGAATCGACCGTGCCCCGCGTCGATGGCGGCAATCCCCTCGACAATTCGGTCGAGTATCGGCGCTGTCCGGTCTGCGACGCGTTGATGGTCCGACGAAACTTCCAGAAGCGATCGGGCGTGATCGTCGATCGATGCCATTCGCATGGCACCTGGCTCGATGCCCACGAGCTCGAGCGAATAGCCGGCTTCGTATTGTCGGGTCGTGCCGAACGCGCGAGTGCGATCGAGGAGAAGGCCAAGGCGGCGCGCATCAAGAGTGCTGCTCGCGACGCTTCGGTCCGCATCCGATTCTCCCCTGTCGAGAGCCGGTCTGACTATTCCGTCTTCGGCAGTCGTCAGAAATATTCAGCGGTCGATACGATCTTCGATCTCTTGACGCGATTCTTGAACTAACGAATGAATGAAAGAGGGATGTAGAGATGGCACTCTTCGATAAACTTCGAGCCGAATTGATCGATATCGTCGAATGGATCGACGACAGCCAACATACGTTGGTCTGGCGTTTTCCGCGCTATCGAAACCAGATCAAATATGGCGCGCAGCTGATCGTGCGTCCGGGCCAATCCGCCGTTTTCGTACATCAGGGGCGAATCGCCGACGTCTTTGGCCCCGGCCACTATCGGCTGGAAACGAAGAACCTGCCCCTGCTTTCGACCTTGATGGGCTGGATGCACGGCTTCGACAGTCCGTTCAAGGCCGAAGTCTATTTCGTCAGCACCCGCCAACTCACCGATCTGAAATGGGGTACCTCGAATCCCATCCCGCTTCGGGATCCGGATTTCGGTTCGGTGCGGATTCGTGCTTTCGGCACCTACACCCTGCGCGCGATCGATCCCGGTCGTCTTCTCTCCGAGCTGGTCGGCACCGATGGCGTCTACGAGGCGGAGGAAATATCGGCGCTGCTTCGATCGATCATTTCGATGACCTTTGCCGACGTAGTGGCGAGTTCAGGCATCAGCGTCCTCGACCTTGCCCAGAACTACAGTGAACTTTCCGAGACGCTTCGCAAGGAAGTGGTGAGTCGAATCGACGACGAGTTTGGGCTCGAGATTCCGATGCTCTACATCGTGAATGTTTCGGTTCCGGCAGAGGTCGAACGTGCTCTCGACGCGCGTGCGAGCATGAACGCGATCGGCGACCTGAATGCCTTTCAGGCCTACCAACTCGGCAACGCGATGCCCGAGGCGGCTGCCAATCCGGCCGGTGGACTCGCTGGGGCGGGCGTCGGACTCGGTATGGGTCTGGCGATGACGAATTCGATGGGCGGGATCCTGGGCCAATCGGGTGGCGCAGCGAGCTCGCCGCCGAGTGGTGGACCCCCGCCGCTTCCGGCCGCCGTGGCTTGGCATATCGCTGAAGGGGGTGAGTCCGTCGGTCCGTTCACGTCGGCTCAGTTGGCCCAGGCGATCGCGGCCGGACGCGTCACACCGGATACCTTGGTCTGGAGTGCGGGCATGAGCGAGTGGTCGGCCGCGTCCGGGATCGAGAGTCTGGTCGGGTATTTCGCACCGCAGCCGCCCCCGCTGCCGGCTGCGTGAGATCGTAGGTCCTAGCAGGGCTCGCCGATGTGATCCTTCCAGGATTCGTAGTCCTGGTAGCCGACGGCACGTTGACGTGCGGAAACCTTGTCGAGTAGTGCTTCCGTTTTTTCTGCGCTCGGGAACGGGGCCGTCTTCAGCGCGGCAGCGACATCGTCCGCGATCTCGCTGGCGGCATTCTCGTCGGCGAGTGGCCGTGCCGCTTCGGCTCGATCGACCTCTCCGTCCGCAATGCCATCTGCAATGCCAAGGTAGGCCTCGATCGCTTCCTTGCTGACCTGGGTGGCGTGCTTGCGGGAAGCGACGATGTTGCCTTTGCCGGTGACGACGTTGCCGACCGAGAAGACCGTCGGATAGCCGTCGAGTTTACCGATCTCCCAATCCTTGAAATCGAAGAGTTCGCCCTTCATGTCGATGCCTTCGATCGGTTCGGGAATCGAGCCGATCGAACTGACGATGGCGGGCGCACGGACCTCGAAGGTCTCGTCCTGCATCACGACGCGCCCGTTTTCGATCTGGGTTCGTCGAAATTGGAGACCGACGAGCCGGCCCTCTTCGACGATCAGCCCGACGGGTGCGCAGAGAGGCACCACCTTGAATCGGTATTTGTCGGTCGCCTTGTCCAGCATGCGCCGGCGACCCGCCTCGACCTTTTTCAGACGAGCCTCGTCCGCCCCTTCCGGGGCACTCATCAAGGGCATGTCCTCGACGCGACGCCGGTAGTAGATCGTCGCACCCTCGAGCCCGAGATCGGCCCATTCGAGATCGTGGCGGGCGAGGATTTTGGGAATGCCCTTCACCTCGAGTTCGAGGATATTGGTTTCGATACCCTGATCGGCCAGCGCCTTGACCGTTAGTTCGAGGGTGTGGATCTTGGCGACGTCGATCGAGGCAAGACCGCCGCCGACGATGATCGCGCCATCGTGCACGGTATACGAGGCGTCCATGAGGTCGCCCCGTTCGGCATGGTTGAACGCGATGACGAAGGCGTTCTGGTAGACGAGACCCTTGCCGATGAACTCGCCGGCGCCCTCGATCGGCAGGGGCCGATCACGCCAAGCGCCGTTCGCGAGGACGACGGCTGAAAAACCCCAATCGTCGACGAGCTCCGCGAAGCCGATCTCCTCACCGATCTTCGTGTTGGGGATGAAGCTGACACCAGGCTTCGACAACTTTTCATCGATATTGTCGTATTCCTTCCTTCGCAAGGCCTCGTGCCACCGCGGTAGGCCGTCCTCGATCTTGCCGTAGGGCCGTCCGTTCTGCTCGAATACGAAGACCGAAACGCCCCGATCGGCCAGTCGACGCGCGACCTCAGCGCCCGCCGTCGCGCCGCCGATCACGGCCACGAAATGCCCCATTGCCGATTTTGTCATCGGCCGGATTCTCGCAGTTCGCCACAGACCCGACAACCGACCAGCGGCTCGTCAGAAGCGTTAGAATCCGCTCGGCGGGCCTGTAGCTCAGTGGTTAGAGCAACCGGCTCATAACCGGACGGTCCCTGGTTCAAGTCCAGGCAGGCCCACCACTCCGCCGAGCCTTCAGCCCAAGCGAGCAGAGTGAGCGAACAAAAAGAAGGGCCCATTCCAGATGGAATGGGCCCTGGGATCAGTCAGTGTGCGTTCTGCCTGGTCCCGCACGGATACTCAAGGGAGAACGAGCCCACCACTACGACAATTTGGGCTCACCCGACAATTTACCACATCGTCAGATATTGACAATGAACCCCACAGATTCACAAGCGAGTTGCGCATTACCCTCGGGGCTTTTCGCCTCGGTCGTTTCCGCTTCGGTCTTAGTCGGTCGTGGCTCTGGATCCAAACAATCGGGTCATCAGCTCGAGCTTGGAGAGGGCTTCGGTGGGTGTTCGCCGGATGATGAACACGTTCTCACTAGCGCTGCCGCTCTGTCGTCCGGCGATTTCGAGTTCGCGAGTTGCCGGCGCAGATCGAGCCGTCAGTCGAACCGAGATTTCGAGGTAGACGGTCTCGCCCGATTTCAAATCAAAGCGATGCTCGTTCCAGCCCCAGGCGAGCAGGCCGAAGCCCCGCAGCCCGGCTTGCAGACGATGCCCGCCTGTTGCGAGTTCGAGTGTCTCGTACTCGTGATTTCGCATTCGGCCGACCTCGAGGCCGTCGATTCGAAGCTGGACGGAGGCGAGCGAGCCGGGGCTGTCGGAGCGATACAGGTAGATTCGTGCGCGATGATCTCGGGGCGCGGGCGCCGGCTCGAAGGCGGGACCGAGGGGGGGCGTGGCGCAGCCGACCGCCATGCAGCCGAGGCCGATCAGCAGGAACAGGCCGAGTCTGGTTCGGATCGCCGCGACCGAAATGAAATCGGCCCGGCATCCGATCCGACGGCCTGGCGTAGGTCCGCGCTGGCACGTCATCGCGTTCATAGTCTAGAAGTGTACGCGGCAGAAGGCCCCCACGCCTTCTGCCGCGCGCACTCCTAGCCGCCGTGCTCCCGGAGAGACTCCCCGTGTGCTCGAGGGCCTTCGAATCTGGGGGCGACGGTTGCACGGGGGCGGCTACGCTACGCTGCCTCTGATCGGCCCCAGACAACACGCGGCCACAAAATGGACCCGTGATCTGGGGGCGGGCGAATGGAAATGCCTGAGGGCGGGTCATAACGGCAATGCGCAAGGACAAAGATCGCTACTGGGACTGTTTGGACCAGGCGATGGAGGCTTCGCATGGTGGGCGCATCGAGGAGGCGCTGGCCTGGCTCGACGAGGCTCTTCGCGTCCATCCCGACGGCGCCGAAGCCCATAATGGACGTGGCGAAATCCTCTGGGATGACGGTCGGGTCGATGAGGCGCTGATCGAATTCGATCGCGCAACGCTGGCGGACGGGAAATTCACGGCGGCCCACCTCAACCGGATCGAACTCTTGATCGAGGAACTCGGGGAATTCGGTACGGCGGTGCGCCTCGCCGACGAATTGCTTGCGGGCCAGCCGGAGCTACCCCGGCCCGATCGGATGCTGCAAGCGGAGGTCTACTATCTGAAGAGCAAAGCGCTCTTCTATCAGGATGATCTGGAAGGTGCGCTTTTCCTGGTGCGTCGCGCCGCCAAGGCTGGCGGTGAACTCGGGCTCTATTGCGCCTTCGAAGGACAGGTTCTCTTCGAGTTGGGTGCGTATGCCGACGCCAAGCGCGTCTTGCAACGTGGTCTCGCGATCGACCCGGACGCCGCTCACACGCTCTACTACCTGGGCCTCGTACTCGAGCGGCTCGAAGACGAGGTCGACCGCCCGGGCGATGCCGAAGAGTCGGGACCGATGAGTATCGGCATCGAGACGGCGGCCCAGGCTTTCTCCCGTGCGAACTCGCTCGATCCGCAGCAATTTCCGCTTCCCTTCAGCCTCGACGACGCGGCTTTCTCCCAGGCCCTCGATGCGGCGGTCGCCAATCTGCCGCGATCGATTCGCGAACGGGTCGAAGGCGTGAGTCTCCAGATCGAAGACTTTCCGGACCTCGAGTTGGTCCGCGGCGAGCGGATCTCGCCACAGACCCTCGGCCTCTTCATTGGAATTCCGCGGACGGAAGCGCTGTTGACGGACCAACCCCTGGATCTGGATCGGATCATGCTCTTCAAGAAGAACCTCGAGAAGATCTGCCAGGACGAAGAGGATCTGATCGATCAGATCCAGATCACCCTGCGCCACGAGGTTGGCCACTACCTCGGACTCGACGAGGATGATCTGGAACGCCTTGGGTTAGCATGAGGGTGGGTCGGAGGTCTCGCTAGAGTTCCCGCCCACTTTCGAGGCGCGAAGCGAATGACGACCTTCTCTGTTCAGCCCTTCTTCGATCGTTTGACCCGAATTGTCGGGGCGGCGAATTGCCTGACACGTTCGGGCGAACTTTTCGCATACGAATGCGACGGGCTCACCCTCGAACCGAAACGACCGCTCGCGGTGGTGCTTCCCGCGACGACGGGTGAGGTCTCGGAGATCGTCCGCGTCTGTCGAGAGTTCGATGTGTGTTTCGTGCCGCGGGGTGCGGGCACCGGTCTTTCGGGCGGCGCGCATGCGACCGAGCATTCGATTCTGATCGAATGCTCGCGAATGAACCAGATCCTCGAGGTCGACGCCGCCAATCGGATCGCCGTCGTTCAGCCGGGGGTCGTCAACGCGGAACTCTCGACCGCCATCGTGCAGCATGGCCTCTTCTACGCGCCCGATCCGTCGAGCCAACAGGTCTGCACGATCGGCGGGAACGTGGCCGAAAATGCCGGGGGTCCGCATACCTTGAAATACGGCACGACGACGAATCACATCCTCGCGCTCGAGATGGTGCTTCCGGACGGTCGGGTAGAGCGCTTCGGGAACCGGGTCGGTGAGAGTCCGGGATACGATTGGGTCGGCGCCATCGTGGGCAGTGAAGGCACCCTCGGAATCGTGACCGAAGCGACCGTGCGACTCACACTCATTCCAGAGGGCATCGAGACGCTGCTCGCGATCTTCGACGACGTCGTCGCGGCCTGTCGCGCGGTCGGCCGTGTGATTCGCAGCGGTCTGGTCCCGGCGGCCTTGGAGATCGTGGATCAAAGGACGATCAAGGCCATCGAAGCCAGTGTCTATGCGGCGGGCATCCCGACGACGGCGGGTGCGGTCTTGATCATCGAATTGGACGGCAATCCGGTTTGTCTGGACCGCGAAGTGCAAACGGTTCTCGAATTGTGTCGGGCAGAGGGCTGCCAGTCGGTCGAGAGGGCGCGGGACGAGGAGGAGCGAAGGCGTTTCTGGCGCGCGCGCAAGGGCGCGTTTGGCGCGATGGGGCGACTCGCGCCGGATCTCTATGTCCATGATGCTGTCGTGCCACGGGTCCATCTTCCGGAGATTCTCGAGAAGATCTGCGAGATTTGCGATCGCCATCGACTGAAGCTGGCCAATGTTTTCCATGCCGGCGACGGCAACATCCATCCAAATATCTGTTTCGACCGACGCGACGCGGATGAGCTGGCCCGCGTCATGAAGGCGGGCGAGGAGATTCTCGAAGCCTGCGTCGCCGTAGGCGGGGTAATTTCGGGTGAACACGGCATCGGTATCGAGAAGCGAGACTATATGCATCTGGTCTTCGGGGCATCGGACCTCGAGCCGATGTACCGCCTGCGTGAATCATTCAATCCCGATGGCGTATGCAATCCCGGCAAGATCATTCCGACGACGCGATTCTGTGTCGAGTCGAATCCCAAGGCGCGGGGTTACGACGCGGTGCCGCTCGGGTGAGCGGCGAAGAGAGCGTCACGGAGCCGATTCGCTGCCGGGTCGAGATACCCGGCGCGGTCGTCGACCGATTCTACGAACCCGCGGTCAAAGAAGACCTCGGCGTCATCGTCGAGGAAGCGGCGCGGGCGGGCACGGGTCTGCTGATCGCGGGGGGTCGAACACGACTGCATTGGGCCAATCTCGCGCGGGACATCTCGGTTGGCCTATCGCTGCGCGGCCTTTCTGGCGTCGATCAATTCGAGCCAGAGGAGGGCGTGCTGCATGCGGCGGCGGGCACACCGGTGCGTGAAATTCAAGCCGTGGTCAGCGCCGAGGGCTGGGAATTGCCGCTCGATCCGCCCGGCGCGACTTCGACGCTGGGTGGCACGGTGGCCTGCGCGGTCGTGGGTCCGCGCGCGCAGGCCTTCGGTCGCGTGTCGGATGCGATTCTCGGGCTCGATGTCGTGGGCGCTGACGGCGTCGCGTCGAAATGCGGCGGTCGCGTCGTCAAGAATGTCACCGGCTACGACTTGGCGAAGCTCTACTGTGGCTCCTTCGGTGCGCTCGCCGTGATTACGGGAGCCTGGCTGAGGCTGCGCCCGAAGCCCGCCGTGTGCCGGGTCTATTCGGCTCGACCCGGTTCGGGTCGTGCCGACTTCGAAAGTTGTCGCGAGCTCAGTCGACTCGCCAGTCTTCGCGCTTTGGTCTGGACCCAGACAGCGGCCGACAGCGCCGCCGAGGTCGTCATCGAATTGGCAGGGAGTGACGAGGGCGTGGCCCACGATCGTGGCCACATCGCGAATCTGCTGGAGATCCAAGAAGCGCCGGCGAATCGCATCGACGCGCTGCGCGACGCACGAGCCGAGCTGGGCGACGATCCGGTGGTGTTGCGGGCGCGGGTGATCGGAACGAAATGCCAGGCGCTGATGCGCATGATTCTCGATTTCGGGCTCGCGGTGTCAGTCGATCCGGGTCTCGGTACGATTCACGCACGCGGTCGGCTCGAGAGTCCCGACCCGCTTCTCGCGATCCGGCGAGCCGCGCTGGCGGGCGGAGGTCTCGCGACCTTCGAGGTCCTGCCATCGGCATGGCGGGCGGAACTCGACGTATTCGATCTGTCCAGCGGAAATGCGGCTCTGATGGCGTCCTTGAAGAATCTCTTCGACCCGGCAGGCATCCTGAATCCGGGTCGATGCGAACCGAGGGGTTGAGACGATGAGCGCGAATGATCGCGAACTCGGTCCGATTCAGAGCGCATTGAAAGAATCGGTCTACGAGGCCAGCCTGGACTGCGTACATTGCGGTCTCTGTCTGCAGGCTTGTCCGACCTATCTCGTGACGGGCCGCGAGACGGCTTCGCCGCGCGGTCGCATCTACTTGATGCGGGGGCTTGCCGAAGGACGTCTCGAGGATCCGACGCTACTCGAAACGGAGGCCTTCGCCTGTCTCGGATGTCGGGC
>SMVB01004643.1_pt1 | contig 10748 bp, 9 predicted proteins | sample 2456461 | NCBI WGS metagenome assembly SMVB01 (sample SAMN11095934, study PRJNA526329) | marine sediment metagenome | biome: Marine sediment; feature: Surficial sediment; material: Deep marine sediment; isolation source: Hadal surficial sediment | place: Pacific Ocean | collected 2014-05 | depth 0-1...
CCTCCCGGACGAGCTGACCTGGCACCACCCGAACGCGAAAAGCTGGACCAGCTGGCACAGGCACTGAAATTACGCCCCACCCTGCAATTAACCATACCTGCCGGATACAATCGCGAAGCAGATAGCCAGGCGTTGCAGGCCATTGCGCTGGACTATCAGATTGATGAACTGCTGGGGGAGAACACTGCAGATGAACCTGAAATGCTTACCCGCCGTACGCGCAAGGCGCTTGAAAAACTTGCTAAAAAACAGCTGCCTGATCTTTCTCTGCGCGAATTGCGTTTAGAGTTGCAGCGCGAAGTGGCCGGTGAATCTTCTTTTGACGAAATTGCCTATATGGCAGACTTACGCCAGCGTCTGGAACAAGTGCAGCCTGTTGATGATATCCAGCTAATTGCCCTGGCGGAAACGCGCAGAGCCGCAATAATTAATCAGCTGACTGCCACTAACGCACTCGACCCCACGCAAATCGCAATGGATGACGTCAGTGATTTGGATATGACCGAGGATAACTGGGTACGCCTGAAACTGAATCTGGAATCGGGTGACAAGGCAGCTATCCCAGAGCAATCCGCAGCAGAGCTGAACCAATCGCAGCAGAGTTGAACAAATGAAAACAGTATTTCTGGATTTTCAGTCACTACGACCAGAGGATCTCGATACCACTGCTTTGGAAGCGCAGCTGGATAGCGTGCAACTTTGGCCAGATACCCCGCAAGATACCCTGGTGAAACGTCTCTCCGGTAGTCAGGTGGCTGTCGTTAATAAAATCGAGTTAGGATCAGTAACACTCAAAGCCTTACCTGAACTAAAGCTAATTTGCCTCGCCGCGACAGGCACTGATAATGTAGATCTTGAAACAGCGAAAGAACTCGGTATTGCTGTATGCAACATTCGTGAGTACTGCACCGCATCTGTCGTACAGCATGTATTTGCGCTGATATTGGCACTGACTCAGCACCTGAATAGCTATCGAATGGCGGTTCAGGATGGTGCATGGCAGGCCAGCAATCAGTTTTGTCTGCTGGATCCGCCGATCAGGGAGTTACACGGTAAAACCCTCGGGCTAATTGGACTGGGCGCACTGGGCAGTGGTGTAGCCGGGGTTGCCAGAGCATTTGGCATGCGCGTCATTGCCGCGCGACTGCCCTGGCGCAGTACGCAGCAACCCAGTGAGTCAGGGCAAAGTGCACCACGTTTACCGTTGCATGAATTATTGCAGCAGTCAGATATTGTCAGTCTGCATTGCCCACTCAATGACGATACCCGGTACCTTATTGATGCCGCAGCGCTTGAACTAATGAAACGGGATGCTTTGCTGATTAATACCGCCCGTGGCGGATTGGTGGACTCGGCAGCTTTGCTGACTGCGCTCAATCAGGAAGAAATTGCCGGCGCTGGTATCGATGTACTGGAAACCGAACCCCCTCCGGATGACGATCCCTTGATTGGCAGTGACCTTCCCAATCTGATCGTAACTCCCCATATCGCATGGAGTGCACGTGAGGCACGGCAACGTGCGCTTGATGAGATTCTTGCCAATATCCTCGCTTTTCGCAATGGCGAAGAACGCAACAGAGTTTGCTAGTGATCAGAATCTACATAAGCAGGTGACAGATTGTTCCAGGTTTTAGTTAATTCCTGGTTTGGTCAGGTGCTCCTGCACATGACACAAGTTGTTATCTATTGCGTAGAACAGCAACAGGCGGTTCATTAACCGCCTTGCGCGTAGCCAGTGTGCCGGTCACACCTACGACCAGTGAACCTGCCAGCAAGCCCACTATCCAGAGTACCGGATCGATACGATAACTAAGATCAAAAACAAAACGCGCAAGCGCATAACCAATAGCACTGGCGCCGAGTGCTGCGAGAAAACCCGCTAATCCACCCAGTGCAATAAACTCGGCAGCAATGCCCTGTAAAATCTGTCGGCGCCGGGCACCCAGTGTATGCAGGAGGGCACTCTCAAAACGACGTTCATCCCTTGTCACCTGGATTGCAGCAAGCAGCACCACTATCCCGGCAAGCAAGGTAAACACAAATACATACTGCACAGCCACTGATGCCTTGTCGATAATATCCCGCACCTGTGCCAGGGTTACTTCAAGATCCAGCAAAGTTACAGCAGGGTAATTCTGTAGCAATAATTTCAGCACACCGCGCTTCTCGTCCGGAATGTACAGACTGCTTAAATAAGTCTGCGGCAAATTACCTACATCTCCTGGCGAGAAAACCAGGTAAAAATTAGGGCGCAAAGAATCCCACTCAATAAAGCGCAGGCTGGTAACCGGCGCTGTGACATCTTCCCCACCAACGGTAAATCCCAGTTCGTCGCCAATTCCAACACCAATATTTTTAGCAAAATTGGCTTCCAGAGAGACCTGCAAAATCCCGTCATAATTTTCTGACCACCACCTGCCCGCTGTTACTTTATTGCTTTCCGGTAATTCTGCCGCCCAGGTTAAATTAGCTTCACGGCGGATAAAGCTTTCCCCCTGCCTGCTGGGAAACTCATAGTCAGCAACCGAAACACCATTGATGCTGCTTAGCCGGCCGCGTATAAGGGGCAGAAATTCCGGACTGTTACCGAGTTCCCTGGTGAACAGCGCACTTATACCATCCCAGTCTTCGGGGTCTATATTCAGAAGAAAATAGTTGGGTGCGTCCTCGGGCAACATTTGCCGCCAGTCATCCAGAATATCGTTGCGTACGACTGTAAGCAGCAGCAGCACCATCAGGCCCAGGCCAAATGCGACAATTTGCACCACGCTTTCACGCCCCCGCCGGGCAATATTGGCCAATCCATAGCGCCACGCGACACCACCCGCACCACGGAAACGGGTAAATACCCGCACCAGCACCCAACCCGCCAGAATCATGACCACCGTCATGACAGCTAACCCGGCCACAATCCAGAGCAATAATTTTAACTCCTGGATAATCGACCAGATCATCGCAACAAGAGAAACAAGAGCAATGCCGTAGACAAAACCGGCACGTAACGGTGGAGGTGGCAAATCACGACGCAATACGCGCAGTGGTGGTGTCGTTCGTAATTGCAGCAAATGCGGTAACGCAAACCCTATGGTAATAGTTGCGGCAGTAATAACGCCCAGCAGGGCCGCTTGCATGGACGCTACCGGCAAATCAAAAGGCGTGATACTCGCCAGCAAACTGGCCAGTAAATACTGTGCCAGATAACCCAGTATGGTTCCGACGAACGCAGTGCCGATAACAATGGCTATCAGCTGCCACAGCATGCTGCGTTGAACGAAGCTCTGGGTCGCACCAATGCTTTTCAGGAGTGCCACGGTATCGAGATGCCGTAAAGCGTAACGCCGTGCCGCCATCGCCGTTGCAACAGCAGCGAGAATAACGGTAACCAGTGACGCCAGTGTGAGGAAACGTTTTGCCCGATCGATTGCTGCTGTTATCTGTTCATTTGCATCGTCCACTGTGCGCAACTGTTCTTCGGCACCAAGTTCCGCTTTGATGCTGGATTTAAATTTTAGTATATCGTCCGGTGACCCTGAAAATAGCTGCCGGTAAGTTACCCGACTACCCGCCCGCACCACATCCATGCCTGGAACATCATCGATGTTAACCAGAATAGAGGGCGCCAGATTCAGGAAACCCAGGCTCTGATCCGGCCTGAATTCCAGCACACGCGTCAGTACGAAGTCTGCCGCACCCAGCTTGATGGTATCGCCAATCTCAACACCAAGGCGCGCCATCAGTCCGGGCTCGGCCCAGACGGTGGCCCGCTCTGGAATACCATCTGCTACATAGCTTTCACCAAACAGCCGGTCTGATACTGACACGTTGCCGCGCAATGGATAGGCACTGCTCACCGCATTCACCACCGACAGGCTTCGACCTTCCTCACCCGCAATGGCCACCGTAGGAAAACCAAAAGCTTCAGCCGTTTGCAGTCCCGCTGCCTCGCCCAAGGTGAGATAACGTTCATCAAGGCGTGCCGGGGAGCGAATCACAAGATCTGCTGCGAGTGTTTCTGCCGCCTGCGCCTGTATAGCACGCGCGACACGGTCGGTAAAAAAGCCCACGGCTGTCATTGATGTAACCGCAACGATAATTGCGAACAACAGGATCGTTAATTCACCGGCTTTGAGATCACGGACCAGACTCCGCCAGGCAAACCCGCGACTATTCATCTTGCTGACTCTGATTGCGCATCATCATGAATGTTGTTCAGGCGACCTGCCGGCCGGCTTCAAGTTCCACAATCCGATCACAACGTGCTGCAAGGGTCTTATCATGAGTCACCAGAATCAGAGTGGTGCCTGATTGTTTGTTCATATCAAACAACAGTGTGCTGATACGATCACCACTGGCCGTATCCAGATTCCCGGTTGGCTCATCCGCAAACAGCACAGATGGCCGGGTCACAAATGCCCTGGCAATCGCAACCCGTTGCTTTTCACCACCTGAAAGCTGACGCGGATAGTGCCCTGTACGCGCGCCGAGACCAATGCTGTCAAGTGCCGCTCTGGCCCGGACAGCCGCATCTTTCTCTTCCGCCAGTTCCAGCGGCAACATAACGTTTTCCAGCGCTGTTAATGAGGGGACCAGATGAAATGACTGGAAGACAAAACCTACATTACGCCCCCGCACCTGGGCCCGGCCATCTTCATCCAGCTGCTGCAGATCTTCGCCGCACAGGCGAACTCCACCGCTTGATGGATGGTCTAATCCTGCTAACAGGGCTAATAAGGTGGTTTTACCGGCACCCGAGGGCCCGACCAGTGCAACAGCCTCACCGGCAGCAATTTCGAGATTGATGCCTTCAAGTATGGTCAGCGCGCCCTCCGGGCTGCTAACCTGTTTACCTAAATTACTGGCAGAGAGAACTATTTCCTTGGACATACGCTTACGCTTCTTTCAATCATTGGCCTTGTCGCTTATCAGCTTGTTTATATTGGCTCAGAACGCTTCTGGTGATTCACGCCCGATCATACTCGTATTGGGCGACAGTCTTAGCGCCGGCTATGGTGTCGAGCTTGAAGACACCTGGATTGCCTTGCTCGAAGCAAGGCTTGAGGAGAAAGGTTACGGTTATCGGGTAGTGAATGCCAGTATCAGTGGCGACACAACCGGTAATGGCCTGCGACGCCTGCCACGTTCACTCGATATACATCAACCTGAGATACTAATCATCGAACTCGGAGGAAATGACGGGCTCCGTGGTCTGCCGGTAGAAATGATGCGCGACAATCTGGCAAAAATGATCCGCATCGCCGCAGAAAATGACATACAGGTAGTTCTCGCGGGTATGCTCATCCCTCCCAACTATGGCGATGACTACACAAATGAATTTGCAGCTGTCTTCCCCTCCCTGGCAGCAGAATATGACACCCCTTTGATACCCTTCTTTATGGAAGGCGTTGCGCTGGATGCGGACAAAATGCAGGCCGACGGTATTCACCCCAATACAGACGCACAATCCATTCTTATGGAAACTGTCTGGACAACCCTTGAGCCTGAACTGGCGAAGCAGGCGGCCGCCCAGTCAAACAGCTATCCACGTACCGAGCTGATGAGCCAAAGATAGCCGTACACAGGCCCGGGAATATTAGCGTTGCTATCAGGAACTGGTAGCTGCTGTTTTAGCCCAGCACTTCAGCAATAGTATTTTGAATTGCTTCAGCCGCAGCTTTCGGGTCAGCTGCATTGCGAATGGGCCGACCAACCACAATATGATCGGCGCCATCACGGAAGGCCTCTGCAACGGTAACGACACGTTTCTGATCATCCTCAGGGCGATTTTCTACCGGCCGGATGCCCGGTATAATTACCAGGAGCTTGTCATCAATCGCATCCCGTAACGCGCTAACCTCAAGGCCGGATGCAATCACGCCGTCACAGCCTGCCTCAAGTGAACGGCGCGCACGTGACAAAACCAGTTCATCTACATCACACGCGAAACCAAGGTCATCCAGATCGCCACGATCAAGGCTGGTAAGGGCTGTAACTGCAAGTATCTTGACGTCGCCTTTTGCTGCTCCGGCGGCTTCCATCATGCTCTGATTGCCGTGCACCGTCGTATAGGTCACGCCACGGTCCCGAAGATTGCGTACCGCGGCGGCCACGGTAGCCGGCACATCAAAGAATTTCAGATCTACAAAAATTTGCTTATTCTGTGTGACCATCCAATCGAGTAATTTAAAATAGCCACCTGCCATACATAGTTCCAGACCCAGCTTGTAGAAAGTAACTGAGTCATCCAGCTGCTCTACCAGTCGCCGCGCGGTATCCGTATCCGCAACATCAAGGGCAAATATAAGACGGTCTTTATTGGGGATATCTTTCGCTATCACAACGGCTCTCTACTCGGTTAGTAATGGGCTGGATTAGTGTTGGGCGCGAATTCTATCATTGTCGTTCGGCTATGCCGCTACCTGATCAAACAGACAGAATCACTTGTGACCGTATTTAATGGGTACCCAATGAGTTCGACTGACAGTAGAAAAGTATCAAAGCTCCAGACTGGCATCCACCAGGCGATGATAGGCCGATAACGCGTAGCGATCTGTCATGCCTGCAACGTAATCAGCCACTGCACGAGCACGCCCGGCATCACCCTGTTCAGCCGCATAAGCCGCAGCGCGAACCGCGTGTTCACTGGACATGCTGCCCGGGTCTGAAAAATAGACAGCAAATAGCCCCGCAACCACTTTGTCTGCACGATGGCTCATCTCCATGACTCTTGGATGCCGGTAAAGCTTTTTATGCAGATAGCTTTTCAGCGCCTGGTGCTGCTCAAAAACAGCATCACTAAAACTGACCAGGGGTTTGGGTAGCTTACGCACAGCATCAATATCGACGGGTTGCACCTTATCCAGGCTCACCCGAGTGCAGTCCAGCAAATCGGTAACGATGAGATTGATCATTCCCCGTACCGTCTCATGTATCAGCGCACGCTCACTGATATCCGGATAAGCCTTGCGGACACCCTCATGCTGATCACCAAACAGCCGCACAGAACAAAGCTCTTCGACTGTTAGCAAACCGGCCCGAATACCATCATCAACATCATGATGGTTATAGGCCACCGCGTCGGCCAGATTAACCAGCTGTGCCTCCAGGCCCGGCTGTTCACCATCAAGAAAGCGCTTACCCATCTCGCCCAGCTTACGGGCATTGCGCGATGAACAGTGTTTCAGTATGCCTTCGCGAGTTTCAAAGCACAGGTTCAGGCCTGGAAAGCTGGCATATTTATCTTCCAGTTCATCAACCACCCGTAACGACTGCAGATTGTGTTCAAAACCACCGTAATCTCGCATGCACTTGTTTAAAGTGTCCTGCCCCGCATGCCCGAAAGGCGTATGCCCCAGATCATGGGCCAGACAAATAGCTTCAACCAGCTGTTCGTTCAACCCCAGTTGTCGCGCCACTGTTCTGGCAATTTGTGACACTTCCAGAGAGTGTGTCAGGCGCGTCCGATACAGGTCACCTTCGTGGTTAACAAATACCTGGGTCTTATAAACCAGGCGCCGGAATGCTGAGGAATGAACAATCCGATCCCGATCCCGCTGAAATTCACCCCGATAGGGATGTGAGGGTTCATGATGCCGACGCCCACGGCTACTGGCCTGCAGGGCCGCATAACACGCCAGCCCGGCATCCGGATTTACGGCTGCCCGATTCACCCGGGAACCCGCCCTGACAGTGGCTGAAGCAGCCTGTAGGTACGGCTATTAATGAATGAATTGATCACTCAGCAAATCTACCAGTTCATGCGAAGGATATTCTGAGGTTGTTACCGCCTGGCCAATGGATCGCAACAGGACCAGGCGAATTTCACCTGCCTGTACTTTTTTATCCAGCGCCATGGCAGCCAGAAATTCTGCCGGTTCTATGTCGGGCGGATCTACCGGCAAATCGTACCGGATAAACAATTCACGTGTGCGCGCCACGTCGGCAGCAGCCAACCAGCCTATGCGTTCAGAAAAAGCTGCGGCCATACACATGCCGGCTGCTACTGCTTCGCCATGCAACCAGTTTCCATAGCCCAGACACCGCTCAATGGCATGGCCAAAGGTATGGCCAAGATTAAGTATGGCCCGCTGCCCGCGCTCGTGCTCATCAGCGGCAACAACCAGCGCTTTAATTTCACAGGAGCGACGCACTATATGCTGTAACCGCGCTGTATCACGATTCAGCACTTCACTATGCTCATTTTCAAGCCAGGAAAATAATTCTGCATCGGCGATGAGTCCGTACTTGATCACTTCTGCAAGGCCGGATTTCAGCTCCCGATCAGGCAAGGTTATTAGCGTATCAGTGTCACTCAATACACACAGAGGCTGATGAAATGCGCCTATCAGGTTCTTGCCGCCCGGATGATTAACCGCTGTCTTACCCCCCACTGATGAGTCAACCTGTGCAAGCAGGGTTGTTGGCACCTGGATAAAATCCACACCTCGCTGCCAGGTTGCCGCTGCGAAGCCCACAATATCGCCTATCACACCGCCACCCAATGCGACCAATACACAATCCCGGCCGAAGCGGTGCTCCACCAGGGCATCATAAATAGTCATCAGTGTGGCAGGTGTTTTAGCGGCCTCACCATCGGGCAACAGCAACTGCTTAACCTGGCTGCCCGTTATAATGTCAAGCAGCGGTTCCAGATAAAGTGGTGCCACCTGATCATTTGATACCACCAATACATCGCGATCGCGCAAATACGGGTCCAGAATTGTCTGCGTTTGCAGCAATCCACTACCGATTTTTATCGGGTAACTACGTGCGCCCAGTTCAACATTCAGGTTGATCATGCGATTTCTTCTTTGCGGTATTTAGCTGTCGGCAACATCACCTGCCGATCCAGCTGCAAGTTTCTTCTGTATTTCCTGCGTAACTGCGGCCACCTGTCGCCCATCGGTTATCACAATCAAATCGGCTATTTCACGAAATTGCGGGTCACGACTGTGCATCAGCCGCTCAAGCACTTCAGCAGGATCACCATTATTTAACAAGGGTCGGTTACGTGACTTGCTGGTACGCCGTTGTTGTTCTTCAATACCAGTGTACAGGTAAATAACGGTGCCATTTGCACTCAGTAAATGCCGGGTATCAGGATCTTCTGCTGCACCTCCGCCGGTTGCCAGCACGATACCATCCAGCATCGCTAATTCCGCGATGATGGCTGATTCTCGTTTGCGGAAACCTGATTCCCCTTCTTTCTCGAAGATATAGGAAATATCAACACCGGTACGAGCCTCAATCTCATCATCACTGTCATAGAAACTCAAACCCAGTTGACTGGCCAGACGGCGTCCAACGGCCGACTTGCCTGAACCCATGGGTCCAATCAAAAATAGTTTCTTGATTCCAGTCATTTATAAAGAGCCATAATTTGCCGGTTTCGGGCGCACTCCGGTAATGCGTACCCAAGGATACAGCACAGAGCCTGACGAGCATAAGTAACAGCAGGCATAAATATTTGCAGATGGAACAATCCCCCCATTCCAAACTCCAGCTTCCGGATCGCCGGAGAATGCGGGTTCTGCCCCCGTTTTCTTGCGGAGCAGGAGTGACTGCCATTAGTATTAATCGCAGGCATACTTCCCCATCTTTCTGAAATACGATTCGCCCCGTCTATTTAAGTATTTGTGGCAGAAAATATCCCGTTCATTCAGAACCCTGGAACAGGACTGATTAGTATGGTTTGAGCATCAGTACACCGATTTATCAACAGAACATAAATACAGTTATTCTTTTTGACAAATTACCGGCTTAGTGAACTTATGAGTTCCAGAACTGCAACCAAACAACCCGACCTTGTTTATGACGTAGGTATGCACCGAGGTGAAGATACTGAACTCTATTTAAGAAAGGGATTTAGCGTCATTGCATTCGAGGCCAACCCTGACCTGATCGCGAACTGTAAGGAACGATTTACCGGCGAGATAGCCTCAGGGCAGCTAACGATAGTAGAAGGCGCCATTATTGACGGAGCATCAGCTAAAACCGTTACTTTCTATGTCAATGATGTAGCGACAATCTGGGGGACTGTCAACGAATCATGGGCAGACCGGAATGAAAGAATGGGCTGGAGCAGCAAGAAAATTGAAGTGCCGGTCGTAGATTTTGCAGCCTGCCTGGAACAGTACGGCATGCCGCACTATCTGAAGATTGATATTGAAGGCGCTGATCATGTCTGCCTGGATAAACTGCGTGAGTTTGACGTTCATCCTGATTACCTGTCCATAGAATCTGACAAGCTTTCAATTAATGCCATAGAAGATGAATTACAGTTACTGGGTGAACTGGGCTACAACCGCTTCAAAGCAGTTCAGCAAGGAACAGTAGCCCAGCAGAAAATTCCGAATCCGCCCCTTGAAGGCACGCAGGTAGTAACAAAAATTCAACCCGACTCATCCGGACTGTTCGGCCGGGAAACACCCGGGAAGTGGCAAGATCGTGCGGCCATAGTCAGCCGCTACCGACGCATCATGCTGGGTTACCGCTGGTTCGGTAATGACAGTTTTATGCGTAGCAATCGCTTCCCCCGGCAGATCTGGCGCCTGATGCAGAGAATCTCTGGCCGGCCTATTCCGGGTTGGTACGATACTCATGCGAAGCATTCATCCGCGACTGCACCCTGAATGAATACAGAAATTAAAGAGGATTTATAGCCTCTTTGCCATGTAAACGATTTTTGCACCAGTCTCAACTTCAATAAACTTTCATTTTCCAGGAATAAAAAAGCCGCCAGAAGGCGGCTA
>SMVB01321040.1_pt1 | contig 10748 bp, 9 predicted proteins | sample 2456461 | NCBI WGS metagenome assembly SMVB01 (sample SAMN11095934, study PRJNA526329) | marine sediment metagenome | biome: Marine sediment; feature: Surficial sediment; material: Deep marine sediment; isolation source: Hadal surficial sediment | place: Pacific Ocean | collected 2014-05 | depth 0-1...
AAGTGGAAATTCCCGATGAAGTGGTAGCCAAGATGCTCGACTGGGATAAGCCATTGAGCCAGCAGCCTGAGTTGTTAAAAGTAGTGCATGACATGGGCCTTAAATTGCCAAAAAATGCTACTGGAAAAGATGCCTACCGTGCAGCAACGTCCATGTTCGACAATGCTGCTGATGCTTCAAATGAGTTTCTATTAAGAGGCATTCCCGGTGTTCGTTTCTTGGACGCAAGTTCACGAACTGTTGGCAAGTTTGGCGCAAAAGGCAGCACCCCAAAAGACATTGCTTCCCAAATTTATCAAGACTTAAAGAACAGCGGTTTCAGTAATGCCAAGTCCAAGAAACTTACCATAGAGGAACTTCGCAGAAGGGGTGTTGGTAAAAGCAAGGAATTTGTATCAAAGATGGATAAGGCCATTGAAGCTGTTGTAGGCAATGCATTTCTACCTAAATTAACTAGAAATATTGTCTTATTCAATCCTGACGATATAACCCGGATTAAACGTGATGGAAGTGTTACATTTGATGTTACGGAGGCTGCTAATGCCACTACCACAAAAAATTCTCGACGAGTTCTACAAGATGCACGGGATTCAGGGCGCAACGTCCCCGACCTCAACACCGACGGCACCACCACCCTCACCCACTACTCAAAAATCGAAGGACTCACGGAACTTGATCCAGCCTTCCACGGCACCGGCCTCCGTGGGGCCGAAAGCGAGGCCAAACGGGCGTACCCGGAACACTGGGTAGACCGAACTTATTTCGGCCTGAAGGTCGATAAACCGGGTGGCTATGTACGCGAGGTCGGACTGGGTAACAAACGCTATGAAGTGGATGTGGCGCTTGAAAAACTCTACGATTTAGAAGCCGACGTTGACGGCATTTACGCAAAACTTCCGCAATACCCTGAAGTCTATCCAGCAGAAGCTGCTGCCATGTTGGAAAAGCGCATCCAGCAAGCGGGTTACAGTGGCTACTGGGTTGGCAACAAGCAGGGTATCTCAGCGGCCATGTTTGAGAAAACAACTCCCAAATGACAATACGTGATATACAGTGGCTACTGTTATCAGCAAGATAACTTAGGAGAACAAAATGCCACATAGTACAATGAGGGGCGGAAGCAGAAACCCATCTGCATTGGGTGCTACAACTGGGGTAGCGAATCCAAGGAAACCTAGGATACCTCAGACACCACCGAAGCGTATAAGGCAACCACAGGTTCCACCAAGTCCACCAAGGCAAAATCTTGCGGGTGCAGTTAGACGGGCTGCGGGTCAGGCCAGATCACAGCAAGGCGCACAGCAAACTGCGGGTTTTGCGGCTCAGGCCAGAGCACAGCAAAGTGCGGCAAGACGGAATGCGGGTTCTGGCGCTTCAGCAGCGGCTGGGAGAGCAGGACGGCAAGTATCTGCACAAGCAGCGGCTGGGAGAGCAGGACGACAAGTAGCTGCACAAAAAAGAGTACGTGCTAGAAACCCCAGAGGGGCCGGACGCTCAGTACGTTAGAGAAGTGAAAATTGAACTGCCGTATGTGCCGCAGCCACGGCAGGTGCTTATGCACTCCACTTTGGCTGATGAAATTCTCTATGGTGGTCAGGCGGGTGGTGGCAAGAGCCACGGCATCCGTTGGGATGGTTACGAATTTTGCATGAAGAACCCCGGCTGTATTGCCGTGCTGGTTCGACAAACTCTGCCGCAACTTGAGAAGAATCATATTCGCAAGGTGCGTACCGAACTGCCGCCGAACTTGGGTCAGTACAACGAAACCAAGAAGGTGTTTCGATTCTGGAACGGCTCAATCATGTCTTTCCAGCATCTGGAATACGACAAGGACATCAACGACTTTCAGGGCGACGAAATTCACTGGCTGGGCATTGACGAAGCCGCCTTGTTGAAGCCGGAGCATTTGGCGGAAATCAAAACACGACTCAGACTCGGTGGCTGGACACCCACTGATCCTGAAAGCATCAAGCGATTGCCGCGACTGATAATGGGTTCCAATCCCGGCGGGCCTTCTCATCTGTACCTGAAGAAAAACTATATCGATCCCGCGCCTGCTGAAACGATCTTTGAACGTAAGATCAGGGTACATGACAAAACCATTATCAGGACGCGTATTTTCATCCCGGCGACGATGCGCGACAACAAGTATCTGGACGAAGAATACGAAGCCCAGTTTGCCGACCTTCCTGAGTGGAAACAGAAACAACTTCGTGACGGTGACTGGAACGTAATACCGGGTGCGTTCTTTGATGTGTTCGATACTTACAAACATGTTATCGAATCGTTCACAGTACCCAAGTGGTGGCCCAAATACCGTTCCTGTGACTGGGGTTTTGCCACGCCGTTTTCGATTGGTGAGTGGACCGTGAGTGATGGCAGCCCTGTTGAAACCAAGTCCGGTGGAGAGGTTACTTATCCGACCGGTTGCCTGATACGCATTTGGGAGTGGTACGGCTCGGAAGAACACAATAACAAGGGGCTGCGGTTTGATCCCGGTGTGGTGGCTGGCAAGATATTGCACAGCAGGGGCAAGGTGCTTGCCGGTCCCGGTGATCCGTCGATGTGGCGCGCAGACTCCGGGCCTTCGTTTGCCGAGAAGTTCTTTCGTGCCGGATTGCCGTTCTTCAAAGCCGATAATCAGAGGATAGCCGGATGGCAGGAGATGTATCGACGTTTTGCTGACAATATGTTATTAGTAACCGACAATTGTACGGACTTTATTCGCACCATTCCGACCCTGACTGCCGATCCGTTGAATCCTGATGATGTTCTCAAGCAGGGTGAGGATCATGTAGGTGATGATTGCCGCTATATGTGCATGGCACGACCGATGAAAAGAACCAAGCCAAAGACGCGGCGACCGGCGAATGACCCCATTCGTTTCTCAGACCTTGTGCCTTTGAAGCACGACAACAGTAACTGGATATAGCCCATGCTTCACGAAGCGACAGAAAAAGACGTTAAATTCTATTTGCGTCAACTGAAACTGGCTGACACGGAAGAATCCAAGTGGCGTACCCGTGCCAAGAAGATCGTCAAACGCTACCGTGACGAAGACCCGGACAATGCCAATCGCTACAATATATTGTGGTCAAACACTCAGACCCAGTTCCCGGCAATGTACTCGGCCCAGCCCAAGCCCGATGTAAGACGACGTTACCGCACTGAGAACAAGGCCGGTCGTGACATAGCCACCGCCATAGAACGTGGGCTTGAGTTTTCGATGGACTCTTACGATTTCGACCGCATGGCCGAGAAAGCCACACTGGATTTCCTGCTCGTTGGTCGCATGACTGCGAGAGTGAAATACCATCCGACTATTATTGACCGTGAAGAATCTTATTCTGCTACTGAGGATACAGAGGGTGCAGTGCAGGACGATGACGGTGCTTGGATATTCAAAAAGAAATTCTCCGAAGTCATCCACGAAGAAGTGCGGGCATACCATGTGCCGTGGAAACATTATCGTCAGTCACCGGCTGAATGCTGGGACGATGTGTGGTGGGTGGCTTACGGTGACAACTTCCTCACTCAAGAAGATATCACCGATCAGTTTGGCAGTGAGCATGACAATGTACCGCTGAACTTCACTGACAGCGATGCCGATACCGATGACAAGGATGACGGCAACAAGGTCATGCGCGCCCAAGTGTGGGAACTGTGGGACAAGGACACCCGCAAGGTGGTTGGCGTTATTGAGGGTTACGACGAGTTCTTAATGAACGAGGACGATCCTCTCAAGCTGAAAAACTTTTATCCGCAGCCGGAACCGGCGTTGATGATCGAAACCAGCGACTCGCTGATACCGATTCCTGAATACACCATGTACCAGTTCCAAGCCGAGGAACTGAACGAAATCTCTGCACGTATTGCATCACTGGTAAGCGCGATGCAGGCCAAGGGACTGTATCCGGGTGAGGACGCTGACAAAATCAATGAACTGATGAAGTCATCCGAAAACGTCCTCATACCAGTGGACAACTACGCAGCCTTTGCCGAGAAAGGCGGCTTGGCTGGCATGATCGAATGGATGCCGATAAAAGAGATTGCCGAGGTTTGGCAACGCTTGCTGGTTCAGCGTAAAACGCTGTCGCAAGAAATTTACGAACTCATTGGTATTTCCGACATTCAACGCGGGCAGACAGACCCACGCGAAACCAAGGGCGCACAGCAACTCAAAGCCAACTTTGCGTCAAGGCGTTTGCTGCCGAAACAACAAAGAACGCAACGCTATTTGCGTGACCTGATTCGTATAAAAGCCGAAATCATGTCAGAGCATTTTTCATCCAAAACATTGAGTCTTATGACCGGTGTTGAAGTCACCGATGAAATGAAGGCGATCATGCGATCCGATGCTTTACGTACTTTTACTATTGATATTGAAACCGATTCGACCATTGCCATTGATGAAGAAAAAGAAAAGGCTGGTGTGGCTGAGTTTTTATCGGCCATGTCGCAGTACCTGCAATCCATTATGCCTATCGTGGAGGCCAATCCTGCGGCGATGGAACCACTGGGCAAAATGCTCTTGTGGATGACGCGAAAATTCAACATTGCGCGGGATGTGGAGCAGGAAATAGAGGATTTCGTCGCTGCTTTCTCAAATCAGGGCGAAGCTGCTGATGCAGAGGCCGAAGCAGAGGCCGAAGCCGTCGCGGCAGAGGCAGAAGCCCTAGCGCAACAGGTGCAAGTCGAGCAGCAACGCAAAGATAAAGAATCAGACGCTGGTATTGCCCGCAAGGATGCTGAAGCACAAGCTGAAATACGTCGCAAGGACGCTTTGGCTGATGCTGAACTTCGTGCTAAGGGGATTGGCGATCAAAAGGCTGGTCGTGAGATTGCCATACTGGATGCCAAGGTACGCAAGGAACGTGGCGAGAACGTGGTACCCATCAATTCGGGCTTCAGGATCATTCGTGACGAGGAAGGTCAGATTGCCGGTGCGGAACTGGCAAGCGCCGAGGGTGGCAGCAAGACTCTCAAGCTACAGCGTGAAAACGGCAAGGTAGTGGGTGGTTCCATTGTCTCATAGGACGTATATCTACGATAAATCCATCGGTAAGATGGTGGAGAAAACGTATCAGAGGGTATTGAATTTATCCGCCACCATTATCCCTGATATAAATGCATATAGAGTAGTGGGGCCGGAATATGGTACGGTGATATCATCGCGTTCCAAGCACCGCGAGTATTTGCGGCGTAACAACTTGATCGAAGTAGGGGATCAGAAACCAAAATGGATGAAGTGAGCGAAAAAAGCGAAGAAGTAGTAGTCGAGGAAGTCGAAGAAGTTGTCGATGCAACGGCTGAGATTGAGGGCGCAGAGGTTAGTCTGACCGAGGCATTGAATGCCGAGTTCGACAAGCAAACCGCTACTGATGATGTTTCTGTTGAGACACCATCCGTAACGGAGGGAGCCGGGGTCGAAGAAGTTGTCGATGAGGTAGTCCCGCCGGAACACTGGTCGAAGGAAGATCAGACAGCCTTTATGTCAATGGATGATAGCGGGCGCGAGTTTGCGCTTAGGCTTGAAACCAATGCACATAAGGGTATTGAAGAAAAGTCAAAGGAATTGAAGCAATTTCGTGATGCGTTTGAACCGTTCAAGCACTTAGTCCCGCCGGGTGTTAGCGAGGCACAGGTTATTCAGCAGTTATTGAATGCCCAGTCTGTTTTGCAAAGCAATCCCGTGGAGGGTCTTAAATGGTTGGCTCGCAGTTATGGTGTTGATGAAAAGCAATTGTCAGCGACTGATAAAACCGTGCCGGATAATGATGAATATATCGATCCGGAAGTTCGTAAATTGAAAGAAGAAGTCACCCAACTGAAAAATCATGCTGGGAATCAATTGCTGACAGCGGAGAACAACCGCAAGCAAGCAATATTCGCAGAGATTTCTCAATTCAAAGACGCTGTTGATGAAAACGATAATGTAGAGCATCCCCATTTTTCTGCTGTTCAGGGAGTCATGGCCGGACTATTGCAGTCAGGTCGTGTCACCGATATGGACGCTGCTTACAAGCAGGCAGTATGGGCTGTTCCTGAGTATCGGGATTCTGTGATTGAAACCAAGGCCAAGGAACAGGCTGATAAGCTGGCGGCAGACAACACCGAGGCGGCTGGTAAAGCCGTCAAGGCTGCCAAGACCGTCAATGGACGGGGTTCATCACCGAAGCCAAAAACAGCAGTATCCATTGGTGACTCTCTTGCTGACAATTACGAAAAATCTATCAGAGGTGAGTTATAGTGCCAAATGCAAATTGGACAGAGATACTTACCACCACACTGCAATCACGAAACAAAGAATTTGCTGATAATGTCTCCAACACCAACGCACTGTTGGCGAGACTGAATCAAAAGGGTAACGTGAAAGCAGCCACAGGTGGTAACGTCATCATCGAAGAACTCGAATACGCTGAAAACAGTACGTTCCAGTTCTACACCGGCTATGAAATACTCGACATCAGCCCAAGCGATGTCTTTACCGCAGCAGAGTTTGACTGGAAACAGGCATCTGTGAACGTATCGGCTTCCGGGCTTGAAGTTGAAGTACAGAATACCGGCAAAGAGCGCGTTATTCCGTTACTGGAAAAACGCATCCAAAACGCCAAACGAACGGCAGCCAACAATATGTCTACCGCAGTTTATTCTGACGGTACCGGTTCTTCCGGTAAGGAAATTGGTGGCTTGCAGTTGTTGATCGCAGACGACCCATCCACCGGCATTGTTGGTGGTATTGATCGTTCTGATTCGGCCAATTCGTTCTGGCGCAATCAAACATCCGGCGATGCAACGCTGACAACCTCAGCGCACATGAGAACCGAGATGCAGGCCATGTGGCTGGAAACGTCACGCGGAAAAGATACGGTTGACCTGATTGTAACCGGTCAATTGTTCTACAGCCTTTTCTGGGACTCACTGACAGATATTCAACGTATCTCTAGTGATACCACGGCAACCGCAGGGTTTGAATCACTGCGGTATGTAACGGCTGACGTTATTTACGACGGCGATTCCGGCATTCCAACCAGCACCATGTACTTCCTGAACACCGATTACATTTATCTGCGCCCACATTCCAACCGGAACTGGGTACCGATGGAGAAGAAGTCCTCGGTTAATCAGGATGCAATGGTTGTACCGTTGGTATGGGCGGGCAATCTCACCATGTCCAATGGCGCTCGTCAGGGCGTAATCTGGACTTAACAGGGGAATAACGTGGCTAATACCAATTTTGTAGTTACTCCACTGTTTGGTGTGGATTTTGATGCTCGTACAACTGTCGCAAAGTACGCAGTTGGTACGACGGGGTTGTGCAATTTGAGTGATATGTGTATGTACGTTCAGGCTGGTGGTGCTATTGCCGCCAATCAGACTGACATTGCGGTTACCGCAGTGGGTCAGGCAACGGACGGTTCAGGTACATGGGAAAACTCAATTTTGTTTGCTGACAACGAGTTCGGTTGGGTTCGCAAGAACATCGCGGGCGCTATCGCCGCGTAATCAGAGTGGCCCTCAGTAATGGGGGCCATTTCTTTAGGAGGACATTAATATGTCAACTATCATAGGGCTAACGAAATCAGAGGTTCTCGCATCAACTGCGACACCAGATTTTGCCGTTGGCACTCTTGGTGAGACAGGCAATCTAGGCACCAAGCAATATCTGTACGTTCATGCACAAGAAGTCGTTACTGCGGCTGGGTATATTTGCGTCATTGATTCTGATTTTGAGGCGGAAATGACCGATTTAGCATCCACCGCGCCGGGTGCCGGTGCTGGTTTTTCATGCGGTGCAGCTATGGCAGCGGTTGCTGACAACGAGTTCTTTTGGATTCAGGTCTACGGCAAGGGTTCTGTGCGGGTGCTGACCGATTGCGCAGTGGGTACTGCACTTTACTGCACCGCAACTTCGGGTGCTTTAGACGATGTGGCAACGTCCGGCCTTGAGCATATCGTCGGTATCGTGCTGGGAACGGTTGCTGGTGGCGCACCGGAAACCAATGCCGATGCCTACTTTAACTTTCCGTATGTTGGTGACACAGCGTAACGAGGATATTTTTTAACTTGCAGGAGCGAGGAAATGCGATCAGTAAAAGGGTTTGTAAATGGAGTCTTGATCGAAATTTATGATCGGGCGGTAAAGGACGAGGACGCATCTGAAAAACAGGATATTCCTGTTTTCAATTCCAGCGTCTATATAAAGAAAAAAGTACCTAATTCGCGTGATCTTTACGATCAACCAGCGAAGTCAGCCGATTATGACAAGTATCCGGATTTGTTTACTGCTTTTGAGGCGGGCAAGGATGTCCCCTTGGAAGGCTTGCCGATAGAAATGTGGCCTGCGCTGGATGTGGCTCAAGTGGCAACCATGAAGGCAGCAAACATATACACGGTGCAGGCGTTGGCTAATTTGGCGGAAACGGGTCTGCATCGTTTGCCAGTTGGTTATCGTAACCTGAAAACCAAGGCGCAAAAGTGGCTTGCCAATAGTGATGAAAACGAACTGTTACGCAAACAGAATGCAGACTTGCTGGTTCGTGTTGAAGCACTTGAGACAAACCAGAAGAAATCACCGGGGCGACCGCGAAAGAAAAAGGCGGCATGAATGACACTGCTCACAATTTGTCAGAACGCAACCGATGAAGTTGGGCTAAGAAAGCCAACGTCAGTCATTGGTAGCAGCGATACCACGACTGTTCGTTGTCTGCGCTACGCTATTCGTACTGGCAAAGAACTGGTCAGTCACGGCATTGACTACTTGAAAAAAGAGCATAGTTTTCCGACCGTGGACGCGCAGGAAGCCTACACACTGCCAACTGACTTCGATCATTTTGTGCCATTCACACACTGGAACCGTACCACTGACCGCCGCGCCTATCCGATTATGGCCAATGAGTGGCAGTTGTATCGTTCTGGCTTGGCAACCGTTTCTTTGAACGAGCGATTTCGTATTCGCGGCAAGGATCGTGACTTTCTGATTGAGCCGATTCCGACTGGGGTGGAAACCATTGCTTATGAGTATGTATCCAGCCACTACTGTCAATCCAATGGTGGTACTGGACAGGCTGCGTGGGCGGCAGATACTGATACCGGCGTGATTGATGAAGATATTTTTGAACTGAGCCTGATCTGGCGATTACTGAATCGCATTGGTCAGCCCTATGCTGAAGAAAAGGCCGAGTATCAGCGTACCTTGGCGATGATGATTGCACAGATTAATCCGCAAAAGGTATCGATAAATGGGCGTTTCCCAACCCCGGCTAATATACCCGACTCCAGCTTCCCTGCCGCGTAGCAGGAAGGCAGGAAAGGTATCGCTTCCGCCGCCCATTGGGGGCTGGAATACCCGTGATGATCCGGTGCAGATGGGTCCGACGGATGCCACTCATTTAGTGAATTTCTACCCGGAAATCAACGAAGTAGCTGTGCGTCGTGGATTTCAGGAACACGCGACTGGGGTGGGTTCTACCGATGTCGATACAGTGGTTGAGTTCTTCGACGGTGTTACTCGAAAACTCATTGCCTGTAGCCCGACGAATATCTACGACGCGACTTCAGTAGGCGCAGCAAGTTCTCTTGCCGGTAGTTTTTCCAACGGACGCTGGCAGACAGCCATAATGAACGGTGTCATGGGTTTGGTGAACGCCGCAGACGCGCCACAGAAATATGATGGCAGCACGGTTACTGCCATGACAATCTCCGGTCCCACGGTAGCCGAACTGGGCGGCATCCATATATTCAAGTCTCGATCTTATTTCTGGAAGCCGGACAGTCCTTCGTTTTGGTATTCGGCTGTGAATGCTTTGGGCGGCACCATTACTGAATTTGCATTGGGTGAAATAGCCAAACTCGGCGGCAACCTCATGGCCATGACAAGCTGGACAATTGATGGTGGTGCCGGTCCTGATGACTATGCTGTTTTCATCATGTCGTCCGGCGAAGTGCTTGTGTATCAGGGTGATGATCCGGGTACTGCTAACTCTTGGAGCATTGTCGGTAGTTACCGAATATCCAACCCTATGGGCATTCGTGCCATTGAAAAGATTGGCGGCAATATCTTGGTGTTGACGGATAACGATGTAGCCATTCTGCCAACTGCTTTTGCTGATCCAACGCCACCATCGTCAAAGATGAAGGGCGCACTGGTGCAGGCAGCGGCTTCGTACAAGTCTAATTTCGGCTGGGATGTGAAAATGTTTGCAGCCAGAAATATGCTTATCATTAATATCCCGGTATCAGCAACCCAGTTTGAGCAGTACGTAATGAACATGGAAACTGGCGCACCGGCCAGATTCATAGGCCAAAACGCCCGTGCGTGGGGCATATATGACCGGGAACTCTATTTCGGCACCATTGATGGCAAGGTCATGCAGGCCGATTCTGGTGCTGACGATGATGGTGCCAATATTAATGCCGATGCACGTACTGCATGGGCTGATCTTGGCTTGCCCGGCAACAAGAAGGTTGAGGCGTTTCGGTTCATATTTTCCGGCACTGCCGACTTTGCCGCTGGCGGCGCAATTGCCTATGACTTCGACAACGCGGTTTTATCACGGGCGACGACAACGGGCGGTACGGGTGCGCCTTGGGGAAGCCCTTGGGGAACCCCTTGGGCGACCGGCACTGCCGTTACGCCAACGTGGTGTCTGTCCAGCGGTTACGGTCAGGTTATCTCAGCGCAAGTGTCGTTAGGCATAGAGGGTGAGCGCCCTGCGTGGTATCGCACGGACCTGCTTGTTTCGGAG
>SMVB01426179.1_pt1 | contig 10748 bp, 5 predicted proteins | sample 2456461 | NCBI WGS metagenome assembly SMVB01 (sample SAMN11095934, study PRJNA526329) | marine sediment metagenome | biome: Marine sediment; feature: Surficial sediment; material: Deep marine sediment; isolation source: Hadal surficial sediment | place: Pacific Ocean | collected 2014-05 | depth 0-1...
CGCCTTGCCGTAGGCGTGGGTGGCGGATCGAGTGTCGTCGCAGCGATCGCGCGACAGCCGAGCGACGCGCAGCCACAGATCCTTTCGTCGCCCGGGCTTGCTCTTTCCGAGACTCTCCACTTCCTCTGCCAACAGGGAAACCGCCTTGGGCCACTGTTCGGTCTCCTCACACAGTTGCGCGTAGGCGCCAAGAGTCTGGAGGTCTCCCGGGACGGCTTCGAGCGCGACGCCGAAGGCGCGCCCGGCGTCTTCGCGCTGGTTCAGCTTGTGCCAGTGCATCTCGCCCAGTCGCCGCGCCATTCCAACGCGGTGTTCGGGCGCGAGGTCGGCAACGCGATCCAGTTCCCACTCGAGCGCCTGTGCGACGCGCCCCCAGTCGCCGATGGCTTCTGCGGCTCGGCGAAGGCCTCCGAGTGCGGCCCGCGAAGCCGGCTCGCGAGCCAGCACCTCGCCGAACGCAGCGATCGCACCGGCTGGCGCGGCGAGCGTTTCGAGGCGCAGCAAGGCCAGCTCGAGCCACTCCTCGGCGTTGCCCTGCCTCCGGTCGAGGCGGTTGCGCAGGCAGCCTTCGAGTTCGAGGGCGGCCCCCTCGTCCCGCAGTTGGGAGATCAGGCCGAGTTCCGCACGGTCGCGCAGCTCGTCATCGCCACCCGTCCCCGGCGGCGAGTCCAGAACCGCGCGCCAGTGTCGAGCAGCGGACTTGGATCGCCCGAGCCGCCCGGCGTAGACCTCCGCGAGCGACAGCTGCAGCGACGCGCGAGCCGCGCCCGTGAGCGATGCCTCGGCTTCTTCCGAGCCCGTCCCGGCGAGCCGGGCTTCGACCGTCCGAGTCCAGGCGTCCCAGCGCTTGGTTCGCGCCAGGTCTGCGGCCAGTTCCGTCAGCCACTCGTCGCGCTGGGGGTCTGAGTGGTCGAGCAGCGAGATGGCGTGAAGCCAGTGAACGATCGCCCGGTCGGGATCGTCCAGTGACTGGCTGCACAGCCGGGCGGTCTCGGCGCGACGCAGGGCGTTGTCCGACTCCGTCAAGCGCGCTTCCAAGATCTCCCAGCGCTTGCGGTCGAGACCGAGCTCGCCGTACAGCCCATCGAGGGCGGCCAGCAGCTCCGGTGTGTCCAGGGTCTCCGCCCGAAGTGACTCGAGCTCGCTCGCGGCGGCGGTCGCTGAGGCGAGCTGATGCTGGAAGATGTCGGCCCGTTCCAGTCTCAGCTCGCAGCGTCGTGGCTTGTCGTCTGAATCCAGCAGCTGTAGGTCGCGATCGAGCACCTCCAACAGTGCGTGGTGTCGGTTCGCCAGCCGGTGCAACGAAGCGAGGCGCGCAATCACGTCCCGATCTCTCGGGCGCTCCACTCGCAGGCGTTCGAGCCAGGGCAGGGCGGCGTCGGGGCCAATGTGTTCGAAGGCCACCTCGGCGGCGCGCTCGAGCACCGCGGCGCGTTCGTCCGGGACGTCAGCCGAATCGGTGACCTCGTCCTCGATGCACTCGAGAAATGCCGGCCAGAGCGCCAGGCGTTCCAGCACGCCGCGAAGCGAGCGGCGCACACGCCTCGTCGCTGCCGGAGCGTCGGTTTTCTCCTGCAGGCCCGGATGTTCGCGCCTGACGTCGAGTGCTCGCCGGTAGTCGGCAAGTGCTTCGGTTGGGCGGTCGAGGGCGCCGGCCAGCAGGTCTCCGCGCCGCTCGAGCAGGGGCGCCTGCTCGTTGGGCAGGTTCAGTTGCAGGCGCTGCTCGATCAGACGTCGCTGGGTGTCGTGCTCATTCAGGATGCGCGAAAGGGAGAGCGCTTGCAGGAAGAAGGCTTCGCGCGTCGGTTCGAGTTCGAGGATTCGCAACCAGTGCGGCAGCGCCGCTTCCGGTTGGCTGAGCTGATGTTCGAGCAGAGACGCGAGTTCCTCGAGCGTCTGGATTTCCTGCGCGGGCGCCAGCGTGAGTTCGCGTTCCAGCAAACGGGCGAGCGGCTCGTGATCGCCGAGCTTGCGGTAGAGCTCTCGCAGGCCGGCCCTCGCCGCGGGCTCCTGGGGCCGCGCCTCGAGCACCTGCTTGAATACACGGACGGCCCTCTCGGCCCCTTTGCCGTCTGCCGTGGGCCCGCCGCGGCGCAGCGCGTTCGCCAGCTGCAGCTGCCAGCGCACGCGGCTGTCGTCGTCGCTGGCCTCGTCCGCGCAGTGGTGACACAGATAGGCCAAGGGCTCGTTGCGACCGACGGACTCATAGAGCGCTGCCAGGGGTTCTGCTACCGGCCAGATGGGTGCCGGCTCGGCCAACGACGGCTCGAGCATCTCGATCGCGCCCTCTGGGTCTTGGAGTTCCTCCGACAGGATGCGCGCGATACGCAGCCGCAGGGCGGTGCGCGCGAGCCCCCTCCGCACACTCGCGTCGCGGTCCTGAGGTTGCGAATCCCCAGGGCCGCCGGGTTCCATTAGCGAGTGCAGCACCGAACTCAGCAACTGGACGATATCGGCGACCCGACCTTCTCGCGTGTAGTGCGCGCAGAGCAGCTCCGCCGCCTCCGTATGGGAAGCATCGAGTTCGAGCAGGCGCGTGGCCGTCTTCACTGCCTTGCGATCGTCCTCCGGAGATTCCAGATCGAGCGAGAGCCGCAGTGTGCAAGCTTGCAGCCCGAGTTCTTCCGTCGCGGACGGGTTGCAGGCCAGCAGTGCGGAGGTCGCCCGCAACAGGTCGTGCGGTCGATCCAGCGCGCCGTACATGGCCGACAGCTCTTGCCAGGCTCGTGTGTCGAGCGGCGTTGCAGCCGCGACGGCTTCCAGATGCCGAATACAGCCCTCGCTGTCGGACAGCCTGTCTCTGCACAGTGCCGCGAGCCGTTCGTGAAGCGTCTGGATCGTCGCCGACAGCGAGTTGGAGTCGGACTCGGAAGACACCCTCTGTTGGAGTTCGAGAAGCTGGGCTTCGAGCAGCACGCGCAGGCCGTCGAAGTCGCCCGTCTGCTCGAGCAGGGACAAGGTTCGCCGACGCGCCGGCTCTGCGAGGTCTCCGCTCCCCGCCGCGCTGAGCACGGCTTGGAAGCCAGCGAGCGCTGCGTGGGGGTCGCCGACCGCCCCCTCCATCAGGCTCGCGCGTTCGAACTGGAGCTCGCTGCGTCGCACCGCGTCAGTTTCTGTCTCCGAAAGATCGCGGAGCAGGGAGGCGAGCTCTGCCGGATCGCCCGCCATGCGGGTGGCCCGTTCGAGTCCCCCAGCCGCTTCCTCGCAGCCGGGCCGTCGTATCAAGACTTCCCGGTACAGCTGCGCCGCCTCCGGGGCCCTCTCGAGGCGATCGAGCAGGAGTCCCGCGCGTCGCAGATCGAGCGAGCGGGCCAAGAGGGGGTCGCGCTCCCTCGAGGCCCGATCCGCCAATCGCTCGCTCAGGGCTTCGAAGCGTCCGGCGCGCTCGAGGAGCTTCTCGAGTCGGTCTTCGTACTCGGAGCTGGACAGAGCGTTCGCGGCGTTTCGGGTTTCGCCCGGCGAGGTCGAACTCGTTGTTCCGGCCAATCGGTCTGACAATCGGTCTGACGGGTCTGACTGCGAGGTCTCGCGCAAGCTCAGCAGCGATTCCAGCGCGCCGATCGCGCCGTCGAAGTCGCCGGTTCGCTCTTCCAGCAGCGACGCGAGATCGGCCAGGATCTCCTCGCGTTCGTGCTCGGGCGACTCTTCCAGCAGGAACCGGTTGATGCGGATGCGAGCCTCCGGATGCGTCTCTGGCTGGTAGTACTCGCGCAGTGCGAAGAGCGCGTCCCTGTTGTCGGGCTCGGCTTCGAGGGTCGCTTCGTACCACTTGATCGCCTCGTCGGAACGACCGGCTTCGGCGTGCAGGGCGGCCAGCTGCTGACGGTTCGCGGCGAGTGAGTCGAAGGCCTCGGGCTCCTCCCTTACGATCGCGTGATCCAGTCGCTCCAGGATGCCGATGAGTTGACCGGGGTCGACGACGCTACCGGACGCATCGCCCGGGTTGGGGCGAGCAGCGAGTCGAGCGAGGCTCTCGAGGGTGCTGCGATTCGCAGATCCGGTCTGGTTCAGCGTTTCGAGCCACCCGATCGCTTGCGCGAACCGACCGTTCGCTTCCAGCAGTTTGACCAGTTCTGAGACGGCGAGCAGGCGTCGTTCGCTGTCGGAGGTGGCGCGGGCTTCGCGCTCGTAAACGCTGATCTGCGCGTCCAGGTCGCCGGAGGCAGTGGCGGCGCGCAAGAGCCCTCGCAGTGCGCGCGGGAGATCGGGCACCAGCACGAGTGCGGCTTCGAACGCCTCGATCGCACCCGCCGGGTCGGCTTGGTGGTCGAGACGCAGCTGACCCAGGGAGGTGTGGAATTCTGCTCGCTCGCCGACCGGCCCCTCGATGCGCGCGCGCTCGAGGTGTCGCGCGAGGTCGCTCCAGGCTTCCGTCTTCTCGAGCAGTTCCGCGAGTTGCGAGGCGGCTCTGGGCGACTGCGGATCGGCGTCGAAGGCCTGTTCGTAGGCGCTGCGGGCGGCATCCGCGTCGCCCAGGTCGCTTTGCTGGCAGCGACCCAGTTCGGAATAGAGTTCGGACTGCAGCTCGGGTTCGTCGCCGGCGAGACGCGCTTGTGTTTCGAGTACGTCGCAGAGTTCGTCCACTCGGTTCGTGTCCGCCAGCGTTTCCGAGAGGGCGTCGAGCACGAGGGAGTCGTCGCCCGAGCGGTCGCGTGCCCGCGTCAGGAGCTCGACCGCTCGGGCGCCCTCGTTTCGGCTCGAAAGAAGGTCCGCGGCTTCCAGCAGCACGCTTGCCGGCGCGCTCTCTCCGCACAGAGCAATCAGGCGCTCGAGCGATCGCAGCAGCCCGTCGCTGTCATCACACTCGCGAGCGAGTTCGGCCAGGCTGTAGTGCACGGCGATGTCGTCGGGGCGGAGTTCATGCGCCCGTTCGAACCAGTGGCGTGCCGCGTCGCGGTCGCCCAGGCGTTTGAGGTGGAGGTGTCCCGCTTCGATGGCGACCGTGGTACGTGAATCGCTCCCTGTCGCGGCGTCGAAGCGCTGCTCGTAAAGATCGGGCAGCAGCGACCACTGTTCCCGCGCCGTCTGGTCGATCACCAGGGCACAGATGGCCTGCTCGTTGCGGAAATCGTGCTGGAAGGCCTGCTGATAGCATTCCATCGCGCGCTCGGAGTTCTGGAGAGGCCCGGCGAGCAATCGTGCGAGCGCCACGAGCGGCTCGGCGCGTTCGCTGCCCTCGACGCACGCGACGACCTTCTCCCACGCTTCGGCGGCGGGCGCGTGACGCCCGAGGCGCCCCAGCGTGCGCGCCAGACCCGTTAGCGCCTCGCGATGCATCGGGTCGATCCCGACCGACGCCTGATAGTGGGTCAGTGCTTCCGTCGGGTCGTCGAGTCGATCCAGCCAGACAGCGCCGATCTCGGCGTGGAAATTCGCGCGTTCCGGGGGTCGAAAGCTGCAGCCGCTCTCGAGCTCGGCGACCTGGAGCACCAGATCCCACTGCTCGCGCGCGCGGTAGATACGGCGGAGTGCCTCCAGCGCCGGACGAAAGCTGGGGTCGAGGCTCGCACATTGCTTGTACTGGTCGTGCGCCTGCTCAACGTCGCCCAGCCGCTCTTCGATGATCTGTGCCAGACGAAACGACAACGGAGCGGCCTGGCGGGGATCGGCCTGGAGCGCATCGGCCTGGAGCCGGTGGCGGTAGATTCCCACCAACAGCTCCCACTCTCCTTCTAGGAAGTAGTGCTCCTCGAGTTCCTCGAAGGACCGTTTGTCCTCGGAATTCGCCTCAAAGGCCAAGCGCTGCTTTTCCAGCGATCTGCTCACGCTATTCCTCCGCCCGGCTGTTTCTCGGGTTTCCGCGGCTCCAGATTGGTTGGCCGCGCCGCCCGTTCCCTGGGAGGCAGCCCCCCACTTGCGCAGCGGGGTCCTGCCGAGGTTTCATCGGCCCCTTGGACCGGCAGCTTGATGCGTGCTCGCCTGTCGGCAAAGGCGTATGACCCGGCTGTCGCCACTCGCATTCCCCCCCGGGACACCAGGAGGCTGGATGACCGTCCCCGCTGGAGAAGCGGCTTCCGTTCGACCGGGGGCGGCGGAGTGGCGCAGGCCGAGCTGGCGACTCGAGCGGGTGCCTGCAGGCGGTGGCGTGGAGCTGACGGCCCTGCTCCGCGATCTGGTCGAAGACCCGGCTCATCGCCGAGCGTTTGCCGAGAGGCTGGCGAACCACGACAGCGAGGTCTGGGTCGCTCTGCCGGCGGACTCCGACTCCGCCAGCCGTTCCCAACCCGGCTGTACCAGAACGTCGAGTGGCGCCGTCGGGTTGCTCCTGGCGGAGACTGCCTGCGCCCGGCTGCAGATCCTGCTGCTGGCGGTCAGCGCGCGGGTGCGCGGCATGGGGGTCGGCAGGGCGCTCGTGCGCGAAGCCATCCTCTGGGCGATCGACGCCGATCTGGACGCTGTCGAGTTGGAGGTGCGCGAGTCCAACGATCGAGCGCAGGCGCTGTACGAGTCGCTTGGATTCGTGGCCGCGGCTCTTCGCCCGCGCTATTACCCCGACGGCGACCAGGCCGTGCTCATGGCCGTTTCGCTCGTGGACCTGCCCGTATAGCGGTATAGCGATATAGCGGGCAGGGTGGAAGCGAGGGACACGATCCGACTGAGGGCCGCGCCCCACCTCGCCAATGGCTGCAAAGCCCCCGAACGGCCATTTATGGCGACAGCCGCCGCTCTGCGAGCGAACTCGAGCAACGTGACCCAGTCCACTCGAAACGATCCGGCAAGCCTGCCCATCCGGGCCGATGCACAGGTGTTGGAGAACTCGCTCGGACGCGGCGACAACCGTCGCCTGTTGCTCGGTGTCCCGGGTTGGCCCGGGTCGCTCCCCGGTCAGTTCGTCATGCTGTCCCCTGGAGCGCGCACCGGAGTCGAGCGCAGCGATCCGCTGCTTCCCCGACCCATGGCGGTCTATCGCTCGTTTGTCGAGGACGGCGTTGCGCGAGTCGAGATCCTCTACAAGGTGGCAGGCCGCGGCACTGCGCTGCTCGCGGAGACGCTGCCAGGCCAGGTGGTGCGGTTGGTGGGGCCGCTCGGGCAGCCTTTCCCCGAGCCGGCGAGCGGCGACGGCCGGCCCTTGTTGGTGGGTGGAGGAACGGGCGTCGCATCCCTATACGAGCTGGCGGCCCGCGCGGGCGAACGACTGGGCGATGCGCAGAAGGTGGCTGTTCTGCTGGGCGCTCGAACCGGCGAGGACCTGATGGGGCGCGAGGACTTCGCCGCGCTGGGAGTGTCGCTCCAGGTCGCAACCGAGGACGGAAGCGAAGGCCGCAAGGGTTTGGTGACGGCACTGTTGTCCGAACTCCTCGCGCAGGGCGCCGGCGCGACGGTCTACGCCTGCGGTCCCACTCCGATGATGCGCCGCTGCGCCGAACTGGCGGCCGACCGCGGCGCCCGCTGCGTCGTCTCGCTCGAGAACAACATGGCTTGCGGCTTCGGTGTGTGTTTGGGCTGTGCGGCGCCGCTGTCGAGCGGCGGGTTTGCTCTGGTATGCCGAGACGGACCCACCTTCGACGCTGCCGCGATCCGCTGGGAGGGGCTTCCGTGAGTGATTCCCCGGCCTCCGGCGGCTCAGTCGACAGCCGTGTCGATTTCGCGGGGATCGCCCTGCGGAATCCGGTCCTCACGGCCTCCGGGACTTTCGGATATGGCAGCGAGTTCGCGCCTTTTCTCGACCTTCGACGGCTGGGTGGCTTCGTGGCGAAGAGCCTCACCTTGGAGCCGCGAGTCGGCAATCCTCCGCCGCGCATTGCAGAGGCTCCGTCGGGCATGCTCAATGCCATCAGCCTCGAGAATGTCGGAGTCGAGGCGTTTGTGGCCGAAAAGTTGCCCTTGATTCCCGAGGGTGTAACCGTCATTGCGAGCCTGTTCGGCACGGCGATCGAGGATTACGTCGAGATCAGCAAGCGCTTGTCCGGGGTGCCGAAGATCGCGGGCCTCGAGATCAACGCGTCTTGTCCCCACGTGAAGTCGGGTGGCATCGAGTTTGGCCAGGATCCCAGGCTGCTGGCCTCGTTGGTGAGGGCCGTTCGCGACGCAACGGATCTGCCCTTGCTCGCCAAACTCTCCCCGAACGTCACCAGCATCGCCGAGATGGCCAAGATCTGTGAGGGCGAGGGCGCTGACGGCCTGTCCCTGGTCAACGCCGTGCAGGCGCTGGAGGTTGACGTGGAGACCCGGCGGCCGGTTCTGCGCAATATCCTGGGCGGGCTCTCCGGTCCGGCCATCCGGCCGATCGCCCTGAGGATGGTCTGGCAGGCCTCGCGCGCCGTGAAGGTCCCCATCTGCGGAATCGGCGGCATTGCAACCAGCGAGGATGCGGTGAAATTCCTACTTTGCGGTGCCAGCGCGGTCCAGGTGGGGACGGCCAACTACCTAAACCCCATGGTGGCCGGCGAAATCGCTGACGGAATCGCCGCCTACGCGGCGCGCCACGGTTTTTCGCGAGTGGCGGATCTGACCGGGGCCCTCGAGATTCCCGAGGACTGACGCCGCGTTTGCGATTCTCAAGCTATTCATATAAGTTACGCGGGCTTACGCAGAGTGTCCGGAGACTGGGCTCGCGGAGCCGATTCGGGAAAGTGGACAGGCTGTCCGCTTTTTTTTTTGGGCGTTCGACACCGGTTCTTGCGCTTTCGCAGCGTCGCCGGAGCCCCGTGCGGAACGGAACCGAAGGGGCAGGGCGGACTGACAAAGAGGCGGAGCGAGAAAGAGGAGGGAAGAGGAACAGAAGGAGAGATCCAAGCCGTGGAGTGACATGCACTCCGCGCACGCCGCGCAATTCGGAGGAGCTGTGTACCGCGACATCCCCGACGATCTCAAGGCGTTGATCGAACCGGTGGTCGAGGACCGCGGTTTCGAACTCGTCGACGTGGTGATAACTCGGGGAGCGGGAGCCACTGCGATCCGCGTCACGATCGACAGAGTAGAAGCTGACGGCCTGGTACCGGTGGGTGACTGTGCCGACGTGTTGCGCGAAATTGGATCACAGCTGGATGTCAACGAAGCTGTCGCGGAAAGCTACGGACTAGAAGTGTCATCGCCGGGCCTGGATCGAACCCTGGCTCGCGAGAAGGACTTCAGCGCGGCATGCGGCGAAGAAGTGAAAATCAGGACGCGGCGACCCTTGGATGGGCGCCGTCGCTTCAAAGGGGTGCTGGTAGATTTCAAGGACGGAGTAGCGTCCGTGGAAATAGATGGGCGCGAGGTCGAGATTCCCTTCGATGAGATCGAGAAAGCAAACAAACTTTACAAGTTCAGCCGCGCAGACTTTGCGACTGCGCGGCAGAGTGGCGGGTGAGTCCTCATGCAGGGCCTGAACCTGAAACGTGAAATAGATCAGATCGCCCGAGACAAGGGCATCGACACCGGTGAAATCATCGCGGCCCTCGAAGAGGCGATGAAGCAGGCGGCGCGCAAGCGCCACGGCCTCGAGAAGGAAATCGAAGCTCGCTACAACGACGAGTTGGGCGAGATCGAACTCTTCGAGTTCCGAGAAGTCGTGGAGGTTGTCAGCGACCCCGACTCGCAGATTTCCCTGGTGGTGGCGCACGCCGACTACGACCCCGAGGCAGAACTGGGCGACGAGATCGGCGTGAAGATGGACACCTCCGGCTTCGGGCGCATCCTGGCCCAGGCTGCAAAGCAGGTGATCATTCAGCGCATCCGCGACGCCGAGCGCGACAATACCTACGAGGAGTACCGCACTCGAGCGGGCGAGATCGTCAACGGGATCGTTCGCCGCTTCGAGAAGGGTGCGATCATCGTAGACCTGGGCCGAACGGAGGCCATCCTGCCGCCCAAGGAGCAGGTGCCGCGCGAGAGCTACCGGCCAGGCGACCGATTACGCGCCTACGTGCTCGAGGTCAACCGCGTCTCCAAGGGTCCGCAGGTCGTGCTCTCTCGCGCCTGCATCGAAATGCTCACCAAGCTTTTCGAGCAGGAAGTTCCCGAGATGTACGAAAAGATCGTGACGATCGAGTCCGCCGCGCGCGAACCCGGCGGCCGCTCGAAGATCGCGGTTGCGTCTCGCGACAACGACGTCGATCCGGTGGGCGCCTGTGTGGGGATGAAGGGCAGTCGCGTACAGGCCGTGGTGCAGGAGCTGCGGGGAGAGCGCATCGACATCGTGCCCTGGAGTCCCGACCCCGCTCGTTACGTGTGTAGTTCGCTGTCGCCGGCCCAGGTTTCGAAAGTGATTATCGATGAGGCGGCGAAGTCGATGGATGTCATCGTCCCGGATGACCAGCTGTCGCTTGCGATCGGCCGTCGCGGGCAGAATGTTCGTCTGGCCGTCCAGCTGACGGGTTGGCGAATCGACATGAAGAGCGAATCCAAGATGCGCGAGATTGCGCATTGGCTCTCGCAGGCGGTCTCGGTCGTAGAGGGGTGCGGTGAGCCAGAGGGCGAGCTGCTGCTTCAGCAGGGGATCACGTCGCTCGAGGATCTGGTGGACTGCTCGGCCGAACTGCTGACGTCGCTCCCGGGGATCGACGAGGGCGGCGCTGCGGCAATCCGGACCCGAGCCGCCGAACTCGTGGTGCAGAAGGAAGAGGAAGAGGAGCAGGCTCGGCTCGAGGCGGAGCGCGAGGCTGCTGCGGCTGCTGAGGCTGCTGAGCTTGCCAAGGTTGCCGAGGCTGCTGAGGCCGCCAAGGTTGCTGAGGCTGCGAGTGCAGAAACCGAGAGCGCAGCCCCCGACGGAACGAGCGCGGACGCGCCGCCACCACCGCCCACTCAGCCGACCAGCGAAAGCTGAC
>SMVB01294127.1_pt1 | contig 10747 bp, 6 predicted proteins | sample 2456461 | NCBI WGS metagenome assembly SMVB01 (sample SAMN11095934, study PRJNA526329) | marine sediment metagenome | biome: Marine sediment; feature: Surficial sediment; material: Deep marine sediment; isolation source: Hadal surficial sediment | place: Pacific Ocean | collected 2014-05 | depth 0-1...
AGAAACCTCGATGTCATGGTCGGTGCCTCGGCGTCTCGGCTCCAGGCTTCATCTGATCAACGGCGCCCGCAGTGTAGCAAAAAGTCGCCGGGCAGCGGATGTAAGCGGGGCGCGGCCTGGGGTCGTGGCTTGAGTCTCGCGGACGGGCTCGATACGTTCCTAGCACAATTTCCTACGTCCTCGAACCGCCCTCGGTGTGCCCATGTCGATACGTTCCGTCGCGTTTTTCTTGTGCTTGCTGCTGATCTTTCCAGCGGTACTCCCGATCGGAGGCATCCGAACATCGGTCTTCGCTCAGGGGGACCCCACCCCGCCGCCGCGGCTGGTGCTACAGATTACCGTCGACCAGTTACGCGGCGACCTGCCGACCCGTTACTTCGATCGTCTGGGCGAGGGCGGGCTACGGTACCTCTGGGAGAACGGCACCGTCTACGCCGACGCGCACCACTCCCACGCGAACACCGAGACGATTGTCGGCCACACGACGCTGGCGACAGGGGCCTATCCGGCGGCCCACGGGATGATCGGCAATACCTGGCTCGACCGCGAGACCGGCGAGGTGACCTACGGCATCGAGGATGCCCGCTATCGGTTGCTGACGCCGGGCGCGGACGTCGACGAGGGGGCCGAGATCGACCCGACCCAGCGGGCCGCCCGCAGCGAGGGTCGCTCGCCGGCGGCGATCATGGTCTCGACGTTCAGCGACGAGCTGGTGAGCCACACCGCGGGCCGTGCCAAGGTGTTCGCGGTGTCGGTGAAGGACCGCGGTGCCGTGTCGATGGCCGGTCACGCCGGCAAGGCGTTCTGGTTCTCCAAGGCGCGAGGCGAGTTCGTTACGAGCAACTACTACTACGATCGTTATCCGGCCTGGGTCGAGCGCTGGAACGAGCAGCGGCTGCCGTTCGCCTACGCCGGGAAGTCCTGGAGTCTGCTGAACGACGTGTCGACCTATCTCTTCGGCGACGCCGACGACCGTCCATGGGAAACCGATTTGGCGGGCTTCGGGCGAACGTTCCCGCATCCCTTCGGCGATGCTGACGGAAGGTACTTCACGACCTTCCTGACACTCAGCCCCGCCGGAGACCAGCTGACGGCGGAATTCGCCAAGGCGCTGCTCACCAACGAGCAGCTCGGCCAAGACGACGTCACCGACTTTCTGGGGGTCAGCTTCTCGTCGACGGACTACGTTGGGCACCTCTTCGGCCCGTCGAGCCTCGAGGGCGAGGACAACATCCTGCAACTCGACCGAACGCTTGCCGACTTGCTGGCGTTCGTCGACCAGTACGTCGGGCTCGAAAGAACGCTGATCGTGCTGTCGGCCGACCACGGCGGGCCCGAGGCGCCCGGCTACCTGAACGCGCTCGGCATTCCGGCCGGCTATGTCGAGCCGGCGACGTGGGACACGCAGGCCTCTATCGACGCGATCAAGCAGAGGTTCGAGATTCGCGGCGAGCTGATCCAGCAGTACTCGCACCCATACATTTACCTCAGCCGCGAGGTCATGGCCCGGGAGGCGATCGAGCGGGAGGCGATCGAGCGCGCGGTCGCCGCGGAGGTCGAGAAGCTTCCCGGAGTCGCGATCGCGGTCTCGAGCCGCGCGCTCGCCTCGGGAGACGTCCCGGACATGCCCCTCTATCGCAGCGTGCTGGAGAACTTCAACCCCGTACGATCCGGGGACGTCTTCGTGGTGTTCGAGCCGAACTGGTTCATCAACGACTTCGACGGTCTGACCGTCGCTGCGACGCACGGCTCGCCGTGGCGTTACGACACCTTCGTTCCGATTGTCTTCGCCGGAGCGGGAATTCCCGCGCAACATATCTACCGGAGGGTGCGGACCGTAGACGTGGCCCCGACTCTCGCCGCTCTGCTGAGCATCAAGCCGCCCTCCGCGTCTGCAGGGACGCTTCTCGTCGAGGTGTTGGAGGGCACGGCAAGGCGAGAGTGAGGATCGGCGCCCCCCATAAGGCGTTTTGCCCTACCCGGCTCCCCTCCTTATCAACGGAAGCGCGCCAGGGACAGCCTGAAAGCGACCATCTCCTGGCCATTGCGAACCAGCAGGAGGTCGCCGACCAATACCGGATGGTTCCAGGTCTTGCCATCGAGCGCAGGGAACCGCGCGAGCTCCGTGAACTGGTCGGAAGCCGCCGCAACCAGAGCCAACTCACCGTCCTCCGATAGCACCAGCAGCAAGTCCTGGTCGGGCAACAGGAAGAGCTGGCCATGCCCGTAGCGGCCGCCCTTCCACACGCGCGTGCCGTCCTCGAGGTCGATGCACGCCAGGATGCTGCCGTCGAAGCCGAAGGCATGGCCTTCGTGAACGACGAAGTCGTTGAAGTAGGGCTTCAGCCCCCGCGATGTCCAGCGCTCTTCGATGGTCCATCCGCCGGGTCCGTGCGTGACCGCGAGGCGGCGCGTGCCGACCCCGCCGGCACCGCCGGCGGTGCTGATCAGAATATCGCCGTCGGCGGTCAGGGCCGGCTGCACGATGGGGGCGCCCGGCCACGCATGCTCCCAGAGCAGCGTGCCATCGGCCGGCGCGTAGCCGGCCGCGCCGGCGCCGCTCATCAGCACGATCTGCGCGACGCCGTCGATCGTCAATAGATGCGGCGAGCTATAGCCAGCGCCGGCCGCGCCGAACCATCGCGGATCGCCGGTGGCGAGATCGTAGGCGACGAGTTGGCCGGCGGCGGCGACGATCACAACGTCGTCGACCACCAACGGCGAGCTCGAAAAACCCCAGCCCGGAACCTTGGCGCCGGCGTCGGACGCCACGTTGCGCGACCACACGACGGCGCCGTCATCGGCGTTGAGCGCGTTCAGGATTCCGGTCGCACCGAATGTGTACACCCGACCGCCGCTGAGCGTCGGCGTCGCGCGCGGACCGGCGCCGCCATTTGACTCCCAGAACCGGGCCGTATCGGTGTGTCTCCACGCCGGCTCGCCGGTGGTCACGTTGTAGGCGGCGACGACCTCGTCGTCACCGCGCTGTTCCTGGGTGTAGAGGAGCTCGCCACGAACCGCGAAGGACGACCAGCCCGGGCCGATCGGCCGGCGCCACAGCTCGACCGGCGGCGACGCCGACCAGTCGGTCTCGATCCGCACGCCGCGGATGACGCTGTCGCGATCGGGTCCGCGAAAGCCGGGCCAGCCGGCTCCCGTGTCGGCTGCTGCCGGTGCCGAGGGGAGCGCCGTCGGCTCGTCGCCGACCTGGGCCAGGAGCCGCTCCTCGGGGGTCTCGGCCCACCGCCAGGCGAAACTGGAATCGCCGTCGCCGGTGATGCCACCGGTCTGGACGAGCGTCCACACCCCGCAGGCGAGCAGGATGGTCGCGACCATCGCGGCGCGCCGGGGCAGGTCAGGGAGGTGACGGCTGGTTACCGCCCAGACCACGAACGCGAGACTCAGGACCGGAAGGATGTAGACGAAGATCAGCACCCCCATCCCCGCCGTCGCCATCGACTCGTGGGCAAACCGCGGTGTCGCGACCAGCGCGACGATCATCAGACCGACGGCGCCCCAGCGCTCGGACAGAGGCGCCCGGCTGAAGAACGCCCACCACACGACGAAAGCCACGCCGCCGAGGAGCGCGCCTATCGCCCCCACAGTCCCGGCCCCGGGCACGACGACAGGGACGACGAACCTGACGAGCCACTGCAGCGCGACAATGACCACGCCGGGCCACAGTCGAAGCTGTGCGGTCCTTTCGCTAGCCTGCATTTCTCAACGCCTTCCGTCGCGCCGGCGCGGAGGAGTGCGCAGGAGGTGGGCGATCAGCTCTCATACATCGGAACGCTATACCTCGTAATACGATGGGTCAAGCGCAGGCCTTGGCGGGAGAGCGGGTACCTCGCGGGGACCCTGAACGTCGAGGGTACGAGACCGAGGGAACCCCTGGTCGCGGATTCGCGTCCAGGTTGATGCGATAATCCTGCAACTCGGCACCAGCACGGGAGGAGATGACACCAGGAATGAAGGTCGCACCAGCGTGAACCTCATCCTGCTTTTCCCTGAAGACTTCGTTTCCGGCGCGCCGGAGCGGGTGCTCTTGCGGGGACGCCGCTTGCTGCACGTGAAACAGATCCAGCGCGCATCGATCGGCGACGAGCTGCGCGTCGGTATCCTCGGGGGGCGGATCGGGACGGGACGGATCAGCGCCCTCGATAGCGACTGTCTGCAGATGGAGATCCGCCTCGAGCGGGAGCCGCCCGCGCCGCTGCCGGCGACGCTGGTCCTGGCACTGCCCCGTCCCATCATGCTCAGGCGAGTGCTGCACGCCGTGACGGCTATGGGCGTCAAGCGCATCGCGCTCATCGGTGCACGACGCGTGGAGCGCAGCTTCTGGAACAGCCGCGCGCTGCAAGACGATGCACTGCGAGAGCAGCTGGTCCTGGGTCTCGAGCAGGCCTGTGACACGGTGCTTCCCGAGGTGCGCCTGAGCACCCGCTTCAAGCGCTTCGTCATCGAAGAGCTGCCCGAGTGGAGCGCCGGAAGCCTGGCCCTCGTCGCCCATCCGGGCGCTGCGATCGAGTGTCCGAGGCAGGTCGGGCGCCCGATCACCCTGGCCGTCGGCCCCGAGGGAGGGTTCAGCGATTTCGAGATCGAGACCTTCGAGGGGGAGGGCTTCGAGGCGGTGCACCTCGGCGAGCGAATCCTGCGGGTCGAGGCGGCCGTCCCGGCTCTTCTCGCGCGCCTCCTTTGATCCGTACGGCACGGGGGGCGACACAAGACACATCTACATCGCCTCGAAGCCCCGAAGAAGGAGGATCGGGTGGTCGAGCGCGCGGGCAACAACCGCTGTCTCAGTCGCAGGCTCGGCAATTGTGGTTGTTGATGGCGCCAAAGCGTTCGAGCAGCGCGATGGTTTCGGGGTACGGCTGGGTGCGTTGCTCGGGGCTGTTGGCCATGTCGACGGTCGTGTGACCGCGACGGCTGAGCGCCAGCGGGTCGGCACCGCGCTCGAGGAGGTAAAGGACCATCTCGTTGTCGCCGCGGGCTGCGGCGTTGTGCAGCGCCGCGAAGCCGTCGGCGTCGCGCACGTTGACGTCGATGCCGAGCTCCTCGATGAGGTACTTGGCGGCCGGGAGCCAGCCGTCGTGCACGTGGCGGTGCTGTTGGGCGACGCGCGACGTTCCGAAGCCGACGCCGGTGGCGGCGTGCAGCACACTGACGTGCGGCCCGCCGACGGGCACCGGCAGGAGCCCTGACGGATCCTCCTGCTCTGGCTCTCCGGCGCGGGCGGGGAACGCCTGGTTGAGACTGAAGGAGTTGCGCCGGTTCGGCAGCTTCTGGGTGGCGATATTCGGATCGGCCCCGTAGCTCACCAGCAACCTCATGGCCTCGACGTCCAGGGCGTAGGCAGCGCGCCAGAACGCCGTCGCACCGGTGAAATCGACGCCCATGCGCCCGGCGTTGTAGGCCGCGTACCAGATGTGCGACCGGGTGCGGGCGTTCGGATCGGCACCGCCCTCGAGGAGGGCACGCATCAGGCCGAGATACGAGGTCTCTTGTTGCTCGTTGGCCGTCGGTTGCGGGTACCAGGTTCGCAGGTGCCATTCCTGGTTGAGGGTGGCGAACAGCGGCGACGCGCCATCCTCGGTCATGAGCGTGGGATCGGCGCCTTTTTCGAGAAGCTCCAGCGCCAGGTCGTAGTTGCCGTTGATGATCGCCACCATCATCGAGCTCGAGCTGTCGCCGGCCGTCAACAGATCGATGTCGGCGCCGGCCTCGAGGAGCAGGAACGCGGCGTCTCTGAAACCATCGCGGGCGGCGTAGTGAATGGCGGCGAAGCCACCTTGACGGCCGATTTGCTCGGTGTTCGAAAGCGCCTTCGGGGCGCTCGGATCCGGCTCCGGCTCGGGCTCGTCGGGGTCCGCATCATCCGGGTCGGTCGCCGCGGGCTGGTCGGCGCGCGGCGTGCCCGGCGGGTCATCCGGATCGGCCGGATCACTCTGCGCTCCGCGTCGGCCGCGGCGCGGCGTGCCGGGCGGGTCGTCCGGATCGGCGGGGTCGGGTTGGGCGGCCTGCGCCTGGCCGCTCCCGGGCGCCGCCTGTCGACCTTGATTCTGTGGAATCTGTTGCCCGAATTGGGGTCCGCGAGAGCCCGCTCCGGGTTCACGTCCGGCAGCGGCGTCGGCAACCCGTTGGCGGATTGACCGGGCGGCGTTGTCCTCGGCGTTTCTTGCAACGTAGTCGATCACGTCGGTGGCCAAGTAAACGTCGGCGCCCGCCGACAAGAGCGCTTCCATCGTTGCCAGGCGATTTCGCGAGGTGGCGAAGATGAGCGGTGTGCGGCCATGCGTCTCATCCCTGACGTTCACATCGGCGCCGAATTCCAACAGCGAGCTGACGGCGTCCGGGCTGCCGGCCTGGGCGGCGAGATGAAGGGGGCGCACGCCCGTGGCCGTCAGGGCGCTCGGGTCGCTTCCGGCGCCGACGAGGAAGGCGACGGCTTCGCCGTTTCCTTCGGCGCTGGCCAGATGGAGCGGTGTGTACCCACCCACCCGCGTCATCGGATCCATGTTGGCGCCGGCGTATACCAGCAGGTTCATCGTCGCGACGTCGCCATTCAGGGCGGTCCAATGCAGCGCCGTCATGCCGTCGCCCTGGGCGGCGTTTACGTCGGCGCCCTCGCGCAGCAAGGCGCGAACGGTTTCGGCGTCGCCGTTCATCGCCGCGTCGGCGACCGGCGCTTCGGCGACCGGCGATCCGATCGCCGCGACGCTGAGAACGAGCAACAGAGACAGGGTGCTGCCGAGCACGCTCAGGTGCACGCGGTTTCGCATTGTCGCCTCCCCGGGTCAGACGTTGGCCGGTCTTGGTTCCGGCGCCGCGAACGAGAAACTGCCATTGCTGTCGCCGAAGCTGTCGAGATCGTCCATCCCGTAGCCTTGCAGCAGGCTCAGGAAAACGTTGGCCATCGGCGTGCCCTCCTCTGCCTGCAGGTGAACGCCGCCTTCCAACAGCCCGGCGGCGCCGCCCATCAAGATCAACGGACAGCGACGGTGGTTGTGGAGGTTGCTGTTGGCCATTGGCGAGCCATACACGATCAGGGTCTTGTCGAGGAGGTTGGAGTCCCCTTCGACGGAGTTCTTCAGCTTCTCCATGAGGTACGGCAACATCGAGACGTGATACTTGTTGATGTCCGCGTACTGCCGGATACGGTCCTCGCCCGTGCCGAAGTGCGAAGCGTTGTGGAAGCCCACGTCGACGCCGCTGCCGGGATAGACGCGGCCGGAGCCGTCGCGACCGAACTTGAACGAGAACACCCGGGTGATATCCGACTCGAAGGCGAGCAACTGCAGATCGAACATGATCTTGACGTGCTCCTGGAAGGAATCCGGGACGCCTGCCGGAGCGCCCGGTAGCTCCCGCACCTCGCCGGCCTGGTGGCGCTCTTCGATGCGCTGAATGCGCTGCTCGATGTCGCGGATATTGTCGGCGTACTGATCGAGTCGTTGCTGATCCTGCGGGCCCAGATCGCGCCGCAGTCCGGTCATTTGCTCCATCAGCATGTCGAGGATGCTGCGGTCGGTGGCGCGGCGCTCGGCCCGTTGCTCCGGCGTGCCGCCGGCGCCGAACAGCTGCTCGAAGACGGCGCGGGGGTCGCGAACCATGGGAAGCGGCTTATCCGGCGCCGCCCAGCTGATCGTGTCGGTATACACACACGCGTACCCGTAGGCACAGCCGCCCGACTGGTCGACCGGCTCGATGCTGAGCTGAATCGACGGAATCGGCGTGTCCTGCGCGAAGCGCTGCACGAAGAGCTGGTCGAACGAGGTGCCGACCAGAACATCCGAGCCTTCCGTTATCTTGGGACGCGCTTGGGTGAGGAAAACGGCGCTCGAGCGGAAGTGGTCGCCGCCGATCTCCTCGGGGGCGTACGCCTCCGCCTGGCGCGAATCGGTGTTGCTGACGATCGTCAGGTAGTCCTGAAACGGCTGCAGCGAGCTCAAGCTGCCGCCGCTGATGTCGAAATCGCGGCCCACGTGCTCCGGCGCCCAGAGAAACTCCGAGCGGCCGAAATCGCTGCACCCGGCGGCCCCGTGCACCTGTTCGATGCAAATCAAGCGCGGGCTGTCCGCGGCGCGGCCGGCCGCCGTCTGGGCTAGCGCTGTCCGCGCCGGAACCATTGCGTCCAAGAGTGGTACGGCCATCGTGGCGCCCAGGCCTCGAATGACCGTCCGGCGCGAGACGTGTTTCTTGCTCAAGTACATGCCCTGTCCCTCCGATTCGCCGTTTGCAAGCCTGACTCCCGGCTAGCGTCCTTCACGGTCAACTTCCTCAATTGTGGACTCTGCCTTCGCGGTCTTGAAAGCCGCGCTGTTGGCGACTCCGAGCACGAAGGAAGAAATTCGGTAGTCGTTTGCCTCGGCATCCCGCACGATCTGGCGGATCGCCGGCATGTCGTAATACTCCACCCTGCGGCCCAGAGCATACGACATCAGGACTTCGGTGAAATGGGTGATGATGACGTCGGACCGGTCGACGAGCGCCTGACGCAGATCGGCGACTCCGTTCAGCGGGGTGCCGTCGTAGAGCTCGCCCGACGCGTCGATGGCGACGCCGCGGTCCTTGATGCGCCACGCTCCGGTGACGTCGAAGTTATCGAGCGACAGGCCGATCGGGTCGATGACGTTGTGGCACGAGGAGCAGGCGGGGTTGGCGCGGTGCATGGCCATCTGCTCGGCAACCGACAGCAACCTGCCGTCGGCCGCGTCGCCGGTCTCTTCGAGATCGGGGATGTTGGGCGGTGGCGGCGGTGGTGGACTGCCAAGCAGCACCTCCAAGATCCACTTGCCACGCAGCACCGGCGAGGTTCTGTTGCCGTGCGACGTCATCGTCAGGATGCTGCCATGGCCGAGCACGCCCCGCCGCCGATCGTCCGGATACGACACCTTGCGAAAGTCGCTGCCGCTGACACCGGGAATCCCGTAGTGGCGCGCCAGGCGCTCGTTGACGAACGTGTAGTCGGCGGTCAGCAACTCCATTACCGGGAGATCCTCGCGCACTATGTGATCGTACAGCAGCTCGGTCTCGCGGTACATCGACTCGGCGAGGATGTTGTCGTAGTAAGGGAACGCAAGCGCATCGGGGTCGATCTTGTGCAGATCCTGGAGGCGGAGCCACTGGGTCGCGAAACGCGTGGCCAGCGCCTCGGCACGCGGGTCGGCGAGCATCCGCCATACCTGCCGATCGAAAACGTCCGGATTCGACAGCTCGTCGCGGCTGGCGAGGTCGATCAATTCCTGATCGGGAACCGTGCCCCAAATGAAGAACGACAGGCGCGAAGCGAGGTCGAGGTCGCTGATCGCATACACCTCGCCGGCGGCCAGGTCGGGCGGCGTTTTCTCGACGCGGAAAACGAAATGGAGGCTGGTGAGCATCGCCTGCAACGACGTGCGGATGCCGCCCTCGAAGCCGCCGAACGCGGCTCCCTGGTAGTAGAAGGGCATGAGCTCGTCGACGTCACCTTGCGTCGCCGGCCGCCGGTAGGCCTTGGCTACCAGGCGGGAGATGATGCTCTCGGCACAAGGCACTTCCTCCTCAGCCGAGGTGGGCCGGCAGCTGAAGATCATCCTTCGGGTCGGATTGTCGGAAATTCCCGTGACCTCGAACGGCCCGACGATCGCCAGGTTCCGCAGGTGCGCCAGGGTCGTGACCCCGTAGCCGACGCCGATCTGCGTGTCGGCGAGCGTGTTGTCGATCGGCGTGATCAGATCGTCTTCCCTGCCCTCGAATTCCTTGATGAACGTTGCGGCGACGTTGTGCGCCCCGGCCCGAACATCGATCGGGTCGGTCGTCACCGTGAGACCGGTCGGGTCGGACTCCGACATCCAGCGGTCGATCTTGACGAGGGCGACGCGGGCGCCGTCGATGGCGACTTCCATCTGGATGTCGCCGCGCGTGCGGCCGAACAAAGCGCCGGTCGGTTCGCCGTGCAGCAAAAGCTGGAACTCGTACTTGCCGTCGGCCGGAAAGTTGTGAACGACCGCGATCCCGCCGCGGGTTCCGAACGGGGCGCCTTCGACCCGTTCCTTCTGGGATTGCGTTCTCGGGATGTGGTAGGTCGTTGAGCCGGCATCAGCGCTCGGGTCGCCGACCGCCACGCGGCTGACATAGGCCGCGGCCCGCATGTAGCCTTCCATGACCGTCGCGGAGGGCATCTGGACGTCGGCAATGTTGTCGAAGTTGGCGCTGATCGTGTCGGGCGGCAAGTAGGTGTCGACGTCAACATCGAGGCCCAGCAGGGCCCGGATCGCGGCCGCGTACTCGGCTTGATTGAGCCGCTGGAACATCCTGCGCCCGGGATTGGGGTTGGCGGCCGCGGCCGCGTCGATCGTGGTCTCGAGCGCCGCAACCAGCGCCATTCGCGCCGCATCGTCCGGTTGCTGCGCTCCCTTGGGCGGCATCATGCCGGCGCGAAGCTTGCGGATCATCTTCTCCGCGATATCGGCGTCGTCGTAGGCGTGCTCGACGTCGAAGGACTCGAGCGTCAGCCCACCTGTCAGAAGCTGGTCGTTGTGGCACCGAAAGCAGTACCGGCCGACGGTCGTGTTCTGCTCCTGATACGACATCGGCGCCGACGCGCCGACGGACGAGATCGTCGCCGAGCTACCCTGCGTCATGGCAGACGGCTCCTGCCAGGCTCCGGCCGGACCGGTGCCCACGAGCAGGGCGAAACAAAGCAGGGCTGTCGCGAATATGGGGAGAGCGAGTTTCTTCATGGGTGCCTCACGTCTCGCGTGAA
>SMVB01356107.1_pt1 | contig 10746 bp, 6 predicted proteins | sample 2456461 | NCBI WGS metagenome assembly SMVB01 (sample SAMN11095934, study PRJNA526329) | marine sediment metagenome | biome: Marine sediment; feature: Surficial sediment; material: Deep marine sediment; isolation source: Hadal surficial sediment | place: Pacific Ocean | collected 2014-05 | depth 0-1...
GCGAGCTGGGGGGCGAGAGTCCGGAAGCCTTCGCTCCCCGCTGCAGTGGGGGTCGTGGCCGTCGTCGGGCTGGTGCTGGCTGCGGTCGCGGCCGAACCCGCGACCCCGCGGCCCTGGCGTGGCGCCTTTCACACCGGGCTCGACCTTTCCTCCGAGGCCGTGATTCGTCGGCTTCCGCGGCTCGATTTCGCCTGGGGGCAGCGTGCGCCCGTTCCGGGTGTCGACGCCAACTCGTTTTCGGTCCGCTTCGATTCCTGTCTGATCGTGCCCGAAGCCTCGCGGGGCGCCGCGGGTCAGCGAGTCCCCTTGAGATTTCGCCTGCAATCGGACGAGGGGGCCCAGTTGTGGCTCGACGAGAAATCTCTCCTGGCGGAGTGGGAGCGCCGAGGAGCATCGGAGCAGGAGGGCGATGCATTTCTGACCTCCGGTCCTCACCACCTTCGGGTTGAGTATCGCGACATACGCGGGAAGGCGCACGTCTCGCTCGAGATCTCTCGCGCGCCTTCGGACGCCCTCGAGACCGAGGATCGGAGAAATGCGGACGGCTGGTTGGCGGCGCCTCTCGAGCCCTTTGATGCCAGCGACCCCTGTCGGCTGCGCGCGGGCGGGCGAGCCGAGTGAGGTGGCAATTCGCCGCCACGTTGTCGTCGGCTCTGGTCATGGGGATGCTCACCGTGGCTCACGCGTCCGGCGTCAACGGCCCCTGGTATTGGACCTGGGAATGGCGAACCTTAGCGGGGGGTGGGCTCTATCTGTCGATGGCCGTGGCGGGGCTGCCCTTTGCGTTGGCTCAGTGGCTCGGTGCGCGAGCACGTCGGGCGCAACCGGCAGGCGGCATCGCGAAGCGCGTTCGTTCGATGCGCGCCGCGATTGGACTGTTGATGCTCGCGTGCTTCGGGTTGCAGCTGGGGGCGATCGTGAACCAGGTCGAGCCGCCCGGGTTGGCTCGGGTGACACAGATCATCGAGCACCCGATCGTCACGAGCTACCACTTTGATGCCGCACGCGATGCCGCACGCGATGCCGCACGCGATGCCGCACGCGATGCCGCGGACAATGGCGATGAGGGCATCGGGATCCGCGACTTCCAGGATCGGATGTGGGGCTTCAGCCTGCACGGTCGGAACAAGCCCCCCGGAGCGTGGCTGTTCTTTTCAGCGGTTCAGCGGTGGTTTGGCGGTGCGGCGTTGGCCGGGGGCCTGTTGTTGGGCCTGCTCGGGTGCCTGGCGATCCCGGCGACCGCGCTTCTCGTCACCGAGTTGACCGGCGATAGTGACGCGGGTTTTGCGGGGGCGAGCTTCCTGGCGATGACGCCCTCGCTGGTGCTCTTCTTCCCGGCCTTCGACCAGGTCATGCCGACGCTCTCGTGCTGGTTGCTGGTGGCTTGGATCCTGGCACTTCGGCGTGGTTCCACCCCCTACGCCATTGCCTTCGGCCTCGCTTTGGCAACCGCGCTCTTCTTCTCGTTCAGCTTTCTGGTGCTCGGTGTCTTCCTGGCGGGCTATAGCCTGCTCTACGTTTCCCGCGAACCTTCGACGCGCATCGGGCCGGCGGTCGCGAAGGCGGGTGTGGCTCTCGCTGTCATGCTCGTCTTCTATTCGATTCTCTATCTCGCGGCTGGCTACGATGTGCTTGCGACGTTCCGCACCGCACTCGAAAATCAGACGGCGCTGTCTCTCAAGTGGGGGCGCCCTTATCCAGCTACGATCCTCTTCGACCTACAAGACTTCGTGCTGGGCGCCGGCTGGATCGGGCTGCCGCTCGCGGTCTTCGCGCTGGGGCGAACTGTACGAGGGGCCGCCCCACACCTGCTGTGGGTCGTGATCTTGTGCTTCGCCCAGCCCATCGTGGTAGCGGCACTGGGTCTGATTCCCACCGAGACTGCGCGAGTCTGGCTCTTCCTGTTGCCCTTGCTCATGGTTCCGGTCGGCCTCTCCCTCGCCCGCTGGAGCGAGGCCATGCGAGCTGGCACGTACTTCAGCCTCTGGCTGATCCTGGTCGTCACCTGTCAGCACATGAGCTTCGTTGTGCTCGAGGGCGACGTACTCTCGCGCTAGCCCACCGACCGCACTGCCGCGCTTCAGAAGCGCGAGTCCGGCGTGGGATCTTCCACGAGATCGCCTTTCTCTCGAGGTACAGAACGCGAGCTAGCGCGCGAACTCGGCGTCCAGCGCGTCCGTCAGCGAGTTGAATCGGGCATCCACTTCTTCGCGTAGGGCGGCTTCGTCATCGGGAGTCGCTTCCCGCGGCACACAGATCGGCTCGCCGAATCGCGCCACCACGCGGGCAAAGGGAAGGGGTAGGACGGTTCCATCCCAACTGTTGAAACGCAGAGCTCGGCTGGCGCCGAACGCGATGGGGGTAATGGGTGTTCCGGTCAACCGCGCGAGGGAGACGATCCCGAGCTTCGATTGCCGCGCCGGCCCGTGCGGCCCGTCGATCAGGATTCCCGCGGATGCCCCGGCCTCGAGGCTCCGGACCAGGCCTCGCAGAGCCGCGCCGCCGCCGCGCGAACTCGAACCCCGCGGCAACTCGCCGTAGCCCAGCGCGACAACGATCGGTGCAACGAAGTCACCGTCGGCGCTGCGACTCACTGGAGTCGAAATTCCCAGGTCTCGGAACCACCAAGCGGCGACGATCCCGTCTCGGTGCCACATCGCCCCGATCTGGGCGTCGCGGTTTCCGATCAAGGGATTGCGTCCCTCCGTCCGAACCCGCCAGGTGGCCCCGAGCGCGCGGATCAGCCAGGCGGCCAGCAGGCCGATCGCGCCGCGCGCGCGAGACCCGAGCTGGGACATCAGCCCGCGATCCCGATCAGCCCGACACCGACGACTGTGGTCAGCGCTCCCAGGATCCGCATTCGGCTTGGTTCCTCTCCCAGCCAGAAAATGCTCATCGCCACTACGAACAGAACACTGACCTGTCGCACGGCAACGACATAGCTCGCCGGTGCCGTCTGCAGGACGTGCAGGATGAGACTGTAGCTCGCGAGACTGATGCAGGCTGCGACGACGACGCGCTTCCACTCGCGGCGGGCGGTTTCGAGCACCTCGACGCGTGGCAGTCGCCAAAGAGCCAGCGGGGCGAAGAATACGACGCAGGCGGTCTGCATCAGGACATACATGAACACCACGCGCGGGACCGCGTCCTGCCAGCCCGATGCGTGAAGCTCGACCATGACGGCCTTGTCGGTCACGCCGTAGACGACCGTGGTCGCCAAGGTGAGGTAGGCGTACCCCGTTCCGCGCGAGAACAGATCGCGCAGCCGCAGCCCCCCTCCAGCATGGACGCACCACATGCCGACCACCACGATCACGATGCCCAGTGCGCCGAGCGGAAGCACGGGTTCGCCAAAGAGTGGGATCGCGACGAGTGGCAGGAAAGCCGGCGTCGAGCGCGCGATGGGATAGACGAGCGATAGCTCAGACGACTCGAAGGCGCGGCTCATCCAGTAGAAGTAGCCCGCGTGCACGATGCCGGTGGCGCCGAGCAGAGCCCAGACTACGGGAGGGAAGCCGCTGAGGTCGACCGTGGCCAGCAGCAGCGCGCCGGCTGGAAACCAGAGCGCGGTCTGCAGCAGATTGAAGGCGAGGGGATTGCGGCTGTCCTTGATCGCCACGCTCCACACGGCGTGGAGTAGCGCCGACAGCAGGACGATCGCCATCACGGCGGCGCTCATGGCGCTGCGGACCGCCTGGACGTGGCAGCCGCCGCGGCCGAGTGTCGCCTATCCAACGATGTTGACGAGGCGGCCTGGAACTACGATCACCTTCTTGGGATCCCGTCCCTTCAGCTGGTTCTGGACCGTGTCGAGTGCCAGGGCCGCTTCGCGAATCGAGTCTTCCGGTGCATCGGTGGCCAGCTGGATTTCGCCCCGGCGCTTGCCGTTCACCTGGACGACGAGAGTGACCCGTTCATCGACGAGCAGCGCTTCGTCGGCCGTCGGCCACGCCTCGTAGGCGAGAGTCTTGGTGTGCCCCAGGTGCCGCCAAAGCTCTTCGGCGATATGCGGCGCCATCGGGGAGAGCAGCAGCACGAAGGTTTCCGCGCAGCTTCGCGGGAGAGGAGCTCCTTTTGTGATGTCGCGCACGAAGACCATCAGCTTCGAGATCGCCGTGTTGAAGCGCATGGCCTCGAGGTCTGCCGTTACGCCGGCGATGGTCCGCGCGCTGAGTCGGGCCTGGTCCTCGCTTGCGTGGTCGGAGAGTTCGCAAAGTTGATCGGAACCTCCGTTGCTTCCGTCATTGTGCATCAACAGCCGCCACGAGCGATCCAGAAAACGTCGCACGCCGTGGATTCCGTCCGGCGACCACAGCGCGGCCTTCGGCAGCGGTCCGATGAACATCTCGTAGAGCCGCACCGAGTCCGCGCCCACCTCTTCGACCACGGAGTCGGGGCTGATCACATTCCCTCGGCTCTTCGACATCTTCTCGATGACTTCCTCGAGATCGAGCTCCGGGTGCTGTGGGTGACGCTTGGTGCCCTGGGAGTCCGTCGTCACCTCGGCGGGCATCAACCAGCGCTCTTTCACGGGCCTGCCGTCGCTGCGCGCGGTGGCGGTCTCGCCTTCCCACTCGACTTCGCTGGCGGAGTACAGCCTGGGCTCGGCCGCTGGATCGTCGCTCAGGTTGTCGTCGTAGAAGCGATAGCTGAAGCCCAGAATCATCCCCTGATTCACGAGTTTCTGGAAGGGTTCGACGGTGTGTACCAGGCCGAGGTCGTAGAACACTTTGTGCCAGAAACGCGCATACAGGAGGTGAAGTACGGCGTGTTCCGCGCCACCCACATACAGATCCACCGGCATCCAGTACTTCTCGGCTTCTTCGGACCAGGCGGCGTCGTCGTTGCGCGGATCGATGAATCGCAGGAAGTACCAACAGCTTCCCGCCCACTGCGGCATGGTGTTGGGGTCGCGGCGCGCGGGCGCTCCAGTCGTTGCGTCCGTCGTTTCCATCCAGTCCACCGCGCGCTCGAGCGGCGCGCTGAAGTCGCCGGTGGGGCGGAAGTCTTCGAGCTCGGGGAGCGTGAGGGGGAGGCTGTCCTCGGGGATCAGGCGCTCGCTGCCGTCCTCGAGGTGGATTACCGGAAAGGGTTCGCCCCAGTAGCGCTGCCGGCTGAACAGCCAATCCCGCAGCTTGTAGGTGATGGTCGCCCGACCGAGGCCCTCGGCCTGCAACCATTCATTGATGCGTGTCTTGGCGTCGGCCGTGGAGAGGCCGTCGAGGAAGCCCGAGTTCTGGGCGATGCCGTCGCCGACGTAGGCCGCAGCCTGGATGTCGCCGCCCTCGCCTCGGCTCACGACTTCGACGATCGGGAGATCGAAGCGGGTGGCGAAAGCGTGGTCGCGCTCGTCGTGCCCGGGCACGGCCATGATCGCGCCGGTTCCGTAGCTCGCGAGCACGTAGTCGGCGATCCAGATGGGAATGAGATTTCCGGTCGCGGGGTTCAGCGCCGAGGCGCCGATGGCCACCCCGGTCTTTTCGAGGTTGTCGGCGAGTCGGAGTCGCTCGCTCTTGTGGCGCGCTTGCTCGACGTAGGCGTCGACCGAGGCGCGCTGCGCCTGCGTGGTGAGGCGGTCCACCAGTGGGTGTTCCGGGGCGAGCACCAGGTAGGTCGCACCGAAGATCGTGTCGGGACGCGTGGTGAAGACCTCGATCTCGTCGTCCGCTCCGTCGCGGTCGGCGAGCTTGAAGCGGATCTCTGCGCCCTCGGATCTGCCGATCCAGTCGCGCTGCATCTTCTTGACGGCCTCGGGCCAGTCGAGGTCTTCCAGGTCGTCGAGCAGACGCTCGGCGTAGTTCGTGATGCGAAGCATCCACTGCCGCATCGGAAGGCGTTCGACCGGATGCCCGCCCACTTCGCTCAGGCCGTTTTGCACTTCCTCGTTGGCCAGCACGGTGCCCAGCGCCGGGCACCAGTTCACCGGCACCTCGGCCCGGTACGCCAGTCCCTTTTCGTGCAGCTTGCGGAAGATCCACTGGGTCCACTTGACGTAGCTCGGGTCGGTGGTGTCGATCTCGCGCGACCAATCGAAGCTGAAACCCAGTGAACGGACCTGGCGGCGGAAGTTGTCGATATTCCGGCGGGTCGTGACGCGTGGGTGTGTTCCGGTCTTGATGGCGTATTGCTCGGCTGGAAGCCCGAAGGCATCCCAGCCCATGGGGTGCAGGACGTTGAAGCCGAGCATGCGCTTGTAGCGCGCGAGGATATCGGTGGCGGTGTAGCCCTCGGGATGTCCCATATGAAGGCCGTCTCCGGACGGGTAGGGGAACATGTCGAGGACGTAGTACTTGGGCTTGCTGCGATCGATTTCGACGCGGAAAGTCTCGTTGTCGAGCCAGTAGGCCTGCCAGAAGGGCTCGATTTTGCCGGGTTCGTAGGCCATGGAGCCCGGAAAGTGCCCGGCCGCTCCATCGGAGTCAACCGGAGAACCCCGCGGGTCGCGCGCCGGTCGACTCCGGAGGGGCAGCCTTCGGGTTCCCCAGCGTCGAGTCGCCGAGGTACTTTATCGCCATGGCGAGGAGCGTGGATCTAGACCAGCAGGTGTTGGTCGTTTCCGACGGGACCGGTGAGACGGCGGCTGCAGTCGTGCGCGCCGTGATGATGCAGTTCCAGAGTCCGTGGAAGCTGCGGATCCTGAGCAACGTGCGGCGCGAATCCCAAGTGCGGCGAGCGGTCGAGGCGGCGGCGTCCGGCTCCAGGTTGATCGTCTTCAGCCTCGTTGACAAGCCGATCGCCCGCTTGCTGCTGCGTGAAGCCGACCGACTCGGCGTGGGCACCGTCGATCTGCTGGGGCCTCTCATCGCCAAAGTCGCGCAGCAGTTTCACGCCGAGCCGCGCCACGAACCCGGCCTGCTCCACGCCTTCTCGGACGAGTACTTCGCACGCATCGAGGCGGTCGAGTTCGCTGTCCGCCACGATGACGGCGCGAATCTTCTGACGCTTCACGAGGCCGACATCGTTCTCACGGGTCCGTCGCGGACCTCGAAGACGCCGCTGACGATGTATCTGGCACAGAAGGGATATCGCAGCGGAAACGTTCCACTGATCGCCGGACTGGAACCGCCGCGGGCGCTGATCGAACTCGATCCGAGTCGAGTGTTCGGCTTGATCGTCGAGCCGGCGACACTTCTCCAGGTGCGCCGGGCGCGCGTGCGGGCGCTGCGATCCAGCCCCTACACGAGCTATACCGACAAAGAGGCGATCTCGGATGAGATCCGAGAGGCCAAGCGGCTGTTTCGCGCCAGGCGCTGGCGCACGCTGGACGTCAGCGGCCGGGCGGTAGAGGAGAATGCATCCCGCATTCTCGAGATCTACAACGCCCGCCGCTAGTTCCGGCCCTTCGTTCCGGCCCTTCGTTCCGGGTTCGCCTGGGTTCAATCGTCCCGCAGACCGCGCTTCCGCTCGAGTTCCTTCTGCGCCTTGATTGATTCGCGCTGCTCGTCGGTGAGGAGCGCGGTTGCCACCTTGGGGCGGGCGATCGAGTAGAAGGCCGGAACGACCGTGATCGCGCCGAACATGTTGATCACCATCAGGATGCAGAGCATGCGAGCCATGTCGGCCTGGAAGCGCAGATCCGAGAAGGTCCAGAGGGCGATGCCGCCCACGATGGTGGTTGCCGTAAAGGTGACCGCCATGCCGGTGGTTCGGATGGCTCTCCTTATGGCCTCGTCGATGTCCTCGGTGTCGATCACTTCGTGGCGAATGCGGTCCACGATGTAGATCGCATAGTCGACGCCGATTCCCACACCGACTGACTGGACCGGCAGGGTGTTGATGTTGAGGCCCATTCCCGACAGCGCCATGTAGGCCATCGAGAGCATGGTGGCCGTGGCGATCTGCAGGGTGATGATCGCGCCACTCGGAACCGACTTGTAGGTGACCGAGTGCAACACGAAGATGATCAGGAAGATGAGCACGATGTTGGCGACGTGGCTGCGTTCCACTTCGTCGTTTACGGCCGCCAGAATGCCCATGATGCCGCCGGCCATGACGAACTGTACGCCGCGTGTCCACGAGTTGGTGGCTTGGTAGGCGGGCACCGAATCCACCGCCTTCAGATCCTCGACGATGAGATCGGTGGTATTGAGCGCGACGGCCCGGATGCCGAGTTCTTCGTTTTCCCACCACGCCTGGACGGAGCTTTCGTCCCACTCGGCCAGCTTCTCGGGCCAGGTGAACACTTCGTCGTCGTCGAGCATGTCGACCTGGTCTTCGTAGTCGGTCATGGCTCGCTCGCGGAACTCATCCAACCACGGGGGTAGGGCGGCGCCGTCGGCGATCACATGAGTGGTCTGGTTCGCGTAGGAGATCTCATCGCCTTCTCCCTCTCGCAGCCGGACGTTCAGCGTGTGAGCGCGGGCGGGCAGGAGCGGGCCGAGCATGTAGTACAGCAGGTCTTTGAGGGACTCTGACTCGAAGAAGCTCGCGCCACCCCCGGCTTCGTTCATGTCGAGCCGGACGATGACCTCGCCGATGGGATTGCGTTTGATGAACTCCTCCGCGGCGTGCACCACCGTCGTGATGGTCTCACCACGGTGGTCGCGATAGAAGAATCCGATGTTCGCGTCCTTGCCGTCGTCCGTCATGAAGGGGCGCAGCGCTCCCGGTGGACCGTTGGTGCGCAGCTGGAAGAGCTGCTGGCGAATGGTGGCCTGGTCGGCCGACACGAAGTTCCATTTTGGATCGCCGTAGTGATTGATCCGCCACGACGTACGCAAAATGGGCACGATCGAGATCGTCGCCCCCAAGGGGGTGTAGATCTCCATCCAGCGCTCGAATTCCTCCATTCGCTGGATCGGGACCGCATCGCCGCTGGCGTTGTCCTTGTCACCATCGGCGAAGATCACGATGGAGTCGACGCCGCCGAACTTCTCGGCGATTTTCGCGGTGGCGACGTTCCACTCCTGATCCGGAAACAGGATGGGCGTGCCGGGCCGAGCCTCTCCGATCTGCGAGTAGTTCAAGGTGATCCAGGTCGAGACCACGAGCAGGAGCACCGTGCCGGTTGCGATCATCCACTTGTAGGTGTCGTGAGTCGTTATGTACCCGATGAAGCGAGTGAAGCGCACCATGAAGGCGGGCAGGAAGTGCTCGGGCTCTTCCGGAGCCGGCAGGTAGCAGATCAGCACCGGGTGGAGGATCTCCACGGTGATGAGGATGGAGGCCACCCAGAAGGCGCCGGAGATGCCGAGGTCGCGCATCTGCGGGATGGAGGTCACGAGGATGACGAGTAGTCCAGCGACGTCGGTGATGATTCCCAGGGTCCCGGGCACGACCAGCTCGCTCATCGCCACGGTGGCGGCTTCCATCTTGGCTCGATCGGGGTCGCCAAGAGCTGGCAGCAGGATTTCGTAATCTTCGAAGAAGCGCTCCGCCATCTGCACGGTATGGGAGACCGCGCGCGCGGTGATGATGCTTGGGATCACCAGAATGAGTGGGTCGAACATGAACCCCATCCATCCCGTGAAGCCCAGACCCCAGATGACGGTTGTGAGGGCGGCCACAGCGGGGATCAGTACGCCGTGCCAGCGCCGGAAGTACAACCACAACAGCACAAAGATCATGACCACGGTCAAGATGACGAAGAGCAGGATCTGGAACGCGAACTTCAGGATCCAGCCGATCAGAATCGGGAAGCCCGAGATGTAGATGGTGGTGTTCTCGTCCTCGAGGTCGGTCTTGATCTGTTGGACGTGATCGAAGACCGCCATGAAGGCTTCGCGGTTGTTGAGACGGTCGGTCACGAATCCCGCGGTGATCAATGCGCCCTTCTGGTCGAGCGAGACGAGGCGTCCGTAGATGAAGGGCGGATTCTGTCGCACCAGCGCCCCGATCGCGTCGGCCTCTTCTTGCGTTTCGGGAAGCTTCTTCACCAGCACGTCGGTCTCGATGTCACCCGAGGCTTCGATCTGGATGACGCGGGTGTTGTTCGCGGTCACCGAGCGGATTTGATAGTGGTTGACCGGGTACGGCGGGTAGATGATGTCGAGCGTCTTCTGGATCTCTCGGGGCGGAAGGTCTTGCTCTTCCAGCTGCTCGCGGAGTTCTTCGCGCGCCTCGGTCTGGCTGTCGAAGCCCTCTCCGTCCACGCGCTTCGTCAGCTCGGCAATCTTTCCGAGCGTCACGGGGTTGAAGATCGTGCCTTCTTTGACCACCAGTGCGATGGCCACGGTGGACGACCCGCCGAACTTCCCTGCGAACTTGTCCTGAGCGCGAATGAACGCGTGGTCGGGCCACTGGGCGCGAGCCTCGGTGTCGATCCGCACCGTGGGACCGGGCAGCCGCATGTCGAAGGCCGTCATGGCGGCGTTGAAGATCGGGTAGAAGAAGAAGCTGGTCGAAAGGACCAGGCCCACCGCAATCGGGAAGCGGTGTCGCACGACCCGACGGGCGAACCGGAGTGACAGGGAAATGCGCTGGGGTGAGGGCTGGGGGGCGTCTGCCATTGAATCCTCTGCCTGGGGCCATGGACGAGCGTGCGTGGTGGAACGGCTTCGGCGCCGCCCGTGGGAGACACCGATAGACCGCTGAATATTTCACCCCGCGGTGCGATCTTCTTTTTGGGGAGTCGGGGGCGCGTCTCTGTCTCTGACTGGAACGCGTTGCAGTTCCATCGAGGGCCGAACGATATTTGGTAGAGGGGCCGTCGGTCAAGGTGGCAGGCGAGAAAAGTCGCAGGCCCCAAGGGGGTGAGGGAGTGGGCTGCCGGGCTGGCGGTTCCGCGCTCGCCCGCTTCAATCGGCC
>SMVB01097133.1_pt1 | contig 10745 bp, 18 predicted proteins | sample 2456461 | NCBI WGS metagenome assembly SMVB01 (sample SAMN11095934, study PRJNA526329) | marine sediment metagenome | biome: Marine sediment; feature: Surficial sediment; material: Deep marine sediment; isolation source: Hadal surficial sediment | place: Pacific Ocean | collected 2014-05 | depth...
TAACACCAACAGCAGTATCATTCCATATGAACAGTGTCTGTATCTAGTCTTTTCCATCAAAACATAATATTTTTTTTTAATTTAAGAACCGCGTAGTATTCATCTAGTTTTGTTGTACGTAAAGTTTAAGGCTCAATAGTTTTATTCTTATACGAAATACACCTGATTATAGGCATGATTACAGGCTTGCAAAGAAATCGAGTTACATTCATGGATAAAATTAGTTCAAAAGATCCACTTACAGTAAGAAATTATAAAATTGGATTAGATAATTTTGAAACTTTCTGTTTAGAGAAATATGGAAAGGCTGATTGTATTCCAGATTTGAAAGAAGCTACTAATGATGTTATCTTTGATTTTCTACAATCTTACATTAATTGGAATCATGAAAGATCCCCCAGAACAATAACAACATGATTTTTCCTAATATTGTCTTGGTTTTGTTTACAATGTTTGCTGAAATTCTTAATTCAAAGTATTTCCTAGATAGATACTTGAGAACTAGATAAAAAAATGCTCTAAAAAGATTTAAAATGACGATAGGGAAAAAATGAATAGAAATGACTAAGAAATTACCACGTGGACATAATATTGGTGGTACCACTAAACAGAAAAGACGCAAAGAGCATAAACAAGAATCTAACAAAAAGCAAGTATAGAATCAGAAAATTCTTAGATTCTAAACTCATTAACACTTTTCGTAAAATGTCAACCGTATAACAAAACTATTAGACTACTAACTACGTAAAAGTTAAATCTAAAATCTAGATCATTTGTGCTTTGATATTTTTATTTTTCTAATTTGTTGTATAATCATTGGTAAAAATGCACCAACATCTGACACAATTCCTAGTGCTTGCCATGTTCCTCTATCCATGAGTTTTGTAACTGTTGGTTGATTAATATCAATAATAATCACTTTAACATCTGCAGGAAGCATGTTTCCAGTTGCAATTGAGTGAAGCATAGTTGAAATCATGATCACCATACTTGCATCTTTGAGGATTTTTTTGTATTCTCGCTGAGCTTCAGTAACGTCTGTAATAACATCTGGTAATGGCCCATCATCTCGGATTGAACCAGCCAATACAAATGGTACTTTATTTTTAATACATTCATACATAATCCCCTTTGTTAATTTCTTGGTTTTTACCATATTTGCGATAGAACCTGCTTTAAAGACCGCATTAATTGCATCCATATGATTTCTATGTCCGTGATATGCCAATGTTGCATCATTAACATTCATTCCTAGCGATGTTCCTAGCGTAGCATATTCAATATCATGAACTGCAAGGGCATTTCCTGCCAATAATCCATCAACATACCCTGATTTAATTAATTCAGATATTGCGTCATCGGCACCAGTATGTACTATGGCGGGACCACCAACAATGATTATTTTCCCACCTTTCTTTTTGGTATTGTAAATATCTTCTGCAACTTTTTTTGCAATGTGTTGAGTTGGTCTTTCACTAGAAGTTGAGCTTCCCATAAACTCAAAAACATTTACCCCCTCTCTTGGTCGCTCAGGTGGTGTAATCTTGATTCCATTTTCACCAAAAACTATTTGGTCTCCTTTTTTCACTTCTCTTATTGGCACACAAAATACTCTGTTTCCCTTTAGAACAATACATTTGTCCATCATCATGTTTTCAACTTGAATCCATTTCCCTTTATGGAAAACTTGGGTGTGGTTATTTGTTGTACTGTAAAAATTATCTGGCATTACACAATCTTTTGGAGATTTTTTTAATGTAATTTCTTTTTGATCCTTGGATGTTGCTCCTTCACGATAAATTGTTTCTAAAATTTTATCCAGATGTTTTTGATTTCTACCTTTAACAAGTAATCGTACATATGATTGATCTTTTTTTCTCTTACCAATCTTAATTTCTTGTACTTCAAATTCTCCTTTAAGATCCATTATTTTATCAAAGATCTTAGTTAAAATCAAAGAGTCAATAAGATGACCACTAACTTCAATTTCTTGAGAAAACTTACTCATTTTACTATTCTCTACATCCTGATAACTAAAGGTTTACGTTTTGTTTTAAGACTAAACATTAGACTGGAAGAATAACCTTACCTTCAAATTTTGGGATATTATCAGCCTCAAATGCTTTTTCCAAGTTTTCTTTTTGTTGTTTTGTCACACCTTGAACAATTGTCTTTGAAGAACCTGTTTTGTCAACTAACGCAAGAATGTAACCACTATTGTCAGTTAGAACAAAGCCTACTGATTCGTCAACAAATGCATATAGATTTTCTTCACCCACTGCCTTCCACACATTAGAATTTGTGTCAATTAAGGCAAGTGCTGGCATTGCTTTCCCATCGGTTAATTTATTGAGATATTCCCTTGCTTCCGCAACTCTTTTTTGACCTAGCTTTAAGGCCTGAAAATATTGCATATTTTCCAAATAATGAGATTGTTATAAAAACAATTTCTCTTACAAAGATTGTTATAGAATCTCAGATTTTCTTAACTTATGCCTCTTACAAATGATGTAATTATCAAATTAAATGAAATAACTACTATGGTTGATGACAAATCAAAACTTTCAGAATCCGAAATTGAGGAGATAAAATCAATTTTTAAAACAATTGTTGAAAGTGGTGAGAGATACAACATTGATGAAATTGAATTCTGGTTTGAAAATGAAGGAAGTTGGAAAACCAAAGAACCACGAATCCGAATTACAAATCTTTCCAATTATATTCAAGACAAATACCAACAAACAGCTCATCTAAGAATTATTTCTGATGACGATTGTAATTGTGATACCTAAGTTTCTAGTTTCTCGAGTAACCGACCAACAATTTTTGCATTCTCTGTTCTTTCATTGAGAATTTCTTTGATACGAATTTCATTTTTGTTATCTTTTGCGATTATCTGGAAATATTCTTCATCCAGATTATTATTTGCTTGAAGTCTTTTTACTACCTCAAACAATATCCCTATTACTTGTTTTTGCGCATCAATTAATTCATCTTTGCTTCTCTCAGACATTTTTCACTGTTTGTCCTCTATTATCTTTGTAAATAATTCTTTTAATTTAGAATTAGTAATGTCTGTTTTTGCAGATTCAAAAAAACATTCAAGTTTTTCTGGAGAATGACCATCTTCTGAATAGATTTTAGCTTGAAGAGCCATTTCTAACTTATCAATTTGATGTACCAGTTTTGATTCAATCGAATTATTTTGTTGATATTCTTGCCAAATTTGTAAATATTGTAATTTAATTGAATTCGGTAAATTTTCAATAATTTCATTAAATGCGTTGTTCTCTAATTCGTTCTTTTTTTCCTTACTGAGTTGTTTAGGTGTATAGTCTCCAATTTTTGATTCTGCTAAATCATGTAATAAAATCATCTTGATAATTTTTTCAGAATTATAATTTCCTAAATCAGATATTACCATACCTATCACTGCCATTAAGTAAGAATGGTCTGCAACTGATTCAGGATTCTTTAGCGATAGTTTGTCTACCCATCCTTGTCTAGAAATTTTTTTAAGATTTGCAGCAATTTTAAAAAAATTTAGGATCATTATATTGTAAACTGTATGATGTTTTCTACTAATGAATTTTCATATTGATGGATTTTGAACACATAATAGTTAATTTTGTTTGTGGAATTTGATGAAGATTTATACTAAAACTGGAGATGATGGAAATACTGGATTACAAGGAAATTTCAGAATAAGTAAAAATCATCCAAGAATTATATCTTATGGTACAGTGGATGAAGCAAATGCTGCACTAGGGCTGGTCCTAGTAAATTCATTAGATAAAGATATCAACAAAACTTTGATAGATATTCAAAATGATCTATTTTTAGTTGGTGCTGATCTTTCAAACCCAAATCTAAATGATGTGAAAAATAGAGTTACATTAGAAATGATTGAAAAACTAGAACAACATATTGACAAATTTGAATTAGAACTTTCTCCTTTAACAAATTTTATTTTACCCGGAGGAGATAATGCTGCAGCACAATTACACTATGTTAGAACTGTTGTAAGAAGAGCAGAAATCCAAGTGGTTCAATTAAGTGAAAAAGACGAAATCAATTCAAATTGTATCAAATATCTTAATAGATTATCTGATTTGTTTTTTGTAATGGGTCGTCTAATCAATAAACGAAAAGGTAGAGACGATATTCTCTGGAAGATCTGAATAGACAAACTTTAATTCCTCATTTGAATGAATTTTCTGAGTGCCGGGGTAGCTCAGCCTGGGAGAGCACTCGGCTGAAGACCGGGCTGTCGCGAGTTCAAATCTCGCCTCCGGCACTGATGTGATATTGTTTCTTTAATTTTCAAAAAAATCATAGAAACAAAAACCAAACATAACTCCAAATCAAAAATATAATGCTGCTAACCAGAACTTTGTTATTATGAAATAATTTATTGCGTCATATTTCACTAATTGACAAATTGAACTGTGTTACTGATTATAGATAATTATGAAGTAATATTCCAATTGATCGCTCGAAAATTATCTATAATTTATACAAAAAACCAACTTGCATAATATTTAAAAACAATAGGAACTCTTGATTTTCGATATTAATGGTTGAAAAAAAGACTTTAAAAAAATCTAACAAGAAAACTACAACTAAGGTAAAAACTAGTAAGACTGGAAAATCAAAGAGCAAACAAGTAAAGAACGAATCATTTGATGATGCTAGTATAATTATTGTTGATGATGATATCAAAGTCGATCAGGAAAAAATTAATGAGGAAAGAAGGGCATATCTTGAAGAAGCAAGATCCCAAGAAACATCTGATTAGAAATCTTTATTCGATCTGGTGATGTATGCTAATTATGCGTGCATTGTGTTTGATTACAGTAAAACCTGGTAAGGTTGATGCGGCTGTTCAAATATTAAAGAAAAAACGTAAAATTATAAAACAAATTATGATTGTTGCAGGAAGAGCAGACATTAGTGTACTTTTACAAGGAAATATTGATGAAATTAACGGCATGGTAATTGATTTTAAAAAAATCAAAGATATTGTTACTACTGAAACATTAATTGAGGTGGAGGTAAATTTGGGTTGGTAAGAGCAATAATTTTAGTAAAATCTCCAAAGAAACTAATAGCTGCAAGACTACGAAAAGTCTCATTCATAACTGATTCTTTTCCAACAAGTGGGCAATTTGATGCTGTTGCAATAATTGATGTTGAGCAACTAACTCAAATTAAAGAAGTGACTAATCAAATTCATAAAATTAGTGGTGTAGAAAGGACTGAAACTATGGTCGAAGTTCAATGAAAATGAATTTAAAGAACTTGTAGGTAGGAGAATTGTGAACATCAAAAAAGTAGGAAATGTAATTTTAGCTGTTAAAGATATAGACAAATCCATACAATTTTACCATGAAATCATTGGCCTGCCAATCAAAAATCAAAGAAGATCTTGGGTTGATCTGGGCACATCTGGTGCTTTACTGAGTTTGCATCCCGCATCATTGACCGCACAACATATTGGAAGTTCTATTGAAAATGGTATCACCATTGGTTTTCTTGTAGGTGATCTGAAATCTGCAGTTGATGAATTAAAAGCAAAAGGTATCAAAATTCATCGCGATATTGTAGAAAAAGATGCAGGAAAAAATGCAGTAATTTTAGATCCTGATGATTATTTAATTTCCTTATTTGAGCCAATCTTTGAAGACAAAGCTCAACAAACTGGCGGATACCAAGGATTTACCCCTGCCTAGATTATCTTTTTAATTAAATAGATAATCTTCTCTAAATCTTTTTCTTTTCTATTTATTGAAATATAGTGAGTACTATCATTTTTTTGTAAAATCACAATTGATATTTTCTCATGTTGTAAAATCATGTATTCTAATTTTCCAACAGTTCTTGCAGTATTTTTTCTTAACGACATTAAAGTAGAAATTATAAAAAATTCATTTTTTACTTGTTCAGATTTTAACAAAGGTTTTAAATTTGGTCTGACTATTCCAGTTAAGGTTCTACCATATACGTTAATGACTCCAGCATATCTAATATTAGTAGATAGTTTTAGAATATTTTGACATTGCTTCCGATATTTTATTATCATACCTTTCCATTTATCCTCAGGAGTTTTTACCATAGTTTAATTTAATTTGAGGAATTAATAAGGATTCGTACTAATTGTAAATTTTTGAATTAAAATTTAAAAAAATATTTTTAACATGTTTCGGATGTAGATTATTTTTCTACTTTTTTCTTTAATTCCGTGTTTTCTTTTAACAGTTTATCATTTGTAGCTTTCAGTGCTTCAATCGAATTTTGTCTACTATACAATGGGTGCCCAGGTGGAATAATTGTAGAATTCATTGATAGTAATCCTGATGCATATTGCTGGTACATGTGTTGAAATCCTTCAAGTTTTTGATTAATTGTGGCAACTTCTTGCGAAAACTGATCTTTCATGGGATTTTCATAAATTTTGAACATTGGATGAGTTAATCCTGGTGGAAGTCTTGGAAATTGTAATGCAAGATGAGGAATGTTAGGATTTAATCCATATAGATCTTGTAGATGTTTTATTGCAATATTATCCATAAAATTAGTTCATATTTACCATATTTCTGCCTTGCTTTAGGCATTTGATATACTGTTTAGTTGAATCTCAGTTATTTTTACTCAATTTGAGTTGATCTCTGATCCTTATAGATTCCCAATTTAGATCGCTGATACACATGACCAAATTAAAAAAGACATGTATAAAATGTAAAAAAGACATTATAGATAATGAACTCCATAAAATTGTAATTTACATTGTTCAAGAAAAATTCACCGAACACCATTATGAACATGTTGAATGTCCAGATAGATTTACTATTTAGTTAATTAATTATTGAAAAAATTACTCTTTGTGTTCATACACTTCATAAATTTTCCCAGTTAATCTGGAGCGATATCTCCATTCAGTGTTCTTCCAAATGATTTGAGTGAATTCTTTTTGTAAATCTGGATGTAGTTTTGTAAATACATCAATACCAATCAAGATTTGGTTAGGTTTTGCAAAGTTTTGAATTTTTGAAGCGATATTCATTGGAGGACCAATCAAATCCACTTGAGAGTGTTCTATATCTGCCCCATATCTGACTACAATATTTTGTCCAAAATCAACCCCAATCTTTACCATTAAATCTGGATAGTCATACTGATTTAGAATTGGGTTGATTCCTTTTTGAATTATTGAGATCATTGATTTTGCACAATTTACTGCATCATCTGCTGCTGCTGTTCCGTAAATATCATCTTCATCTGAAACAAAATATCCAATTACTGCATCACCTACAAACTTTAGTACATATCCATGATATTGTCTAATTACTGCAGCCATTTCTTGTGCAAACGAGCTAATAATTATTGCTATTTTTTCTGAAGGCATTTCTAATGTCATTGTAGTTGAACCAACTAAATCTACATAGAGTATCACCATATCCAATTTTACAAATACATTTTTTCTTAGAAATTGATCTGATTCGTCAACCATTCCTGAATACTCATAACCTTTTTTGAGAGCTCCCCAAACTCTTTTTTGAGTTTCCAAAATCATAGTATCTGAATCTAATTTTTGCTCATTATTTTTGTTAGTATGCATGTTAACTATACTAATACTGTGTTCTGATATTTTCTCTGATGCTTCAGATTCTTGTTTAATTTTATTATTGTCATTAGACATCCTTAATCACTTCATTCCAAGGGAAAATTAATATCACAATTAGGGCATTTCCCTCTTTTTCCCTTATATCCCTCATCAAAATACTCTATAATTTCTCCATTACATTGATTACAATTTATTTCAGATTTACCCATGCCTAAAATCATGATTTTGTATATTTAGATGTAGATGAAGGTTTAAGGAGAACAATAATTTGCTATTTCTTGTGCGCTTAGGTACAAAATCTAAACATGATTTCATTCAACAATTAAATCAAAAAAATGAAGAGGTTCAAAAATTGTTTCTCTCAAAGATAACAGATCTAACAAAAATGATTAATGTGAAAGTAATGATGGGTGATTCTACTGTAACAGAGCAGAAAACATTTGATCCAAAACAAGTAACAGATTATTTTCAAAAAATTAATAATAATCTTGAAGACTGGTCTTTTCAAGATATATCAATTACTAACAATGAAGACATTCGGAGAATTTTTACAAAGTTTGAGATAATGGAGGGTAATTATTTATTATCAGGCCACATATCGATTCAATTTCATGTATTATTATATTACAAACCAGATCAACGTGTACTAGATTGCCAAAAAGAATTGTCGGAGATTGTAGATTTAACAAAAAATAGCGAACAGCAAATTTCTGATAATAGTGATCAATTTATTTTAAATAAACTCAAGGAAATGGGATACAAAGACTTTGATCATCAAAAATTATTTGAAATATTTTATGAAAATGATGAATTTAGAGAAAAAGTTTATGCTGAAATTGAAAAAGATGCTGATGTAGACTTTCAAGAATTATCTGAAAAAAAGACAAAGTTGTTTAACGAACTAGATTCTCTTTTAATTGAAACTTATCAAATTACTTCTATATTGATTGATGATCCTAGATTAATTGGTGGTGAAGAAGGTTGTTTGTGTACCGTAGATTTAGAATTTGTGAGAAATAAAAACAGAGAAGGATTATTTGATCCAAGAAAAATACCTGACTCTGTCAAAGAAAATATCTCAAAACGGTTAGAACAACTTGAAAAAATTATTAAATTATAAATTAAAACCAAAGAATCGGAAAATGAGAGATTTTCTCAAAGGGGAGTTCCGATCCCTTGATATAATTTGAACGAGATTATTGAACTATTTAGACATTTCTAAAAAGTTACACATAAAATTTGACAAAAGGTGCAATTTTTGCATAGAAGAAGTCAAATACGTCCTATGGATAGCAACATTTCCAATGAACCCATCATATGATGAAATACTAAAGGCAAATTCAATGCGAGGAAATGAGATAAAAAAGACCCCATTAATTCATTCACCAATATTCAGTGAGATTACAGGTTCTGAGATTTATCTAAAAGCAGAGTTCAGACAGAGAACTGGTTCATTTAAAATTCGTGGAGCTTACTATAAAATAAAATCATTATCTGATGAAGAGAAAAAAAATGGAGTAGTTGCAGCGTCTGCAGGTAATCATGCACAAGGAATGGCATTTGCATCATCATTAGAAAAAATATCATGTACCATTGTAATGCCAAAGAATGCATCTCCTGCAAAAGTAGCAGCAACTAGAGGTTATGGCGCTAATGTAATTTTAGAAGGAGTGAATTATGATGAGTCATCTTCTAAAGCAAAAGAAATTGCTAAAGAAACAGGAGCTACTCTGATACATGCATTTGATGACCCTCAAATAATAGCAGCTCAAGGAGTCATTGGATTGGAAATATTAGAGGATTTACCCGATGTGGATGAAATTTATCTTCCAATAGGTGGTGGGGGGCTGGCTGCTGGAACATTGATTGCAGTTAAAGAAAAAAATCCAAACATCAGAATTATTGGGGTTCAGTCAAAATCTTTTCCATCAATGTATGAATCACTTAAGCAAGGCTCATTGATTTCTTGTGGCGGTGAAAGAACAATTGCAGATGGTATCGCTGTAAAAATTCCAGGACAACTGACTTTTGATATAGTTCGTAAACTTATAGATGAAATTGTTCTTGTTGATGATGATGAAATTATTAAAGCAATGTTTTTGTTAATGGAAAGAATGAAATTTGTTGTAGAACCTGCAGGAGCAGCAAGTTTGGCTTATTTAATTTCAAACAAGCCTGCTCCTGGAAAAAAAGTTGTTGCAGTTCTAGCAGGAGGAAATGTGGATATGTACCTTTTAGGTCAAATTGTAGACAAAGGTCTTGCTGCAATGGGTCGTTTACTAAAACTATCAATATTACTGCCTGATAGACCTGGGGCATTCAAAGAAATTGTTGATGAAATAACTCTGGCTAATGCAAATATTGTAGAAGTAGTTCATGATAGACTAAGTTCTAATATTAATGCAGGTTCAGCTGGTGTAACTTTGAGTCTTGAAACTCAAGGGAAAGAGCAAACAGATCTGTTAATTGAGGCACTAAAAAAGAAAAACATACAATTTACTTTATTGACTTAGATAATTTGAATTTTTTTTTAGCAAATTTTGATAGGCCTACTTTTTTTAGTTGTTCTGATTCTTTCATAACAGAATTATGTTGATCAGATTTGAATTGTTTTAACTTCTTTTTTAAATCTAAAAATTCATTTGAAAGAATTTTGATTGCATAAATCCCAGCATTACCAGCTTTGTTGATACCCACAGATACAACAGGGGATCCGGATGGCATTTCTGTAATTGATAATAAAGAATCTAATCCTCCAAATGCAGAAAATTTTGACGTATTAGATTTTTGTTGATGTTTGTCATTATACACAAGTATTGGAACCCCAATTACTGGAATGATTGTATGTGAAGCAATCATTCCAGGTAAGTGTGCTGCACCACCAGCTCCTGCAATAATTATTTTGAATCCCATTTTTTCTGCATGTTGTGCATATTCAGTTAATCTAGCTGGAGTTCTATGTGCGGAGACAATTTGATCTTCATGTTTGATTTTAAATTTATCTAAAATTTCAGCTGCACCCTGCATAATTCTACTATCTGAACTAGACCCCATTATGATTCCAACTAAAGGCTTTTTTGAATATTCCATATATTAGAAAAAACTAGACAGTAATTATCTA
>SMVB01360863.1_pt1 | contig 10743 bp, 8 predicted proteins | sample 2456461 | NCBI WGS metagenome assembly SMVB01 (sample SAMN11095934, study PRJNA526329) | marine sediment metagenome | biome: Marine sediment; feature: Surficial sediment; material: Deep marine sediment; isolation source: Hadal surficial sediment | place: Pacific Ocean | collected 2014-05 | depth 0-1...
CCAATCAGTCACTATGCCATGCTTTGCAAGATGTTCAAATATCGCTCTGCCGTTTTCTTCCAGAGCTAGCGAAAGTTGGCAACCTCTTTCATCAGGATCATCAGGAGTAATTATTTTGCCTTTTATTCCAGAACTATCCACTATCTGGTTAATTAAATATTCCAAAAAGCCCGTCAGCAGCATACTTTTTCGCCGAAGTTTTTTCTCATCAACCTTATGAAAAATTTCCAGTGATGCCAAAATAGCGGCAGACGGTAAAATATTTACATTACTTAATTGCCAACCATCTGCACCAGGCATAGGTACAAAGTCTTTCTTCATAAGAAAACGCTGTTGCTCATTATATCCCCACCAGCCGGCAAAGCGAGGCAATCCGGGATCGTTTGAATACCGCTGATGAACATAGGCACCTCCGGTACTCCCCGGCCCTGAATTTAGATATTTATAGGTACACCAAACAGCAAAATCTACCTCCCAATCATGCAGCTTAAGCGGTACATTGCCTACTGCATGGGCCAGGTCGAAGCCTACCTTCGCCCCAGTGGCATGTCCTGCTTTGGTAATACTCTTCATATCAAAAAGCTGACCGGTAAAGTATTGAACGCCGCTGAGCATTACCAAAGCTAATTCATCACCATGTTTGTCAATCTCAAGGAGAATATCTTCGGTACGTAAAGTATGCTCGCCTGCACGTGGTGCTAATTCTATAATTGCTTCATCAGGACTAAGCCCATGAAATCTTACCTGGGTTTCGAGGGCATATTGGTCTGATGGGAAGGCCCCTCCTTCAGTAATAATTTTAAACCTTGACTTGGTTGGTTGGTAAAACGACACCATCATCAGGTGTAGATTTACCGTAAGACTGTTCATTACTACCACTTCACTGGCTAGTGCACCTACCATTTTGGCCATCATCCCTTTGGTAAACTTATGATAATGAAACCATGGTCGCTTGCCTTCAAAATGTCCTTCTACACCGTATTTTTCCCATGAATCGAGCTCTTCATTAACAATTTTCTTCACAGATTTAGGCTGCAGTCCTAATGAATTACCGGTAAAATAATGAACATCTTTTCCTTCAAACTTTGGGATATGAAACATGTTACGGAAATGAGAAAGTTCATCGTCATTGTCCAGCTGGTTAGCAAATGATTCCGAGAATTCGTAATCCATCCTAAAATAAATCCATCTGGTTCATAACTTCGGCTCCTTCTAGTGCAAGCAGGTCTTTTTTACGTTGTATCCCGCCGGCATAGCCTGTCATCTCTCCACTACTACCAATTACCCGGTGACAGGGAATAATTATTGGTATGGGGTTTTTGCCATTGGCGGTAGCTGCTGCACGAAAACATTTAGGGTCACCAAGCCGGTTGGCCACTTCCTGGTACGATATAGTACTGCCATAAGGAATTAACATTAATTCCTGCCAGACTTTCTGTTGAAAACCAGTGCCTTCAGGCTTGATTGGCAGGGTAAATTCCTGGCGTTGGCCACCAAAATACTCGTCAAGTTGAATTTTTGCGGCAGACAAAACGTCATTCTTAGGGACAGGGGCAATTTTTCTCTCTGTAAAGCTTACCTCAACCAGTTGATTATCAGCTTCAACTAGTAATAAATTTCCTATGGGGCTGCTAATAATTGCTTCCATCATCTAAATACCGATTTATCAATTCCAAGCCAGTTCAGGGCATTCTCACCCAATAACTTGCTTTCGGTTTCACCAGTAAATTCAGCTGACCGAATTAAAGTACCTGGTTCCAACTCACCTAGTGGGAAAGGATAGTCTGATCCCAGTACCACTTTGTCTGCACCAATCAAATCAACAATATACTTTAGTACGGTGTCATCGTGCACCAGTGAGTCTAAATAGAACTTGCCCAGATAATCCCTTGGGTTGACATTATTATCAACAGCACATAAATCTGGTCTTACATTAAAACCATGTTCGATACGGCCGATAGTAGCTGGAAATGAGCCACCACCATGGGCGAAGGCCAGCCTTAGCCTGGGCAGTTTTTCCAACACTCCAGCAAAAATAACTGAGGCAATGGCACGCGCGGTTTCAGCTGGCATACCCACAAGCCAGGGTAACCAATACTTGGGCATTTGTTCTTTGCCCATCATATCCCAGGGGTGAACAAAAACTGCTGCGCCCAGTGTTTCGGCTGCCTGTAATACTTCAAAAACTTCCGGAGCATCCAGGTTCCAATCATTAATATGGGTGCCAATTTGTATTCCTGCAAGACCAATATCGAGGCAACGTTCCATTTCTCGAATGGCCAATGCTGGGTCCTGCATTGGTAAGGTACCTAAGCCGACAAATCGTAGGGGAAAGTCATTAACAATACCGCCAATATGGTCATTCAATAGCTTGGCTAGGTCAAGTGCATGTTCCGGTTTTGCCCAGTAACTGAACATCACCGGTACGGTAGATAGTACCTGTACATCTACTTGATGATGGTCACATTCTTTCATCCGTACCTTTGCGTCCCAGACATTTTCTTCTACTTCTCTAAAAAATCGGTCATCCATCATCATTCGGGCACAACATGGCTTATGATGCTCCAGGCGGATAAACCCTCCATAACCGTAGCGTTCATGTAAATCAGGCCAGGTCTCAGGTAAAATGTGCGTGTGAATATCTATACTTAGAGGTCTCTCTTGTATCAAGGCTTTTCCATTATTGTACTACACTTGTCACAGGTGCGAAGTTCTTCAGAGGCATAAAATTTTTCCATAATAGGGCCAAGCTGTTTAACAATATTGGTAAGTTCAAAATATTCATCATAGAGCTTATGTCCACAATTTTCGCAAAACCACATGAAGCCATCCTTTTCAGCATGATTTCTCTTGAGCTCCATTACCAGACCAACTGTATTAGCCGGCCGTTGGGGTGAATGAGGCACTTTTGGTGGGAGCAGAAATATTTCTCCCTCGCGAATTGGAATATCAACGGGCTTGCCTTCTTCCATTATTCGCAAGTTAATATCTCCTTCCATTTGAAAAAAGAACTCCTCGGTCTCGTTATAGTGATAATCTTTACGATTATTTGGGCCACCAACCACCATCACAATAAAATCACGGTTGTCTGAATACACTACCTGGTTGCCAACCGGTGGCTTTAGGAGATGCCTGTTTTCGTCGATCCAGTTTTTAAAACTAAAAGGTCTTTGAATAGCCATAGCTTGTAATTTTGTTATACTCTAAAGTAGTATTTTTACTGATATGAAACTATACACCAAGCCATGAGAAGAAATAATTAATCGCTCCTAAAATAGAGCCCGAAAATGATGCTTATATTTACTTCTTAAGCAAGAATAACTTTCGTATGGACTTAAATTTGAATGGCAAATCTGCGCTGGCCTGTGGCAGTTCACAAGGAATCGGACTTGCATCAGCTCAGGAGCTGGCCTTACTGGGGGCCAATGTAACCTTGCTCGCCAGAAACGAAGAAACTTTAAATCAGGCCTTGAGTTCTCTGGACACCTCACAAAATCAGCAACATTCAATACTGGTGGCGGACTTTGCTGATAATCAGGCAATTCGCGCCGTTGTTAACGAGCATAATCAATATCATATTCTGATAAATAATACTGGTGGCCCTCCAGGAGGGCAGGCTATCGATGCCTCAGAAAATGAGTTTCTGGAGGCTTTTAATAATCATTTAATTAATAATCAGATACTGGCGAAAGCACTTTCACCATTTATGAAGACCGAAGGTTATGGCCGGATAATTAATATTATTTCTACTTCAGTTAAAGCGCCTATACCCGGACTTGGTGTATCCAATACGATTAGGGGAGCAGTGAATAGTTGGTCGAAAACACTGGCCAATGAATTAGGCCTATTTGGCATTACAGTAAATAATGTGCTTCCTGGAGCAACAAGTACAGTTCGCTTATCAGCAATTATAGAATCTAAGGCGGGCAAATTAGGCAAAACAATAGCAGAGATAGAAAATGCCATGGTTGCGGAAATTCCGGCAAAACGCTTTGCCGATGCCTCGGAAGTAGCTTCAGCGGTAGCCTTTCTAGCCTCTCCAGCAGCAGGCTATATAAATGGGATAAGCCTTGCCGTTGACGGCGGGCGCACTGGATGTTTATAAATTAGTCCGTAGAAAAAACTAGTAGTCATTCTGAATTCCTGCCCGCCGGCAGGCACGGTAGTTCAGAATTTCATGAGGTGGACTAAAAGTAAGATCCTGAAACATGTTCAGGATGACTGTAATAAATGAAGTAATTGAGCTATTTGAGGAAATATGAATAAAATCTTAAATTATATTAATGGCAAATTAGTTGAACCTAAGTCAAATAATTATCTGGACAATATTGAACCAGCTACCGGTAAGGTCTATTCTCAAATTCCGGATTCTGATGGCGAAGATGTTGAAACTGCGGTAACAGCCGCTAGAGGTGCTCAACAAGGCTGGGCAATAATGCCCGTAGAAGACAGATCGGCCATAATGATGAAGATAGCTGAATTAATTGACAGGGATCTTGAAGACCTGGCCCGGGCAGAAAGCATTGATAATGGTAAACCAATTCAGTTAGCAAGAACCGTTGATATTCCCCGCGCCTCAGCAAATTTCAGATTCTACGCGGCAGCAATAATTAATTATTCATCAAAAGCTCACATAACTCCGGATAAAGGGATCAATTATACTATCCGGCAACCAATAGGAATAGCCGGGTGCATTTCCCCATGGAACCTGCCCCTCTATCTTTTTACCTGGAAAATTACCCCGGCACTGGCTACAGGTAATTGTGTGGTCGCCAAGCCATCAGAAATTACCCCGATGACGGCCTTCCTGCTGGGTAAAATATGTATTGAAGCCGGGCTACCGGCAGGCGTACTTAATATTGTTCATGGCCTGGGACCAAAAGTTGGTGAGGCCATTGTTTCTCATCCGGATATTCCGGCTATATCTTTTACAGGAGGAACCGCAACTGGTGCCCGGATTGCTTCGATTACGGCACCAATGTTTAAGAAACTATCCCTCGAGCTGGGGGGGAAAAATCCTAATCTAATATTTAATGATTGTGATTTTGAGCAAACATTGTCTACTACCATAAGTTCCTCATTTGCCAACCAGGGACAAATTTGTTTGTGCGGCAGCAGAATCTATGTGCAGAATGGCATTTATGATAAGTTTCTGGCTGCTTTTATAGAAAAGGTAAAGAAAATGAAGGTAGCTGATCCACTGGCGGAAACTACTAAAACCGGGGCAGTTGTTTCTGCCACTCATATGGAAAAGGTATTGTCTTATATAGACCTGGCGAAAGAAGAAGGTGGGCAGGTAGTTGCCGGCGGGGAACAGGTGAAACTGGCCGGACGGTGTACGGAGGGATTTTTTATTCAGCCTACAATTATTACAGGCCTTGATGCTACCTGTAGAACTAATCAGGAAGAAATTTTTGGTCCCGTGGTTACCGTACAACCTTTTAATACTGAGGAGGAGGTGATTGAACTGGCCAACAGTACAAATTATGGCTTATCGGCAACAGTTTGGACAGAAAACCTAAAACGCGCTCACCGGGTTGGAGCCAACTTAAAATCGGGTATTGTTTGGGTAAATTGCTGGTTGGTTAGGGATCTAAGAACTCCATTTGGAGGTATGAAACAATCGGGTGTTGGCCGTGAAGGTGGCGATGATGCCCTTAATTTCTTCACTGAAGCAAAAAATATCTGCATTAAGGTCTAGTATTTTAAGCAAATGACCAACCAGTTGTGTAATTCGTGGTAGCACTCTATTTATTTTACTTTAGATTTACTTGCAACTACACTTAATTTCAAAAATTGGCAATTCAGTAATGTAGCTGGAAAGTCCCACATCAATTAAAATATATACCATGAAACGATTAATTTATATTGCTGTGTTTTTCCTGGCCACGGGAGTATATGCCCAGGATAATCTAACTTATCAAAAACCTCCAAAAGAAATTTTAGATCTGGTAGATGTGCAGCCGGCTCCGTCAGTAATGCTTGACGATGAAAATGAATTTATGGTATTGCGCTACCGGGATGCTTTTAAAACAATTGCCGAGCTATCGGAGGAAGAATTGCGCCTGGGGGGACTAAGAATTAATCCGGAGACCAATATTGGTAGTAGAACCAGTTATTCCAATAACGTTAAAATATTAAACTTAAAAGATAAAAAAGGCGGCGCCCTGCAGGTAAAGGGCCTGCCGGCAAATCCACGACTGGCATATTTTACCTGGTCTCCGGATCAAAAAAAGGTAGCTTTTACTAATACCAGTAAGGAAGGGGTGGCAATATGGGTGCTTAACTTAGAAAATGCTTCGGCAACAAAACTTACAGAGAGCAATGTTAATGCTAATCTGGGGGATGTTATTAACTGGTTCAAGGACAGTAATTCCATGCTGGTAAAAATGGTACCAGAGGAAAGGAAGGAGATAGTGGATAGTGATAAAGTCACCCCAATCGGGCCAACAATATCTGTTGGCGATGGCAAAAAAGCGCAAAACAGAACTTATCAGGACTTGCTAAAAAGTAAAAATGACGAAGATAATTTTGAGCAATTGGCGCTATCAGACATTTATAGAGTTTCCCTTGATGGGACTAAATCCAAGTGGTTAGCAACGGCCATGTACGGTCGTGTAAGTTTTTCTCCGGATGGTAGTTATGTTATGGTAAGTACTGTTGAGAAGCCCTTTTCATACCTGGTTACTTACCGAAGGTTTGCCTCTAAAACTGTAATCTTTTCCAGGGATGCCCAGCATGTTGCCAAAGTTTCTGAAGTGCCACTTATCGAAGATCTGCCTAAAGGATTTATGGCGACCAGAGAAGGAAAAAGAAGCTTTAACTGGCGTCTTGATAAACCTGCATCACTGGTATATGTTAAGGCGCTCGATGGCGGTGATCCAGCAACTAAAGTGGAGTATAGAGATGAAGTATTTACCCTTGAAGCACCATTTACAGGCAGTGCAACCAGCATGGTGAAAACAAAAAATCGATATTCCAGTATTATATGGGGTAACGATAATACGGCCCTCGTCTTTGACAGGTGGTGGAATACAAGAAATACTAAAACGTATTTGTTTAATCCTTCTAATGGTCAGAGCAAGCCAGAGATCTTAGCCGACAGAAATTACCAGGACCGCTATGGTGACCCTGGTAGATTTGCCACCAGACGTAATGAGTTTGGCAGCTATGTTTTGGCTTTAGAAAAGGGCAATGCATTTTTAATTGGCGATGGATATTCAGATAAAGGGCAATTTCCATTTGTAGATAAAATTGATTTAAAATCAAAAAGTAAGCAGCGCATTTATCAGTCGGAATATACAGATAAACTTGAGACAATTTATAATTATAATTTAGAGAGGAATGAGATTCTGGTTAGAATTGAGGCTAAAAGCGAGTTCCCGAACTATTATTCCCGGAACCTGAAGAATAATAAGCTTAAGCAAATCACCACCTTTAAAAACCCGTTTACAAGTATTCAAAATGTGCATAAAGAGGTAATCACCTATAATCGTGAAGATGGGCTGGAACTTTCAGGCACATTATATCTTCCTGTTGGTTATGATATGGTTAAAAAAGAAAAAATGCCAATGATTCTATGGGCATATCCCAGGGAATACAAAGACAAGGCAAGCGCCTCGCAAATAACCCAAAATCCCAATCGGTTTACTTATCCTAGTTGGGGGTCACCTATTTATTGGGTTACCAGGGGTTACGTAGTATTGGCAGGAGCAGCTTTCCCAATTATTGGCGAAGGCGATAAGGAGCCGAACGATAGTTTCCGATCTCAGCTTGTAGCCAATGGTAAAGCGGCAATTGATGCAGTAGATGCACTGGGATATATTGACAGAAACAGGGTTGCCGTGGGTGGGCATAGTTATGGAGCCTTTATGGTAGCTAATTTATTGTCGCACTCAAATTTATTCGCAGCAGGAATAGCGCGTAGTGGTGCTTATAATAGAACTTTAACCCCTTTTGGTTTCCAAAGTGAAGAAAGATCGTACTGGGAGGCCCCGGAGGTATATTATACCATGTCGCCATTTATGCATGCCGATAAAATGAAAACCCCATTATTGCTAATCCATGGCGAGGCCGACAATAACTCAGGCACCTACCCATTGCAGAGTGTGCGATATTTTAATGCCCTGAAAGGATTAGGCGCTACCGTACGGTTAGTCATGCTACCTAAAGAGAGTCATGGGTATCGTGCTAAAGAGAGCATTTTACATTTACTATGGGAACAGGACCAGTGGCTTGAAACGTATGCAAAAGGAAAAGCTTCTAACAATCCATCTAATACTGTCTTGCAACCTAAGAAATAATTATTAAACTAAATATCGTTCTCGTAATATATTACCATGGTGCCGGCAGTGTCCGGCAATAAGGTAGACAAGCGATTTAACGTCGATTGTTATATTATTGGCGGTACCTGTTCTTGTCCACATTTCGTCTGTAAATGAAGTACATAGGGCTACTGATGCTTTGCGCACAAGATCAAACTCCGCTAGTAATTCTTCCATTGGCCTTTCGTTGGCACCACTGTTGTCGGCATATAAATGATCGTCAAATCCGGCAAGGTTATTCGTATCACCACGGGCAAAGCTCAAGGCTCGATAGGCAAACACCCGTTCAGCATCAATTATATGCGAAATCACTTCTTTGATAGTCCATTTGCCATCTTCGTAGCTGTACATGCCCTTTTCCTCATTAACTTTTTCAAGCTGAGCCAATAGTTCCTGTTGGGTTTCCTGGAGCGCTGTAATTGGCTCTTGCGAATCTACCTGAGAAATATACTGTTGGAAATACTCTTTATAGTTTGTTACTGTCATATCATTTGGTTTATTATTCTTAAAATTAGGCAACTTTCATTTTGTCTATTAAAACTGCGGCTTTTTCCTTGATGATATCCTGCACCGGTCTGTTTTGAATCTTGCCCTCCAGCCACGAAATGATATCAAAATATATAAACGCCCGTTTTTCATAAGGGTTGGTTTCCAAAGGAATTAATTGGTGCCGCAGTTTTTTAAATTCGGCAAGCATTTCTGCCTCAGATATATTGTCGCTGAGATGTTTAAGGAAATTAAGAATATACTTATGATATTGCTGAAGGTTTTCTCGTTTCATTAAAAAACGATAGGTAGAGCGTACGTGATAATCAATTATATCTGTATGCCCCAATTCATAATGACATATTAAACTTAATATTCGTGAAAATCCGTGAATATCTTCCCGCATTAATGATTGCTCGGTATTAATAATTCTATTTAGCCAGCCAAGTGCTTCAGCATAATTACTATCTCCAATGTATAAACAAGCAATTTTATAGTACATAATGAGTCTTGAGTGGCCATCCAGCCTCAAGATGTACTCATCGATGCGAGGCTTTATCTTCTCCATTAAGTGTACCCCATGACTAAAATCGCCTATCATAAACAAGCCATTAAATTTATGCACATAGGTATATTTAAACAGCTTTAAACTAATGTTTTCATTTATTTGGATGGCCGGTAAATTTCTAAGATTCCTTAATATCCTCGTGCTCTTCTTGAATTCATCATAAGCACTAATCCTGGCCTGGGCAATCATCAAACTATTCAGTGCCTTAATGTATGTTTCCAGGTTTGCATAAATCAAGGCTTTATTAGCAAAGAGGTTTACCCACTTTTTTGCATAATTATAACCCGACATAAAGTCCTGGATATAGAAATAGAAATCGATATACAGTGAGTACAGGTTAGATTTTTCGGCAAGACTTAATTCTTCTTCTTTGATATCAGGGAGATTAGAATCGAAGATATCTCGAATTGAATTATATTCTTCTTCATTTCGAATAAAGCCTGATTTCAGGTAGCGTGCGTTCAGTTGTAATTGTAAGTTGGTAAAGGTGTTAATGTTATTTATTCGGTTATTAACAATTCTCACCTGGTCAATTATGGTATTGGCCCGGTCCATATTACCACGGCCAACGGTTTGTGAGATCACATTCTTTTTCCATTTCAGTATTACTAGTTGTAACTCCAGGTTGGCTGTTTTCTGGGCCATCACCAGGGCCTTATTCAGCAAATCATCACATTGCTGGTAGAGGCTTCTGTCAAATAACAGTTGTGCGTGATCCACAAGCTCCCTTGTCTGCATATCCGGGCTGCTGGTAATGTTGTAATATTTAAGACTGGTGAGGATTTTAGTATATAAACTTGCCTTCAAATTTGGTAACTGCCCTTTGGTAAGATAGGATGCCCCTTTCTCTATCAAGGCCTCGTCATATTGATTTTGTCCTTCTATCTGGTCAAATAATTGCAAGAATTTAGGATTGGTGCCACCCTTATCTGCCTTTACCCATAGCTTAAAGTAGCGTTTTTCACTAGGCTTCATCGATTTGATGAGGTTATAAAGTTTATCTGATCTTGGCTTAGACACTGTATTTAAAAATTAATAAAATAGCTTAAATAAACAATAAAGATAGTTAAAATCATGAATAACTCATTTTAGAAAATGTAATTATTAATTAATTAGGTATTTTCTTCTTTTGGTGCCCACCTTACCTTTGGCGGCTTAAGTCAGGAAATTAAATTATTTAAGGATATGGCACAGAGAATAAAAATCTTTGATACAACGCTTCGCGATGGTGAACAAGTACCAGGTTGTCAGCTGCATGGAAAAGAGAAACTGGTGATTGCTAAAGCCCTGGATAATTTAGGTGTCGACATCATCGAAGGAGGATTTCCGGTCTCGAGTCCTGCCGACTTTGAGGCTGTTAAGATC
>SMVB01152503.1_pt1 | contig 10741 bp, 11 predicted proteins | sample 2456461 | NCBI WGS metagenome assembly SMVB01 (sample SAMN11095934, study PRJNA526329) | marine sediment metagenome | biome: Marine sediment; feature: Surficial sediment; material: Deep marine sediment; isolation source: Hadal surficial sediment | place: Pacific Ocean | collected 2014-05 | depth...
CAAAAAGTGCTTTGTATTCTTATTTTTGGGAGCGACCTGAAACAAGACGGAGGCTCCATTAACGGGGTCAACGTGTTGGGCTGAGACGGAGTACAGTTTGTTCGCGGGATGGACCGTCTCAAACGAGTCAAGATCTCCCTTCCCCACATCCATCAGGAAGGACTTTATCTCTGCCTGTAACGCGGGGTTTTCAACTGGAACCGTTAAAGAGATCCTGTCTATGAATGGCTTGGTAACAACGACTGTGCCCCATGTGGGAATATTGTAGCGGTAGCCTAGTGCAGTTAATTGCAATCCATATTTCTTGGGCTTGTTAGAAGGTGTGACACCCTCGTAAATCAAAGTAACAGGCATCACTTACCCTCACAAACATACCTATTGGACGCACCTGCACAAGATTTTTTGGGGCAAGTGGGCTCACTTTGCATCCACACGCGCACATACGGGCCGCACGCTGTTGGCGATTAAACTATTGTTTCGTCAATCAAATCCCATTTTAACTCAGATGTTATAGCTCAAGAACATAACTCACTTTCTCAATATCCTTTTTGAGAACTTGCGGCGGCAATTTTGAGCCGTAGCCCGCCGTGACCGAGAGATCAGAGTGTCCCAACAATGCTTTAATGTGAGAATCTTCGACACCTGCAATCACGAGAGCGTCCTTAAAATTATGTCGATACGAATGAAAGCTGATTTTTGGAGTTTTCACATTCACTTGCTTGAGATACCGGCTAAACCATTTCGAGAAATTATGGGAATACGAGCCGTTCTTACCCGGTTGCACTTCTTCGAACAGTCTGCCGTTCGGGCTTTTTCCGCGCCTAATTTCAACATGCTTCAAAAAACCGATATCGACCAACGTCGGATGCACTGGGACCTTCCGCACGCTGGATGCCGTCTTCAGCGATTTACCGGCGACCTCATCCTTTGAAACGTCAAAGTACAACGTCCCATCGTCTTCCTTCACATCTGTCGTCAGCAACTGAACAATCTCTCCCAATCGCATGCCGCTGTAGAGGCCGATGAAAGGGATCCAATACTTCGCATCCTGTACCAAGAACGTACCCTTTTTGCTCCGCTGGGCTGGAGAAGCGTGGCCCGTGAACTGTGGCGAGGCGAAGATGGCCTGGAGTTGCGCTTTGGAAAATGGATGACGAGCATCTTGGTTATGCACTGGGACCCCGAGCTTGATCTTGGAACCCGGCATTTTCTCCAGATACTCTTCATCTACCGCCCATTTTAGAAAGGCGCGAATGTTGGCAAAATATTTTTGAGCGGAGCTCGCCGACAGTGTGGATTCGCCAGTGTACTTCTTCGCCACCGAAGCGAGCGTCATTCCTGCGAATTCTTTCAACTTGGCATGATTCGGCGGCAGCTTTAGCAGAATATCCCGAAACGCCTTCACGTCCCCGGTCGACAAAGTTCGGCTATCGCGGTCAGGTCCTGCGACTTCGCAAAACCAGTCAAGCGCTCGGCGATTCTCTACCGCAGTCTTGGACGCCCAAACATGCGCAGCTTTGAACTCATAGTACCGATTAGCGAGCACGGCGACTGTGTAGTTGCTCGGCTCCACCGTCTCTCCCGGGATGGGCGGTAACTCGTCCGTAACCATGCCGGCGACAATGGGATCTCGCGGCAAGATACAATCATAGCGGCCCTGCAATTTTTCAGCATAGATGCGCGTCAGTTCTGCCTCAGCACGCAGGATACCGTGGCAAAGGGCCTCGAACTCTTCAGACTTGTCATTTAACTTGCCAACGCCGATCGATCCCAGCAGCTCGCGCGCCTTGGCTCGTGTGCTCGCGTCATATTGCCTTTTAGCTATCCCTTCGCGCTGCGAAGCAATGTCTCGCTCAGCGAGCGAGACTTCGTGCTCCACATCGTAAGCGGTGGGATCATCCGCAAAGCTGACGAACTCGTTGGCCAAAACCGACCGTTGTTCAAAATGCTTCTTTACGAGCTCGTTGAGTTTTTCCCGGGTAATTCCAGGCATCCCCTCCACCTTCTCGAGCAGTTGTTCATACAATGCCGCGCACCAACCACAGCGTAACTTGGCGGCACGAAAATCACGAGTCTGTAAGGATACCTTTATCTCTTGCCTGCCGAAGCGCTGTCTGAGTGCTTTGGGAATTGCGATCCGGAAGTAATAGATTTCGCCGCGCTTATGGAGATAGCGAGCGCGAAATTTCGCCATGATGGGAGCCTCACTGTACCACTACGGTGTACCAGCGACGGAAGCAGGCCAATTTTCTGGGAAAATTTTCCAGCCAACCCAGTGGGTTAGCAAAAAAGTGGCGTCCCCTACGGGACTCGAACCCGTGTTTACGGCGTGAGAGGCCGTTGTCCTAGGCCACTAGACGAAGGGGACGCTAGCGGTTCACGACAGTCGCATATCGAAACTGGCGGCACAATTCAAGGGGGGCATGCCAAGGACCGCGATTCACGGGACCTGGCCCCTGCGGGGGCGGCGCCAAAATGTGCACCGGTAACAATGTATGTTGAACAAATTTGGCGAATCGGTATGTTATCGCCCAAGTTGTATAGGTTCCCTGAAAACTAAGCATCGAATTTGGCTGAAGCCACTCACGGCCATGCCTTTGGTCACCGCGGAATTGCAAAAAAGAGAGGAAGCCAAAGCCAATAATATGAGGCAAGCCGGCGCTTCCGCCCGCACTTCAACCCGGCTGCGACTTGTGTGTCACCCATGAACAACAAGACGAAACAGACAAGCGGAGACCGCCCCCAACAGCGCGGCGCGGCATCGGCCACTGATCGTGAAGCATATATGCCAGGCATTCTGGCGACTATTTCGGAAGCGATCATCTCGATCGACGCCAGCCAGCGGATCGTCCTGTTCAACACCGGCGCCGAACATATCTTCGGCTACAGCGAAGAGGAGGTTCTGGGAAAATCCATCGATATGTTGATACCTCCGGGGCTACGTGAAACGCACGCCAGCCATTTCCTGGAATTTTCGCACGAAGCCGTAGCGAGCCGCCGGATGAACGAGCGCTCGAATATCTCCGGCTGCCGCAAAAATGGCGAGACCTTTCCGGCCGAAGCTTCGATTACCAAAGTGGAGATCGGCGGGGGGATGATCTACACCGTCATCCTGCGCGACATCACAGACCGCGTCTTGAGCGAGAAGGCGCTTCGCCAGACGCAAGGCATGGAGGCGGTGGGCCAGTTAACCGGTGGCTTGGCGCACGATTTTAATAACCTGCTGGCTGTTATACTGGGCCACGCCGAGTTTTTGCATGACGAGATCGGCGATCACCGGTCGGTGGCCATGATCGAACGGGCGGCAACGCGCGGTGCGGAGTTGACCCGGCGCTTGCTGGCGTTTTCGCGGCAACAGGCGCTGCAACCGCGCACGATCGATCTGGTGGAGTTGCTCGCCGGTATCGACGTTCTTTTTCGCCGCACCCTAGGCAAAGCGGTCGAGTTTTCTACGCACCTGCCCAAAGAATTGTGGCCCGTCACCGCCGATCCACGGCAGTTGGAAAGCGCCCTGTTGAGCCTGGCAATCAATGCCCGCGATGCGATGCCCGACGGCGGAACGCTCGAAATCGAGTGCTCCAACATAGGGTTGCGGGAAGGCGACATAAGCGTGGGCGGCGAGGGTGCGGCGGGCGATTATGTCCAGATCGCCGTTCGCGACACCGGCACCGGCATGCCCGAAGGCCAGATCGCCCGCGCGTTCGAACCGGACAGTGCGGCCACCGCCGAGGGTAGCGGCCTCGGCCTGTCGATGGTCTATGGCTTCGTTCGCCAATCGGGTGGCGATGCCGCCATCGAGAGCGAGCCGGGTAAAGGCACCGAGGTAAGGCTGCTGCTGCCCCGGGCCAAGGCCGGCGCCGCTGCGGACGAGCCGGCACAGGAAGAAGCCCGTCAGCACGGGCAGCAGGAAATCATCCTGGTTCTGGAAGACGATCCCGATGTCCGTTTTTTCGCCGTCGCGGCGCTGGTGGGGCTGGGGTACCGGGTGCTCGAAGCCGCCGACGCCAGCGCCGCCATGCAGGTGTTGGAGGCAGAAGACGGAAAAGTCGACCTGCTGCTGTCCGACGTGGTGTTACCGGGCGGGGTAAGCGGCCCGGAGATTGCCGCCAAGGCAAAGAACCTCTACCCGAACCTGAAGCTGGTATTCATGTCGGGATACGCCGCCAACCTCTATACCCACGACAAGATACCGGGTTTCGACGAAACTCTGTTGTCCAAGCCGTTCAAACTGGCCTACCTCGCCAAGGTCATACACGACACGTTGGCGGAATAATTTCGCCGGCGGCATGGTTCGCGGGCGGCCAAACCTTTACGATCCCCTCCCTGAGACAAGGGAGTAGAACCATGGAAAATTTCACCCCCCTTTCGGCCCTGATCGGCGGGGCATTGATCGGCGGCGCGGCAACGCTGTTGCTGATTCTGAACGGCCGCATTGCTGGCATCGCCGGTATCCTCGGCGGCCTGCTGCCGGCGGAAAAAGGCGACGCCACCTGGCGGCTGCTGTTCCTGGCCGGGCTGGTGATCGGCGCTTTCGTCTATGCCGCCCTGTCCGGCGGTGCGCCGCTGGTCATCGACGCGACGGTGCCGATGCTGATTGCCGGCGGCCTGATCACCGGCTTCGGCGCGCGCCTGGGCGGCGGCTGCACCAGTGGCCACGGCGTTTGCGGGCTGGGCCGCTTGTCGGCGCGCTCGCTGGCCGCCACATGCGTGTTCATGGCGGCGACCTTCGTCACCGTCCTGGTCGTCCGCCACGTCATCGGAGGCTGAGACCATGATGCGCAACATCGCCGCACTGGCCTGCGGCATTATCTTCGGCGTCGGCCTCGGCGTCTCGCAAATGACCAATCCCGGCAAGGTGCTCGACTTCTTCGACGTGTTCGGCGCCTGGGACCCCAGCCTCGCCTTCGTCATGGGCGGCGCGGTGGCGGTGACCGCGATCGCGTTCCGCTTCGTGCTGCGGCGCCCCAACCCGCTATATGCCGAAAAATTCAGCCTGCCGACCAAGGCCAATATCGACGCCCGCCTGCTCGGCGGGTCCGCCGTCTACGGCGTCGGCTGGGGCCTCGCCGGCTTCTGCGTCGGTCCGTCGATCGCCGCACTGGCCTATGGCGACAGCCGGGTGGCGATCTTCGTTGCCGCGCTGGCCGTCGGCGCCTGGCTCGCCAACACCGCAACGCGGGCCAAAGCCGCGCCGCTGGTGGCGGACGGCTGACCCCAGCGGCCGCAAAACCCATCGATAATGTCCTTTCACGCGTTATTGCTCGTTGCCATCGGACTCTCCATGGACGCGTTTGGCGCGTCGGTCAGCCGGGGCGCATCGATCGGCGGGCTACGGCGTGGCGTAGCGTTGCGGACCGCCAGCCTGTTCGGAGGTTTCGCCGCGGCGACGCCGGTGGTTGGCTGGGCCGTGGGATTGGCATTCCTGGATCTGATTGCCGCATTGGATCATTGGATCGCATTCGGTCTGCTGTCGGCGGTTGGCGCCAAGATGATATTCGATGCTCAGGCACGCCGCGGCGACATCGCCAGCAACACCAGTCTTCGTGTGCTTATTCTGCTCACGTCGGCGCTGGCGACCAATATTGACGCGGGTATCTTCGGCATCACCCTGCCGATGATGCAGATCGACCTGGTCACGGCGTCTGTCACCATCGGCCTGGTCACCTTCATCGCATCGTTTGCGGGCTTGTATGCCGGCCGCGCGACGGGCGCCGCCTTTGGTCACAAAGCGGAGATTGTCGGCGGTATAATATTGATTTTGATCGGCATCAAAATCCTCCTCGATCACACATATTTTCCGAACTAGGCGCTGAGCCGCCTGCCAGCGTTGCGGATCACGCAGACGCCGCGGCGAGAAACGCATCGACGTCGGCGTCGGTGGTGTTGAACGAGGCGACCAGACGGATCACGACGCCGCCGTCCGAGCCATCGTCCGGGCCGCCACCCATGCGGTAGAAGCCGAACCCGTTGCCTTCCAGCGCTTCGACAACCGGTTCGGGCAAGGCGGTAAACACCTCATTGGCCTCGACCGGATGGACCAGCCGCGCGCCATCGAGGGCAGCCAAGCCTTCGGCCAAGCGAGCGGCGGCGCGGTTGGCGGCGCGCGCATTGGCGAGCCACAGACCGCCGCTCAGATAGGCTTCGAGCTGGGCGCTGATAAAGCGCTGCTTCGACAACAGATGGCCGCCGCGCTTGCGGCGCTCGCCGAACTCGCCGGCCAACTCAGGGCGAAAAAAGATCACCGCCTCGGCGGCCAGAGCACCGTTCTTGGTGGCGCCGAAGCTGAGCACATAGACGCCGCAGCGCCACGTCGCGTCCGCCGGGCTCAAACCCTGGTACACCAACGCGTTGGCGAACCGCGCGCCGTCCATGTGCACACCCATGCCGTGACCATGGGCGACCTCGGCCAGGGCCGCCAGCCCGTCCGGGCTGTAGACGGTGCCGGCCTCGCTTGCCTGCGAGATCGTCAACGCGGCGGGGCGTACATTGTGGACCCCGTGGGGGCGGGCATCGGCGAGCATCGCCGCCAGATCGCCGGCCGCGATCTTGCCGTTGTCCCCGTCGACGGTGACCATCTTGGCGCCGCCGCTATAGAACTCGGGCGCGCCGCACTCATCGGCATAGGCATGGCTGCCGGGGTGGCAGTAGATGGCGCCGTGGGGCGGCGTCAGCGCAGCCAGCGCCAGCGCGTTGGCCGCGGTGCCGGTGACGACCGGAAAGACCGCGACGTCGGTCTCGAAGATTTCGGCGCATTTGGCCTCGAGCCGCGCGGTCCAGTCATCGGCGCCATAAGGCATCGCCCCGCCCTCTGCCGCAGCGATCAGGGCGGCGACGATCTCGGGCGACGCACCGCTGACGTTGTCGCTGGCGAAGTTGGCTTTACGTGGAAAGTCGGGCACTCAACGCTCGACGATGCTGACGACTTCGCCGCGCGACAAATTGACGATATAAATCCGCTCGCATTTCGGCGCGCCTTGCGGGCCGGTGGTCCGCACGGCCAGGCGGCCGCCTTCGAGATCCATGTCGGCAATTTCGCAGCCCGCCGGCAACTCCAACGACAATTCGACGGCCACTTTGGCAACGTCACGTTTTTCGGCGGGATTTTTAACGTTGAACATGGCCCACACGACAGCAATCAGGCCGACGAATATCATTACCGCCATGATAATGACCACTGCCTTTATCGCGCGCATCCTGCCCCCCCCGTCTCGTTCAACCGGCCGGCAGTCTAAGGCGGTCACGGACAAAGGCAAAGCCGTCACCGAACGGCTGACGGCTTCGGCGGAAAAGAGACCCTGTTTTCGGCAGCGAACGACGCCCCTGACCGTGGGCGCTCGTCATCCCGGACTTTGCATCGCTCCTGAGAGTGAGCTCTATTATGTTTTAGAAATTTAACTAAATAAATTAAATAGCAGTAAACCGGATACCATTTCCGATTGTTAATTACTTTCCTGAATTCAACGTAGAAAAAAATTTAAAACAACACCGCAAGACTTTCCGTGGCCTTTTGGCAACTGAATATTTATCATTTAGGTTTATTAACTACATCGGCGCAACGAAAAACACAGTAGTATGCTATAGGTTGCATCGATTAAAAATCACTTGGCTAATCGGGATCACGCAACAATGTAGCCGCGGATAAAATTCGCGTGAAATCAATGATGAGAGACAGTTTCGATACGTGGGAGATAAGATTTTAAAAGGACACGCAAATTATGAGTATCGAATAGAAAAACGTTCTCGTTATCGACGATTCTAGCGATATCCGCATCCTGTTAACCGATTTGCTGGAGGAAGCCGGCGCCAATGTTACTGCGTGTGAGGATGGCAGAGAGGCGATAAGCCAGCTCGGTCAAAGCGAATTCGGCATCGTAATCACAGACATTCTGATGCCACAGAAAGACGGTGTTTCGGTTATCCGAACTTTGAAAGAGGAGGAAAAGCCCATTCCCATATTGGTGATCTCGAGCGGCAGCCAGACGCTTTCATCTCACTGGTTACTCAAAATCACCCAGACGATGGAGGTTGAAGCAGTTCTTCACAAACCCTTCGAACCGGACGAATTGCTCACCATAGTGTCCCGCCTGGTGCAACCCGCCGGCGCATAACGCCAGCTAAGGGTTTTCTATTCGAGATATCGGCGGCCGGGGTTCAGCCCTTGTCGTCGCTCGACGATTGTGTGCTTTGCATCGATAGATATATTTTCTGCAGCACATCGGCCAACTCGGTTTTTTGTTTGGCACTCAAATCATCGACCGCGTTCACCAACAGGTTGAGGGGATCACGCGCCAGGAGTGTGCGTGCGGATTCTGTGAGATGCAGCTGATGAGAGCGGCCATCTTTCTCGGATGGGATTTTCTCCAACAAGTCACGGCGAACCAGGCTGCTGATCGTCTGGGAAGCGCTGGAATCGGTAATCAGATTTTGGCGCGCAAAGTTTCCAACCGTCCTCGCGGACGGCTCGACTTCGTCAAAATAGCGCAACGCCGCCCATTGTGCCGATCGCATGCCCTCGACATTCGAATCCGCATAGACGGTGGAAACGAAATGCTCGACGAGTTGGGCGATAGCTTTCGCTACTACCGTCATGACTCAAGTATTCTTTCAGCTTGGACGATGAAATAACGACAGCACACCGCCATCAGATGACAAGTTCAAGATAACAACATGAATTGTGAGGTAAATACGTCAAGTGTATTGTACTTGCGTTAAGAGGCAAGGTACTTGCGTATGCTTAACAATGCGTTAATTATTATTATTAAATAAAATAATTCGCCGCTAATTGTACATTTCGCCGCGCTCGATTGATCGCGAAGTGTCGCGATCAAGTCAAAACTGTAGCGCTGAGAAAATTATGACGAAGGGGGCGCTGATTTATTCGCGGCAGGCAATAAGAGTTTTATTATGGTCCCGACCCCCGGTTGGCTGTCAATTTGCATGTCGCCACCCGACTCCTCAAGAAAGCGGTTCACCATACTGAGGCCAAGGCCCGAGCCCTCGCCGACCTCTTTGGTCGTGAAAAATGGCACGGCGGCGCGTTCGATTATGTCCGGCGTCATACCTTGGCCGTTATCTTCTATCTCAAGCACCACAACTTCGAAGATGCTGTTCAAAACATTTGCCGACCGCGCCCGTTCCGCCGGGGTCGCGTTGCGAACGGAGAAGATGAGTTTGCCGCCCCCCGACATGGCATCGCGCGAATTTATCGCGAGATTTACCAGCGCATTTTCCAGTTGCGCGGGATCGACCCGAATGGCTGCAACATCCGACGGAATGCGGGCCTCGACAGCGATCTCCTGGCCGAGTATCGGAGCCAACATTTCGATCACATCGTTTACCACTGCGGCAGGATCGACGATTTTGGGTTCCAACGGTGTTTGGCGCGAAAAAACAAGCAAGTGCTTGGACAATTCGCCGGCTTGTAATGTTGCGCGCAGGGCCGCCACAACCGTCGCCGAAGCCGCGGCCGACACATCATCCCTGTTTTCCAACCTGCGCAAATTACCCAGGATAACGGTTAACAGATTATTGAAATCGTGTGCGATTCCCTCCGTCATTTGGCCAATCGCCTTCAATTTTTCCGCGTGGCGCAATTGAGTTTCAATTTCCCTTGTCTCCGAGAGGTCCCTGACCGTGCCGATAAACTTCGTGCTTCGAGAAGTTTTCATTTCGCCGATCGCCAGCTCCATCGGGAACAAATCGCCGTTCTTGCGAAGACCGACCACCTCGCGCCCGACCCCGATGATTCGGGCTTCGCCGGTTTCCAGGTAGCGGCGGATATGGTCGCCGTGGGTAGAAGCGTCGGAGTCGGGCATCAGCATGGTGACATTACGCCCAATCATCTCGCCGGCCTCGTAGCCGAAGATTCGTTGGGCCGCCGAATTGCACGAATTGATGATGCCGCGCCCATCGATTCCAATGACGCCTTCCGAGACGATTTTCAATGTTTGCCTGAGATATTCTTCCTGCTCCGCTAATGTTTGGAGAAATCGCCGCTGTTCCGTAATGTCGGACCAGGTGATGACTGTTCCGCCATCGCCGGTCCGCGAATACACAACCGAGTGAAAGCGGCCATTCTGGGTCCGCCGCAGACAAGGCCGGCCCGTCGCGGCGCGAAAATCGGATAATTCCAGATCAAACCAATTGTGATCGGCTTTTTCGCCTCGAAATCTGATTTTCCGGAAAATAGCGCCTCGGTAGCGAGTTCGCGTGCGGTGACACCGGGTACTAGCGCAGATTCTACGGACTCAAACAGTTCTGCATACTCTTCGTTGAAGATGATCAGCCGCTCATCTTTATCAAATACAACGACCGCCTCTTGCAGATAGTTGAGGGTCTCTTCAAACATCCGAATGGAAGACTGGGGTTCTTTCCCCTCCATTTGCCGCTCCGCGTATACATCTACCATCTCGGGGCTCTTAGGTTCCCGTAAGGTGGATACAACGGGTACAGAACGAGTGTCCCGTGCCCAAATAATTCCGTTAATACGGTAGTACTGTATTCTTTTTCGCACTCATTGTTATGAAAAAAGGACCGCCAGATGCTCAAAGTGAATACATCTGGCGGCTGAGTTAGAATCTAGCAAAAGGAACAGGACAACATTTAACTTAAGAGTCCTAATTATTTATTTAAGTTTCTTACATTTATTGCAAGTTATTTTTATCCAGGATTGGGGGAACCTATGGCGTTCGTGGTAAAAGGGAATTCTGATCCTGTCCGGCCGCGCAGCGTCCACGACTCC
>SMVB01426196.1_pt1 | contig 10741 bp, 10 predicted proteins | sample 2456461 | NCBI WGS metagenome assembly SMVB01 (sample SAMN11095934, study PRJNA526329) | marine sediment metagenome | biome: Marine sediment; feature: Surficial sediment; material: Deep marine sediment; isolation source: Hadal surficial sediment | place: Pacific Ocean | collected 2014-05 | depth...
GACGGTCCTGACCGAGGGCGGGAAAACGTTGGCCGAGGTCGCGGCTGACAAGGCGGCGCTGGAGCCGGCCGTCGGCGATAAGGACCGCGGGGAAGAGAGCGCCCGGGAAACGCGAGAACCGGTGGCGGACGAGGGACAAGGGGACTGATGGGATGACCGATCCCAAAGGGAACGACCGCCCGGAGGACGTCGATCGCGGTGTTCAACGCACGCTCTTTTCGGTTCTCTTGGGTTGGCTCGTCCCCGGTCTCGGCCACGTCATCCTGGGCCGTGTCCGGCGCGGGTTGTTCTTCGGCCTGCTTCTATGGGCGAGTTTTGGGTTCGGGATGGCGCACGACGCGAGACTGTCGTTGCACGATGACAAGCAACCGTTGCTCACAGGGCTTCAGGTCGTGGCCAACCTGGGGATGGGACCCGTCGATCCCATTGCCAGGCTGTTCGTGTACGGGGAGGTCACCTACTCGATGAAAGGTGGCGACGACGTGGCGGAACGCGTCGAGATCTTCCGCGAGCGCGAGCGTTCGCCCGTCTCCATCTACGGTACCGCCTACGTCTGGACGGCCGGGTTGATGAACTTACTGTTGTTGTTCGATGTGTGGGATATCGGGCGTGGCCGGGGGGGCTATGCGTAGCCATCTCTTTCACATGTTACTTTTCGCAGGATTGTTGTCGGCTTTTTTCTCCGTGCTCCTGCGCCGGGAAAAGCGCGACCGGATCAAATTCGGTTTGATCATGTGGGGCGGGCTCGTCGGCGGCTCGCTGATCCTTGCGTTCGTGATGGCGCCCTGACGTCTCCATGTTGCGACTCGCCGGACTTTGGGCGCCTTCGATCGGATTCATGGCAGCCGTCTGGTTCCTGAGCGACGCCATCAGCCTGGAAACGCCCGAGTTGCTGTCGGACAAGATCCTGCATTTCCTCGCATACGGGCTGTTCGGGGTACTCAATCTTCGGGCGCTCCACGGTGGCTTTCGTCGGCCCGTGTTGTGGGCTACCGTCGCGGCACTGGCTCTGACCGTCGGGTTCGGTGCGGTCGACGAGTGGCGCCAATCGGGTGTTTCGTTTCGCGACGCGAGCTGGGGAGATTGGCTCGCGGACCTGGCCGGCGCGATTGTCGCATGGTTGTTGCTCCGGTTCTTCCCGATCCCCGGCGATCGTACCAAGGGAACCGAAAGAAGGATGAGATGAGAAAACGTTTGTGTTCATTCCGCGAGACGGGGAGCAGCTGATGTCGACGAAGGTTGGATACGAGGTCGGTGGGGGGGTCGCGGTGCTGACGTTGACCGATCCCCCGGCGAACACGTACAGCTATGAGATGATGCGCGAACTCGACGAGGCGATCCTGCGTGCGCGGTTCGACACGGCCGTGCACGTGATCGTTCTACGTGGGGCGGGAGACAAATTTTTCTGCGCCGGGGCGGACATCAAGATGCTCCAAGGCGCGGATCCCGCGTTCAAGTACAATTTCTGTCTGCACGCGAACGAGACGTTGAACCGTCTCGAGCAAACCGCGAAGCTGGTGATCGCCGCGCTCAACGGGCACACCGTGGGCGGTGGACTCGAGGTTGCGATGGCCGCCGACCTGCGGCTGGCCAAGGCGGGCGGCGGGAAGATCGGCCTCCCGGAGGTGAACCTGGGCGTGCTTCCGGGCACGGGCGGCACGCAAAGGTTGGTGCGGATCGTCGGCAAGGCGCGCGCGATCCAACTGATGGCCGAGGGTTCGACGTTTGATTTCGAGCATGCGGTCGAACTCGGGATCGTCCAGCAAATCCTGCCGGAGGATGGCTTCTTCGAACGGGTCATGGACTATGCGCGCCGGTTCGTCCCCCCTGGGAAGGCCGCACGGGCCGTCGGGCTGATCAAGCGCGCCGTCCAGTCGGGCGCGGAATCGAGCTTCCACGAAGGCCTTGCCTTGGAGCGCGAGTTGCAACAACAACTCTTCTGCGGCGAGGACGCGGCCGAGGGGCTGGACGCCTACCTGAACAAGCGGAAGGCCGAATTCAAAGCCAGGTGAGGCGTGCCGCGGTGCGCAAGAGCCGCACGCTGGTGATCCAGACGGGTTTCCTCGGCGACCTGGTACTGACGCTTCCACTGCTCCGCGCACTGCGTGCCGCCCATCCGGACTCGCCGATCACGCTGGTGGTCCGTGAAGGGCTCGGCGATCTGGTGCGGGGTCAACCCGGGGTCGCCGAAACGATCGTGATGCGCAAGCGTCGCGGGTGGTTCGAACGGATCGCTCCGGATCGGGCGCGTCTTGTGCAACTCCGCGCGGGCGGCTTCCAAACCGTGTACCTCGCGCATCGTTCGTTCCGAACGGGGCTGTACGCCTGGAGCACGCGCGCCCGACGCCGTATCGGGTTCGCCGGATCTCCATCGAGTTGGGCCTGCACCGAGTCCGTCCGTTACGACACCGAGCGCCACGTGGGCGAGCGCTTGCTGGCACTGGCGCGGCCATCAGCGCTCGAGACCGGGTCGGCTCTGCGATCGCCGTGGTACGTCGTGTCGGCGGCTGCACGTGGCGCTGCGGAGCGTCTGCTCGACAGGCATGGCGTGGACCCGAGGGGCGATTTCGTCGCCGTCGCTCCGGGCTCGGTGTGGGCAACCAAACGCTGGACAGAACGGGGTTTTAGCGAGTTGGCCCGCTGGGCTGCGGCGCAGCGTGTTGTCGTGGTGCTGGTCGGTACGGCAGGTGAGCGCGATCTGTGCGAACGCGTGCGTACGCACGCGGGGCACCGAGTGATCAATCTCGCGGGCCGGACGAGTCCCGCCGAACTCGCCGCGATCCTCGAACTTAGCAGCGCGCTGTTCGGCAATGATAGCGGCCCCGGCCATCTGGCCGTTGCGGTCGGCACGCCCGTGGTCGCCATCTTCGGTCCGACCGACCCGTCTCGCGGATTTCGTCCACTGGGCGACCGCGTTCTAACGGTCGATCTCGGAACGTCCCTGGCTTGCCGTCCGTGCAGCGTGCACGGGTCGCGCCGCTGTCCCCGGGGGCATCACCGTTGCATGAACGATCTCCAGCCCGCCGACGTCATCGCGCGCATCGAAGCCTGGCCACTCAACCCGCTGACGCAGTCCCCGGATAGGCCTCGAGCGCCGCGCGGATGATGTCCATCGCACGAGTCAACTCGGCCGTGTTGAGCACGTAAGCGATGCGCACCTCATCGCGACCGGCGCCCGCCGTCGCGTAGAACCCGTCCGCCGGCGCCACCATCACCGTTTCGTTGTCGATCGCGAAATCTCGGAGCATGAATTCCGCGAACTTCTGCGTATCGTCGATCGGCAACTTGGCGCACAGGTAGAACGCGCCTTCCGGCCGCTTGACCAGCACGCCGGGCATCCCGTCGAAGGCCGCAAACACGAGGTCGCGGCGCTTCTCGTACTCGGCGACTACAGAGTTCATGTAATCGTCGCCGATCTGATTGAAGACCGCACCGATGTATTGACCCAGCGTGGGAGGGCACAGGCGCGCCTGGCCGAAACGCAACACGGCATCCATGAACGCGGCGTTTTTCGAGGCGATCCATCCGACGCGCGCGCCGCACAATGAAACACGCTTCGAGAGGCTGTCGGTCAGGATGATCTGTTGTTCGAGACCCTCGAGAGTGGCCGCCGACCGGTGCCGGGCGCCGTCGTAGATGAATTCCCGGTAGACCTCGTCCGCGACGAGGTACAGACCGTGGCGCCGGCACAACTCGCCGATGCCCTCCAATTCCTCGTCGGTATAGACGGTGCCCGTCGGGTTGTTCGGCGAGCACAGCAGGATGGCGCGTGTCTTGGGTCCGATCCGCGCTTCGATCGTGTCCATCGACGGGAGGTGGTATCCGTCCTCGGCGTACGTCGTCACGGGGCGGGTGTGGACCCCGACCATCGCCGCGAAGCCGCTGTAGTTCGTGTAGAAAGGTTCAAAGACAAGTACGTCGTCGCCGTGGTCGGCGATCGCGGCAAGGGTGAACAGCAACGCTTCGCTGCCGCCCGTCGTGGCGAACAACTCCTCGCGTCGATAGTCGAGTCCCAAACCGGCGTAGTAGCCCTGGACCGCGGTGAGGAACTCGGGCAGGCCCTCGGAGGGACCGTAGGCGACATTGGGTTGGTCAAAGGTCTTGAGCCGCTCCAATATTTCTCGCGGTGCTGGAATGTCCGGCTGGCCGATGTTGAGCTGGAACACGTGGCGACCGTGCCGGCGAGCCTCCGCGGCAAGCGGCGCCAGCCGGCGAATGGGCGAAGCGGGTTGCTCTTGGGCGCGCCGCGCTAGACGAACGTCCATGGGATGCTCCTTCGATCGGCGGACGGACGACGAACCTTACCCCGCGATGTTAGCAGGGGAACGGTGCTAGACTCGGCGGTTCTTGGGGCGTGTTTCGCACTTGCGAGGAGGGTTCTTTGTTCCGGCGAATCCTGGTCGCCAACCGTGGCGAGATCGCCGCGCGAATCATGCGCTCGTGCGATGCGCTCGGCATCGAAACGGTGGTCGTCCACTCTGACGCCGACCACGGAGCCCCGTGGCTCGAGGACGCCGCGGAGACCGTCTGCCTGGGTCCAGGACGCCCTCGGGATTCCTACCTGTGTGCATCCGCAGTGCTTCAGGCGGCGGAGCAAACCGACTGCCAGGCGCTGCATCCGGGGTACGGGTTTCTGGCTGAGAACGGTGTGTTCGCTGCACGCTGCGAGCAACAGGGCCTGACCTTCATCGGACCCGGAGCGGCTGCGATTCGGCGCATGGGGGACAAGGTCGCCGCCAAACGGACGATGGCCGAACACGGGCTGCGCACGATCCCCGGTTCCGACGGGATCCTCGAGGATGTCGAGCAGGCACGCCGCGTGGCCGACGATGTGGGGTACCCCGTGCTCGTGAAAGCCACGGCCGGTGGCGGGGGCAAGGGGATGCGCCGCTGCGATGATGCGAAGGACCTCGAAACGGGGTTTTCCGAGGCGGCGATCGAGGCGCAGAACGCCTTTGGGGATGCCTCCCTGTACCTCGAAAAACTGATCGAAGGCGGCCGCCACATCGAGTTCCAGGTGCTCTGTGACGCCTACGGCAACGCCGTGCACCTTGGTGAGAGAGATTGCTCGATCCAGCGAAACTACCAAAAACTGATCGAGGAATCGCCGTCTCCCGGGTTCGCGGCGGCCGATCGCGACCGCATCGGGAAGCGGGTCGCGCAGGCCCTCGCGGCGTCGGGGTACGTCAACGCGGGCACGGTGGAGTTCCTCCAGGATTCGGACGGTTTACTTTATTTCATGGAGGTCAACGCTCGGCTGCAAGTCGAGCACCCGGTCACGGAGATGACCACCGGCGTCGATCTCGTCGAGCAACAGATCCGCATCGCGGCCAACGAACCGTTGAGTTTTGCGCAAGATGACCTCCGTTTCACCGGGCACGCGATCGAGTTCCGTATCAACGCGGAGGACGTCGATGCCGGATTTCGCCCGGACCCTGGTACGATTTCGAGTTTTACCGCACCGGATGGGGTCGCCGGTGTGCGCTGGGATTCGGCCGTTCGAGCGGGCTATCGGATTCCCCCGTGGTACGACTCCATGATCGGCAAACTGATCGTCCACGGGGGCACCCGCGACGAGGCGCTCGAGCAAGCGGGCCGGGCCCTCGACTCGCTGGCGATCGAGGGCGTCAAGACGACCGTCGGGCTGCACCGCCGTATCCTCGCTGACGCTGCCTTCCGGGCGGGTCGCTACGACCTGAACCGGCTGGCGGAGATCCTGGAGTAGCGATGGCCAAGATACGCATGGATTCGATCGGCGCCGACCGCACCCACGGCCTCGCCGAGGAGACGTATCGATCGCAACTCGATGCGATGCGCGCGCAGAACAACGAGCTGTTCGCCAAACGCGCCCAGGTGCGGGACGGTTGGGGCGAACAATATCGCGAGCGCGTCCGCGCCAAGGGCAAGTTGACGACGTGGGAGCGGATCGAGCGGTTGCGCGACCCGGAAAGCCCGCTGTGGCCCATCGGCACGCTGGTCAACGACGGGTGCGAGTTCGGCCCGGACAAACGGACCTCCCCGGGGGCGGGGGTCGTGACCGCGTTCGTTCAAGTCGAGCAACGCTGGACCGTCGTGATCGCCAACGACAACACCGTCGCCTCGGGTTCGTGGTGGCCGCAGACCCCCGAGAAGATCCAGCGCGCGCAGGAGATCGCGCTGCGCCTACGACTGCCGGTGATCTATCTCGTGGACTGCTCCGGTTTGTTCCTACCTGAGCAGGCGACCACATTCCCGGGGCGCGCCGGCGCCGGCGCAATCTTCCGCATGAACTCCCTGCTCTCCGACGCGGGGGTTCCGCAGATCGCCGGGGTGCACGGGGATTGCATCGCCGGAGGCGGTTACATGCCGATCATCAGCGACGTCGTCTACATGACCGAGCAGGCGTACATGGTCATCGCCGGCGCCGCGCTGATCAAAGGCGCGAAGTCGATGAACCTGACGTCGTCGACCATCGGTGGCCCGGACGTCCATGTGCACCTCTCGCGCTGCGCTGATCACCGTGTCCCGGATGATGAGACGCTGCTGGACCGGGTCAGGGCCGAAGTGCGGAAGCTTCCCTCGACCGCCGCGGATTACTACCGCTACGGGAGCGCGCCGGCGCCGCCCCAGTATCCCGCGAGTGAACTGGACGGGCTGTTTCCCGTGGACCATCGGATGGCCTACGACCCGTATCAGATATTGGCCCGTCTCGTGGACCATTCCCTGTTCTGGGAAGTCTGGCCCGCGCGGGGAGAGGAGATGATTTGTGGTGTCGGCCGCGTCAACGGTCTCTACGCAGGGTTCATCATCAACAATCCGCAACTCACCGACCACCCGGTCCAGTCCGGGGCCAAACGACCCGGCGGGATCCTGTATCGCGACGGGATCGCCAAGATCTCGCAGTTCTCGCGTGCCTGCAACGACGACGGCCTACCGATCGTGTGGCTGCAGGACATCTCCGGGTTCGATATCGGTGTTGAAGCCGAACGGCAAGGCCTGCTCGGCTACGGGTCGAGTCTGATCTACACCAATTCCACCAACACCGTTCCGATGATCACGGTGCTGCTGCGCAAGGCCTCCGGCGCGGGGTACTACGCGATGGCGGGCTTGCCCTACCGTCCGGTGCTGCAACTCGCCACGCCCTTGACCCGGTTGGCGGTGATGGAGGGGCGCACACTTGCGATCGGAGCATTCCGCACACGCCTCGACGATCAGTTCCGGGTGTTGGCCGATTCACCGGAGGACGGGGCCAAGATTCGCGCGGGGATGCAACAGGTCGAGGACCGCATCACCCGCGACATGGATCCGTTCGCCGCGGCGGCGAGACGCGATGTGGACGAGGTGGTCGCGCCGTCCGAGCTGCGCGGCTGGCTCGAGGCCGTCGTGACGATGACCTATCAATCGATTGGCCATCGGCGGGTCAAGAACCCGAGGATCTGGAGCCTCCACGACCTCGCCGTACTCGGTTGAATTTGATGCCCCGGCTCACACTCGAAGTGTTCATCGAACGCGATGCGTCCGCCGGCTGGGTGGTTCGCTCTCCGGCGGTCGGGGTATGGAGCGAGATCCCCGTGTCGGGGACATTGCTCGATGGTGCCGGGGCTGGCGTGCTGACGCAGGCTGGACAGCGGATCCTGCTGCGGCTCCCGCAGGATACCCGCGGGGTCGTCCGCGATGGGCCCGCGCACGGTTGCAGGGCCATCGACGTGGAGTGGGGGCAGGAGTTGTTTCGCCTCGCACCCGTTGCTGACATGGCCGCGCAGGACCCGGCGGCCGGTCCCGGGACGGAGGCCGAGAAAGTCGACGCCAACGTCCTTGCCGCGCCGACGGACGGCGTGTTCTACACGCGGCCAACTCCGGAGGCTGCAACGTTCGTCCGCCCCGGAGACGTGGTCAAGGAAGGCCAACCGGTCGGACTGATCGAGGTCATGAAGACGTTCAATCAGGTCCTGTTCGAGGGGCGCGGGTTACCCCCGTCCGCCGTTGTCGAGGCGATCCTGGTGAACGATGGCGAGGAGGTCACCGCTGGGGACGCGATCCTACGCTATAAACTGGGCTAGAACGCGGCCAGCTCCAGGATGGCTTCGTGAATTTCGTCGACCTGAGGAAGGATGAAGTTTTCGAGTTCGGGCGCATAGGCGACGAACGTATCGGTTGCGGCCAGGCGCCGTACGGGACCGTCCAGTTCGGTGTAGAGTTCCTCGGAAAGTCGTGCCGCCAGTTCGGCGCCGTAACCCCATGACAGCGAATCTTCGTAGAGCACCAGAGCCTTGCTCGTCTTGCGAACCGACTGCTTCAGCGTGTCCCAGTCGACCGGGGACAGCGTCCGCAGATCGATGATCTCCACCGAAACCTCGTCGCCGAGCTTACGACAGGCCAGCACCGCGCGGTGCACCGTGGCCCCGTAAGTGATCACCGTGAGATCGTCTCCAGCCTGCACGATCTTGGCCCGCCCCAGAGGAATCGAATGCTCCGGTCCGGGATACGCGGACTTGTTGTAGGTCTGCCGGTAAAGATGCTTGTGCTCGAGAAAAAGGACCGGGTCGTCGCAGCGAATCGACGTGCGCAGCAAACCGTTGGCGTCGAGCGCGCTGGACGGGCAGACCACGCGCAATCCCGGGTTCGCCGCGAACAAAGCCGCGCCGCTCTGGCTGTGGTAGAGCGCTCCGCCCGTGATGTACCCGCCGTACGCCGTGCGCACGACCAGCGGGCACTTGAACGTGTTGTTGGAGCGCCAGCGCATCGTGGCGAGTTCGCTGCGGATCTGGTGGAACGCGGGCCAGATGTAATCGAAAAACTGGATCTCGACGACCGGATTGAGCCCGCGCAGCGCCATCCCGATCGCACGACCGATGATATTGGCCTCGGCGAGCGGGGAGTTGAACACACGCTGACTGCCGAATTCGCGCTGCAGTCCCCACGTCACCTTGAACACGCCGCCCTTGCCCTTGAGCTCGTCGAGGGCGTCTTCCCGGGAGACGTCGGCGACATCCTGGCCAAACATGACGATCCGCTCGTCCCGTCGCATTTCATCGCGCATGCACTTGTTCAGCAGGTCGACCATCGTGGTCGGGTCGCCCTCGAACTCAGGTTCCACGGAGAACCGCGCGGAGGTCGGGTCAACGTCCGGGGAGTACACGAAATCCAGCGCGGATTCGGGCTCCGGTCGTGCACACTCGAACGCTCGATCGGCGGCCTCGTTGATCTCCTCGATGATCTGGCTCTCGAGTGCTTCGAGCATTTCGGGATCGACGATGCCTTCGCGGATCAGCAACTCGGGGAACGTCTTGAGCGGATCGCGCCGTTCCTCCTCCTCGCGCTCCTGGCTGGTCTTGTAGTGCGTTTCGTCGTCCGACAGCGAATGACTGTAAGGGCGGATCACATGTGCGTGCACGAACGCCGGGCCCTTGCGCGCGCGGCAATGCGCCGCCGCCGCTTCGAGTGCTTCGATGCTGGCCAGGACGTCGCAGCCGTCAACCTCACGGATCAGGAGATCGGGGTACGCGGCGACCAGCTTGCTAATGCTTCCGCCCGCGGTATTGACCTCGACGGGAACGGAAATCGCGTAACCGTTGTCCTCGATCAGGAACACGACCGGCAATTTGCGGTTGCAGGCGGTATTGAGCGCTTCCCAGAACTCGCCCTCGCTGGTCGTGCCGTCGCCGCTGGTGACGACCACGAGTTCGTCTTTCTTGAACGAAACCCCGAGGTCGCCCGCGTGATCCGCCGCGTAAAGCCCCGCTTCGGCGCAACCGACCGCTTGGAGAAACTGGCTGCCGGTCGGGGACGAAGTGTTGGCGATGTTGAGTTCGACCGACGAGAAGTGCGAGGGCATCTGCCGGCCCCCGCTTTGCGGACACTCCGCTGTCCCCGCCGCCTGTTGGTACTGCTCAAACGGCGTCTGGCCCAGTCCGAGGGCAGCGGCGCGGTCACGATAATAGAAAAAGAACCAGTCGTAAGATGGGCGCATCACGTGACCCAGAGCGGCCCCGACCGCTTCGTGCCCAACGCCGTTGATCTGGAAGAATATCTTGTTCTGGCGTTTGAGCTGGATCTCCTTGTCGTCGACTTTGCGGGACAGCAGCATCGTGCGGTAAAGATCGAGCAGATTCTGACGGTTCAGTCCGCGTAGGCTCTTGGTGTCGGCTTCGGTCTCAGGCGGCACGGTCACTTCTCCTCCCGCGGTCGGCGCGACCGGTCGTCGGTCAGGGCGCCCTCATCGCCCCGGGGCCGTGGGATCGGTACGTTGGCCGGCGGCGGGTTCGACGGGAACAACGTCATCCGAGGCCGGATGATTATAGCCCGTCGTCGGCGATTCGCTCCCGGGGTCCGATTCCTGGGCAGGATGCACCAACTTGAGCACGATCAACCCGGCATCGTCCTCGGTGTAGCCCTGCCGGGCCAGGATCACGTATCCCTCGGGCGTCGTGAGCGGCTCGCCGACCACCTTGTCGCCCTCACCCGCCAGCCGGTAGCGGAGCAACAGGCTGCCGCTGAACGCGTCGAGGACGACCATTTCCCTTCCGGGCTCGGGAACCGCGAGGATCGCCGCGATGCCCGGCGCCGAGGCAGTGGGATCGACCCAGAGTGCGAGCGGGCGGAGCACGCGTCCGTCGAGCGCGGTGACCCAAAGGCGATGGCCATTCTTCCGTTTGACCCCGTAGACCCGGTTATCCGCCGATCCGTAGTACACGCGTTTCGCGGTCACGATGGGAAGCGTGGGTGCCAAACCGGGAACCTGCAGCCGCCAGCGGCGGCGCCA
>SMVB01066725.1_pt1 | contig 10738 bp, 14 predicted proteins | sample 2456461 | NCBI WGS metagenome assembly SMVB01 (sample SAMN11095934, study PRJNA526329) | marine sediment metagenome | biome: Marine sediment; feature: Surficial sediment; material: Deep marine sediment; isolation source: Hadal surficial sediment | place: Pacific Ocean | collected 2014-05 | depth...
ACCCTCAGTACCAGGAGCGACAATGACTGCCTCGCCCGCGGCATTCACAATGACACCAGCAGACCAACTTGGACTGAAGCCGTGTTCGCCACGGATGTCATAGACGGCGAAACCAGACTCAGGAATCGCAAGCGATCCAACCGACTGGACACCGGTGCAACCACCAAGCACACACATGCTTGCGGCCACAGCCATAACAAAAAGATTTCGCATTATAAAATGCCTTTCGGGAAAAGTGAAAGTTTGCAAACCCCCACAAACGATGTGAAGTTCGGAATTAGTTTGTTGGTGAGACGCCTCACGCCTCATACTAAAGTATACTCTATTCTACCCTAAAGTCAAGGGAAACCTCAGAGAAAGTGATGTCCTAGACGAAATAATCCTCAAGGGTTGCCAGTCTTACCGCACTCCAACCCACACTGTCCAAGATGTGCTGTAGCGGGTCTAGGAAGGACTTCCGGAAGTGCTGCTCGTAGTCCACATGACCGTGAATGTCAAACTCCTTGGGCAAAGAGTTCGGGAATGACACCACTCGATCTCCCATGGTGTTCGGCACCATCAGGAAAACAAACTTGATCTTGTCGCCCTCAACGATCTCTCTGTACTCTCTCGTCAACTTGTGCCGCTTCAACATCTTGTTAAAGATCAACGCACCCTTGACCGCGATCGGACAGCTTTTCTTGTAGATGCGAAGCGGGTCGTGGTATTTGGCTAGGTTGTTCACGCCTCGCGGAAACGCCACTAGCTCAGGCTCAAGACCCATGAACGTCTCTTTGAACCCTTCGACAAACTCGATCAACTCGTCGTTGGTTCCCTGCATGACAATTCTGATAGCATTCTTCAACTCGTCGCGTACCACCTGTGGTGTCGAGGATCTAGTCGTCTCGATACCCATGATTTTCAGCTTGGGTTCTGCATATTGCACACCCTCAGAGTTATGCACGTTCAAGATGTACCGTTTCTTAGCAGTCCAAACACCACGATCTGCGATCACTTCACGACCCATGACCATCTTCTGCTCGTATGCGTTCACATACTCTGCCAAGGCCTTGTATTTCTTGTCGATGAACGGCGCCAGGATCTGGTCGCAGGACTTGTCAAGGAATCGCACGATTGCATCGGTGTCTTTACCCTTGCATACCTGCTCAACCAGCTTCGACAGTCTGATATACACAGAGTCGGTATCGGAGGCAACGATGTATTCGTAGTCCTCAGTTTCTAATGTCTCGTTGAGGAACTTGTTCAAAGCATTCTCGATCCACCTGATCGAAAGCTGACCACCCAACGTGATCGCCTCGGCCTGTCGAATGTCGAAGAACCTAAAGTATTGGTTGCCCAACGCACCATAGGCACTGTTGAGACAAATCTTCAACCCCTGCTCTCTGGTGGAAGAACGTGTGGCCAGGTTGCTTAGGTCTTTAATCTCGACTTCGGTATCTTCACCTTGCTCTTGACGCTCTTTCAGTTTCTCGATCTTCTGTCGAGCGTTTAGCATGATCGCCTTCGACATCTTGCGGTCGTTATACATTTTCTCCATAAGAATCGGGAGGAATCCTCTACGATCTTGCACAAAAAATTGACCGTTCGCTGCCAAGCACAAGTTGTGATCTTTCACTTGTTGTGTGTCGATGCTCTCGGTCAACAACTGATCGACCAACGGCTTGCCATACAACCCAATCAAGTCCTCGGGAACATCGTCCTCCTCCACGATAGTTTCGGGGGAGATATTGTACTGCATAATCAGATGCGGGTACAAAGAATTCAAGTCGAACGACACCACCCAATCATGCATCCCTGTGATCGGTTCCTTGACGTAAGCACCTGAGTACTGTTCGGTCTTGCTTCGGGACTCTTTCTGCGGTATGACAATCTTACGGTCACGCAGATGGTTGTAGATCAGTGCGTCCCAGGTTCGTACCTGAGAGAACGCTTCCTCGAAGTTGATCTTTGCCAGATACGCCAGCGATACATGCAACTCGATCAGTCGCAGCTTCTCGTCCATGCGGTAGACCAGATCAACGTCATGGATATTGTACTCGATAAACTTCTGGAAGTTTTCTCGGTAGAACGATGCGATGCCATCATACTCAGCGTATGACAACTTCTTCTCGCCGAGAACCTTCCACGCTATGTGGCCTAAGGCCCACGACTCTTGATTCTCATAGGTGTATTTCTTGAACAACTCATAGAAGTCTAGCGTTGAAGTACCGAGTAGTTCATACACGGTGTAGTCTTTACCCCACTTGTTGATCGTCTTAGTACGAACCTGTTTCCATGGAGACAGACGCTTCATCTGTCGTTCACCAAGAATCTGTTCGATGCGGTTCACCAAGTATGGAATGTCATAGAACCTAACGTTCCACCCGGTGATAATGTCTGGCTTCAAGCGAACCCACAACTCAACGAAGTCTTGCAGCATCTCAGCTTCATCGTCGTAACAATGACAGTTAGTTTTCAGTGAGCTATCAACATCGGTAAAGGGTTCAGAGAATTGACCTAACCCAAATACCCATCGCTCATTCTTCACCCGCACCGTGATGGCATTGATTCTCTCTGTTGCAGCTTCGGCTTCTGAGAATGCTGTCTCGCATTCAGTTTCAATATCAAGGCATATGGTGGTCATCTGGGAGAGATCGTATTGAATCTCAGCATCAGTGTTGTTCGCAATGTACTGCGTTGACCAGTCGTTGTTGCCGTAGATTTTGAACGCCTCGACGCCCTCATATTGCTTCAAGAATTCCTTGCAATCTCTGATCGAACCCGGCTCGATGGGTTCAACACACTCACCCTGCAACGTGTGCCAAACGCTCTCGTTCTGAGTAGGCACGAACAGCCGCGGCTGATACTCGATTTGCTCGAACACCGGCTTGCCGTCTCGAATCGCCCGGTACAGAATCTTGTTCCCGGACGTGCGGACGTTAGTATAAAATTCACTCATTCTAGATTGTTCTGCTCTGTCCAAGCGTAATGGTCAAGGTTTCCCATGACATTTTCGTAGACGTGCTGGCAAGTGTTCTCGCCTTGCTCATTAAGATATAGATGCGGTTGGTCATCACCGGCAATCGCTTCATAGATTTGTTCTTGAATGCACTTACCTTCGACCATCAATTTCAGATGGGGCTTGAGTAAGTTAGCGTTCGCAGCGATACCGTCACCTTCTTCACCGTGTCGAATACGAATCTGAACGATGGTTCCCGAGGCGGCTTTACCTGGCTTTGGATGGTCGATCACTTCGATAGACCAATCAGGACCGAATCGTTCATACAAATCGTCCCGCACCAATCCCATCACAATGTCATCTTGATCCGGCATTTTGCACCATAAAAATTGATTCGTCTAATCATCATTACGAAAGGGCATCGTGCGGTATACGTCACGTTCCATCTGCCATCTAGGTTCCCAAAGCTGTCGCTCGTCAATGCGGCCACGCTCATACTGGAACAGCATTGCTGCCGTTAGCAAAACGATTAGCACAGTCATCCAAATCAACTGTCGGATTACCCGTTTCCAGGTTAGCTTACGCTTCGGTTTCAGTGACGCGAGAGCCGAGAGCAGCAACGTTCGAACGTAATGGCGCATCATGTATGTCGGTAGCATGTCTTTTCATATCCTCAGGATCAGGACTACGACGCAACGTAACACTCGGCTTCGTCGGTTCGCTTACTGGTTCGGATGTAGTTTTTTCAACAAGCAGAATTGGTTCTTTCGTTTCTGCCTCTTTACGCTTGCGGTCAGCTTCGATAAACTCACCCGGCAAAAAGATTTTCAAATCGTTCATATCTACTGCTACGTCACCAATGAGGCCCCGTTCGACCCGCTCCTCTAGATCAATCATACTCATACCAGCACGGGCAATGATCGCCATGTGGTCAATGCTTCGGTCGCCACCAACCCACCAGAGCATATGGTCGAAGGCTGTGTAAGCATGGTCAGAGATTTTTCGTATGTCAGGGTTCCAAGGAGCAGCTTCAATGTCGCTCGACTTGAACGCGGTGACATACAAACCCGTTGCCGGGTCACGGGGCATATCGTCCCACTTGGGGTCGAGCAGGTCACGTTCGATTCGTTCTTCATGATCCATGATCGCACAGGCATTCCACACAACTGCGGCAAGATGATCTTCCTCTCTCGCACCACCGACCCACTTCTGTAGGTGACGAAACGAAGATTGGAAGTAACGAGAGATCGGTTGACCTAGTTCCCAGTTTCGATCGCCGTACTTGACAGCACCGTTTTCGTAGTGAACAGACAACCGAATGATGCCATGAATCGGAACCACGAAGGGATCACACACTTTCGCAATGCGAATCAATGCGTGAACCGGCAGCAAATCTGGACGGCCCTTGCCTTCTGCTGAATCACGACGACTTCCCGAATCAAATTTCTGATGCTCTTTGCCTGTAGACATCACTCGATCAAACTTTGCCATCTTTCTTGCCTCCTTCAATTATAAAATCATACACCGGTAGAACCGAAGCCCCCAACACGATCGGTGGTCTGTGCTGGTTCGACATCGGTTTCAATCAAATCATACTTGGGTAACTCAACCAATTCTGCCTGAGCAATCCTCTCGCCGTGACCTACGATAAGAGTTTCATTCGTTATGTTATGTAGTGAAACAACCGCTTCGCCGAAGTAGTCGGAATCAAACACACCAACACCATTCACGATCGGCAATCCTCTTCGGACTCCCATGCTTGAACGCGAAAACAATCGCACCGAATATCCTTCGGGGGTATCAAAAACAATTCCCGTGGGAACCAATACGCGGGCCCCGGGATGAATATGAACACCACGACGACCATCCGAAGTCACACCGGGAACCGGAGTTACTGGAACGAGATCGTTGTTGGCGTCGTAAACGCGAACCTCTTTAGTTGTGAAGTGTGCGTGAAGATCAAAACACGCGGACTGTTTGGTTCCGAAACGCGGGTCTGGAACATCGGGATACAGTTTATAGAATTTCAGGATTGCCCTGTGGCTCATAACAAAAACCTCTCAATTATTTAGTAGCGCCGCTTACCAATGTTATACTTTGGTTGCAACTGCCACTCACTTTTTTCACCATAGGCAAGAATCTTGATCTGACTGATGGGTGCTACCGGTTCCTGTGTTCGGTCCGGCTCAGCTAGGTCAAGCAACTCCCACTCGGCGAGCAAGTTTGCGATCGTGTTTCTTCGGGCTACGTCGTTCGAAGAAAAGTTGGTCGGCATTCCGTCGAGTGCGAACAACTCTTTGAAGTGAACGATGTAGTACTTGCCTCTCTTATGCAGAATATGGCAAGACTGGTACAACTTCTTCTCTGTTCGGGAAGAAACTCCAATTCGTGTCAGGGTTTCACGGACTTTCAGAAAGTCGTCCGGCTGCCGCAGCAGGATCTCGATCAAATCTTCCACGCCAATAAGCGTGACTCGTCTCTCATCTTGGGACATTTTTACTACCTCAAATCGCTGGATCATTCCCATGCATAGTACATGGTAGTTATCCATATTTAGCGATCTACGGCTTTAGCGTCCCTTACGAACACCTCCAGTGTCCAATAGATGTTTGATACGTTCGATCTGTTCCGGTGTCAGCAACACCAGTGCTTCAATCGCACGACGATTTGAGTACTGGTAGAATTCCTTCACGGCTTCCAAATCCTCTGGTTTTTCCACTTTCAACCAAGGACTAAAACGCTTTCGTTTCTTCACACCGTTCAGCAAATAATCAAACTGCAACTTGTGATCTATACCATGATGACCGTTCATCTGGTTCGCTTGAAAGATGGTGTCGGGGAAGTATGACAGACATCTATTAACGACGAAAGGAAGATACGACGCTTCATCGCGGGCATCTTCGGGGTCGTCAAGCAACGGTTGCTTGGTTTGATTGATGGCTTTCAGCCAGTCGGTCAGGTTCATGTTCGTACCAACGGTGCCAATTCTATTCGACGTTGCTTAGATCGCTCGACATACACAGTCGATCGGTCGCAACCTAGAAAGTCTCTACCCTCATGGTCGCAGGCGATCGCGGTCGAACCACTACCAGAGAAGATGTCCAACACTACGTCACCGGGGTTGGTGTTCGCTCTAATGATTCTCTGCAACAGAACAATGGGTTTCTGCGTCTTGTGCCACCCGCAGTACTCATGACTGGTCGTGTGGTTGTTCTTCTCCCACACGTCGGTTGGAATCTTACCGAGAGGATTGTTCTGTGCTGTTGCTCGCACATTCTTTGCCATCTTATATGGGATGCGAATGTCATCAGCATTGAACACAAACTGTTTACCCTTCGAATACATGAGCAGATCCTCATGCTTTCGCGGGAACGTTCTCTGTGTGCGACCACCCCAATCGTAAGACCAGATGATCCAATTCTGGTAAAACATACCAGGGATGCGATCGAGAACCTCCATCTTATACTTGAGGAACGCATTCGTCTTGGTAGTGCCCCAAACGTACATGCATCTCTCTGGTTTCAGTACCCTAACACACTCGCGGGTCCACAGACGGCACCACCTGAGATATTCTCCCATCGTGTCCCATTGCTTATCCCATTCTTCGTCGATAACGTCGAAGTACGGCGGGTCGGTCAACACCAAATCAACTGAGTTGTCCTCAAGACCAGCCAAAAATTTCAGGCAATCATTACATTCGATCATTTCTTGCTCGGTATCTTCATGTTCTCAACCAACTCATTTTCGGTCCACGTTGGCGTACCGTAACGGTGTGCTGCGGTCAGCTTCGCACCCGGCTTCGTTCCAACGATCACCACGTCGGTACGTCTGGAAACTGACCCCATGATGGACGCACCGAATCCCTCTAACTTGTTGGTCAATTGGATACGGGTGAAGCCTTCCAACTTACCTGTAAGCACGAACGACTTACCCTTGAAATCGTAGATAGGTGCGGTCGCAACCTGCAACAATACTGGAGCATGTGGAATACACAATGCTCGGGCGTTGTCGATCGGGTCGATCTTACCGAAGGCGCGTAGCTCGTCTCGGTACTCCTGCAACTTGCGGCGTTCGATCACTCCCAGCGAAGGGTGATCCGCCAACACGGAAACTGCCCTATGTACCCAACCATCTTTGGTGGTTAGGCCAGTTATGATTGATTCAAGGGTGATATCTGTCATTACTCAACTGCTGCCGCGTCAAACTCGATAAGTCTCTTTGACAAGTCGGCGGTCGGTTCGGTAGCAATCCACTGATTGTATTCCATCATGCTCAGGTCTGCCGCAAGATCATTCTTGATCGTCGGCACCAGAATATAAGCAAACAAATGTCGGAAGCGGGGGTGATCGCCATAGAGAAGGTAGCACAGAAACTTATCAGCTTCATAACGCAGACCAAACTCATGCTCGAATTCGTTGTCCTCGATCGACTTAGAAAAAACGTCCTTGTCGAACGATCGCAACGTGCCCGTGCGATCTATACCTTTGAACGTGTACGTTCCTAATCGCAATGCGGTAGCGATACGCAACCACAAGTGACCAAACTCATCCCACGCATCCAATTGCTTGGTAATACAGAACGCCACATAGTCAGGGTCGCGTTCAGTCTCAGCTAACTCAGCATCCAATGGCGCCGGATCAATCGACCAACGCTGGTCTTGTTTCTTGGGGATACGGGTTAGCTCTTGCACCTTGACACGTTGCCGAGCCTTCTTCGCATCACGAAACTTTTGTTTCTTGTTCTTGTTCTTTTTATTTGCGTTGCGAGCCATTAGTGTTTCACCGCATAGGTTTTGATAAGATGGATCGGAACCGGGATCCAACCTTTGTTCTCGTTCCAAAAATTCCTGACCAGGAAAGCATCGTACGGCATGTCACCTACTAAACGATTGATCGGGCGACACTCAACGTAGTCTTGCGTTACGTCATCCTCTTTGTGTTCGACCACAATTCGGACAATCTTGCCGTCAAGATTCTCGTACTCCAACAGCACCGATTCTTCCTGCTCTATAACACCGTCCAGCCAGTCTTGGAAGAAGTTGTCAGCAACCTCCGGAGGAAAGAAGAAGGCCATGGGCACACACTGGAGCAGCACGTTGTCGTAAAGATAACCCTTTCGCTCTCGGTCGAAAGCGTTACGCAGGTACACGCACTGGTCGTGGAAGTTCTGAAACTTATACTTGCGATCTAGATCCTCAACGGCCTTCATGAATCGTTTGAAGTCGTCCTTGCGACCTTCCTCAAGCAAGAAAACAGGGTTGAAATCTCCGTTCTGGAGACTAGCCTCGGACGCACCGAATGACCCCGCAAGACTATTGAATTCTTTCTCGAAATCTTCTATCTTGTACTCAGCACCCAACGCTCTGATAGCGGTAGTCAACTCTTTAGCTGTCGCGGGAATCTCCATCTCATCGGCCCCTGTAGGTCCATTATGTAGGGGATCGTTATCCGATGGCATAACCAGAAAGAACATGCTCATTTGAATTCACATTCCAGCATGATCTCGGTCAACGCGGCGACCAAGTTGATCTCCTGGTCAGCGACAAACGCTGCCTTGTACTGATACTCAGCGATAATCAGCACAAGCTGCGGGATCGTGTCTTTCTTCATGACATCGTAAGCAGAATCATAGAGTTTTCTGAACACTTCAACCGGGTCGTTGTCGATGTTCGACGCAACCCACTTACGCATGTCGGTAAACTGTTGCGCCTTCAACGCGGCGACCAGTTTCTTGATCGACACTTCACCCACGTTCGACAGGATACCAGTGTCGATCGAACCTGATCGACCGTAACGCTGTAGCTCACCGATGATTCGTCGGAAGTCAGGGAAGTGTTTATGGATTAGCTGTGCGACAACCTTCTCCTCGAACGGGATGCCCTTCTCATCCAAGATGGACGAGCAACGCTCAAGCAACTGTGTTGCAAGAGCAGGCTTCTCAGCGTTCGGGATCTGGAATTCAACCACAGCACACCGCGAATGAAGCGGTGCGATGATTTTGTTCTTGTAGTTGCAGGTGAAGATGAACCGACAGTTGGAACTGAATTCCTCGATCATACCACGCAACGCGGGTTGCGAGGACTGCGGGTTCAGGTGGTCAGCTTCGTCGAGGATCACGACCTTGATGCCACCCGACAGCGACACGGCCGACGCAAACTGACGAACCTTCGTTCGAATCACGTCGATGCCTGACTCTTCGGATGCGTTGATGAACAGTGCATCTAACTCTAGCTCAGCACACAGCGCCTTTGCTACAGTAGTCTTACCGCAACCAGCACCACCGGCGAGCAGAAGATTTGGCATGTCGCCAGTCTTGACGACATCGTTGAACGTTCGTTTTATAGCCTTGGGGAGGATACAATCGTCAATAGTCCGAGGACGATACTCCTCAACCCAAAGAAAATTATCGGTCGCTGTAATCATTACGATCCTTACACTTATAGTATAGCATATATTCAGGCAATGTCAAATTTTCCTAGCAACATATGCAGATTTGATGTTCCGTCAGTCGCTACAATCGCGGGCCGGTTCCAATCATGGACAATTATATGCTCCGCTACGCGAGCGAGATTCCTAATCAAAGAATCTTCCTCATTGAACATCTTGGACTGTCCCTCCCTCTCATAGAGATTGGACTTTGCTCTCCAAATCCAGACATCTTTGCCCCTGAGTTGCAGCGTCAATAGTTCGATTTGTATGATGCGAGAGAACGCTGCGGCGATTATCGCCTCGTGGAGCAATTGCTTTTCTCTCTCGGTCCAGTTGAGTGCGTCTCTTTCGATGCAGTAGTCGTTGTAGTACCAAATCATATTCGGTTCAACTTTATGGGCACCGATAGGCGCGAAGCCGAAATCTTGGTCCCAAATCTGTGGCCACAAATCCATCTCTCGCCATCCGTGAATCATACCACACCATCAAACGAGCTAACGTAAGCCTCTTTGTTCTCGATAGTTTTGTTCAATTTTGCAAGGTCGGCTTTCAACTTCGCCACCTGCGGAATGTATGTCTTATTCAGGTGGAGATCCTTAGCGAAAGGATCATCCTCGGGCAACGCACCGGTAACTTGTACTCTGTCTAGTGCATTGTGGATCCTCGACTCCATCGTTTCTCTAGTGGCAACCAGGGAACTCAATTCGTACACATGATCGGCATGATTCATCATACCTTTCGTGTAGTAATACTTTCCGTCTTTGCCTCTGTGCATCGGCAACCATTCAACTTCGATCATCTTAATCAGAGCGCCGAACAGGTTGCCCAGTAGCGTTTTCTGGACCTTGAATTTGCGAACCTCTTTCTTCTCAAGGTGTTTGACCGAAACCTCAGTGCCTTGAAACTGGAAAACGGTTCTAAAGTGCTCCGACCCCTGAGAAAATATTTTTCCCACCGAATTTTGGAGCAAGGTCTGCTGGTCCAAAGTTCCCCAGTTATGGAACATCTCTACACTAACATCACCACCGGTCTGATCGCTGCTACCGGTCCAACGCCACTCAGGAGGAGTGCTGCGTCTTTCACCAGCCATCCAACCGGTCACACCATCAGGTATAAACCGCTTGTCCTCTTCCCACAATCGCATGAGCAGATGAATAAGTTTAGGGCACTCGTTATGGTTAGGATTCTGCCTCACGTCAAGTCTCCACTGACTACACGCTTCGGAGGAAAGGTCCACACTCCGTGGTGGTCGATGACGTGCTTCGGTTTATCCTGACGCTTCTGACCCAAGATGTCTACGATCTGGCTGAAAGACAGGGGCATGAAGTTGTTACAGTCAACACCGATGTCCATGCTTAGAGCATTAGGCATG
>SMVB01285118.1_pt1 | contig 10738 bp, 9 predicted proteins | sample 2456461 | NCBI WGS metagenome assembly SMVB01 (sample SAMN11095934, study PRJNA526329) | marine sediment metagenome | biome: Marine sediment; feature: Surficial sediment; material: Deep marine sediment; isolation source: Hadal surficial sediment | place: Pacific Ocean | collected 2014-05 | depth 0-1...
CGATCGGATCGGCGTCCGGCACGGGGCGGGTCGTCAACAACCGCGGGTATGCGTCCGGACTCGCCAACGCGTGGACGGTGGTTCCTGCCGCGGAGCTCGGGAATCGCAACGTCGGGCGCGTAGCCGTGAAACGGTCGGCGCTACCGCGCGGGCTGGATCAAGCTTCGAAGACGCTGGTGTCGGGCGCTCTGCGTGTCCGGCGCCCAGCGTCCCTGATTCCCCGCCCAGCCCGCAATGCGACGGCGCCGACGACGCTCTCCGGCCGCCGGGTGGTTGTCGCCGGGGGGACCTCCCGAATTGCGCCCAGCGCGACCCGTAACGCCGGCAACACAGTCACCCCTGGAGCACAACGACGATCCGCGGTGCCACGGCTCGGTAGCGCCACCCTCGGAACGGCCGGACTGCGCACCTCGATCCCGACGACCGCGGCGCCGCGGGCAACGCCGCGCAGCCCCACGGTCGTCCCGCGGTCCAATGGCCAAGTCGTCCCCGGCGCCGCACGGCGCGCCATGACACCGCCGGCAACCCGGAGTCAAACGCCTGCCTCCACGCGGAGCCGCACGCCCTCATCGGCGACCGCGCGGTACCCGACCGTGCGGAGTAAGACGCCGACGACCGGTGGCGCGACCCGGTATCCGACGAGGAACCGCGCTGCGCCTGCCGTGGGCGCGGTGCGCTACCCGACGACGCGCCGGGCAGGGCCACCGAGCGCGGCAACGCCCCGCGCCATGACGCCCTCGCGCTCTGCTCGACGCCCGTCAGCGGTCCGCGCGCCGACAGGCTCCGGCGGTCGCTCTACACCGTCAATGCGCTCGGCGACCCCATCACGGCGGGCACCCACCATACGCAGCGCGCCGCGGGCTCGACCCTCCGGGGTCCGCTCCGGGTCCTCGGTTCGACCCGCCGGTGGTCGCTCCGCGCCATCGGTTCGGTCTGCGGCGCCGCCGCGTTCGAGCGCCGGCTCCGCGCGTACGGCCGGGCGCCGAAGCCGCGGCCGTGGCGGCGTGCCCGAACCGGACGGCGATACCCCATAGCCCGCTGTTGAGCGCCTCCCGCAGGTACGGCGAAGGGCAGCGGCGCGGGGCGCGGGCACGCCAACACGGCACCGGCTTCGGGGCCCGCCGGGACGCTTGCGCTCACTCATACCCTCAACTACCATCGGCCTTATCTGGAGGGTGTGATCTCACCCTCGTTCCATCCGGAAATCCTGTGAAATGACGGTCGAAAGTCACAAGTTCGAGATCGAGACCAGCGAGCGTTTGGATCTCGTGGATCTCACCCAAAGGGTTCGCGAGCTCTTCAACGGCTCGGCGGTCAAAGAAGGTGTGCTGTACCTGCACTCTCTTCACACCACGACGGCCATCATGATCAATGAATGGCAGGACGCGCTTATCAAGGACCTGAAGTTGTTTCTCCAGGACATCGTCGACGACAGAGACTACTTCTGGCACAACGATCCGGAGCACAGCGACTGCGTTCGGAGCAACGCCACGTCGCACCTACGCGCGGCGGTGCTGTCACACAACGTGATGGTGCCGATCGAAAACGGCAAGCTCGCCCTCGGCCAGTGGCAGAGCATCATCTTCGCCGACCTCGACGGGCCTCAGAAGCGTTCGATCGTCGCCCAGATCATCGGCGAGTAGCGCGCCGCTCAGTTCGAGCTCGGCCAGGCTTGCCCGCCGACCTCCAAGCTGGCCCGATCTTTGAACGATTCCCAGGTGAAGTGCCGGTGGCTGATCTCGTCTTCGTCGATCGTCCAACACCACAGCACGTTGGGATCCGGTGAGCGAAAGTCGACGGTGAAGATTCCCTTCGGCTCGGCGCCCATCTCCAGGACCGCTTGCTGCCACACGCTCAGAATCGCGCGGGTCTCGTTCTGGAGGAGGCGGAACGCCTCAGGATCGCTTTCATCGTAGTCACGGCGGACCTCGCCGAGGCGTTCCCGGACCCTGGAAGTGAGACGGGCAAGCTCGGGAATCGCGGCGTTGGCGTCGTCGAGGGTGAAAACACGATAGGGGTACATGGTCGAGTGTTCGCGTAACCCCTCGCAAACGAGGAGTTTTCCGGGGGCGCGCCAAGGTGAGCGCGAGAACGTCGGGTGGAGCGTCTCATCCCCTTGCAGGCAGACGCCAAGAATCATATCATCGTGTGCCTGCGGTAGCCTTTCCGGGCGGGCGGCGTCAGCCCCCCACACCCGACCCCCCGCCCGAGGGATTCCGGGAGCCACCCACCGCCCACCTCACCGGAATCCCCTCGTCTACTGACCGGTGCAGGCGGCGCCCGCCGCTTCGGGGGCCCGGTGACAGTGGAGACGTCGATGCAATTTCAAGCCTTCAGGATGGAGCGCTGGCAATCTACCTACGAGCACGCGGTGCGCTTCAATCTTTCGGAGAGCGGCGTCGAGCCGTTGACCCTCGGCGAGCTCATCGAGATCGCCGAAATGGACGCCGCCGGGTTTCATTCCACGCTCATCGAATACAACCCGTCAGACGGCTCGCCGGCTCTGCGCGCCGCCATCGCTGACATGTACGCCGGAGCGACGCCGGCCAATGTTCTGGTGACCAACGGCGGATCCGAAGCCAACTTCGTGATCGCCTGGTTGCTGTGCGACCCCGGCGACGAGGTCCTCTACGTCGCACCCACGTACATGCAGGTCCCGGGAATGGCGAAGAACTGGGGTTGCACGGCGCGGCCGTGGCATCTGCGCGAGGATGACGGCTGGCAGCCTGATCCCGACGAGCTCTCGGCGCTGGTCACCGGCGCCACCAAGCTGATCCTGGTCACCAACCCGAACAACCCGACCGGCGCGGTACTTTCCGAGGAATCCATGGACCGGATCGTGGCTGCCGCCGAGCGCGTCGGCGCTTGGATTCTCGCCGACGAAATCTATCGAGGGGCCGAGCTCGATGGGGTCGAGACACCGACGTTCTGGGGGCGCTACGACAAGGTCTTGATCACCTCCGGCATGTCGAAGGCTTACGGCTTGCCCGGCCTGCGGATCGGATGGGCCGTCGTTCCCGAGCATCTGCGGGAGTCGCTCTGGGCGCGCAAGGACTACACCTCGATCGCCATGGGAAGTCTCAGCGACCGGCTCGCCACCGAAGCCCTCAGACCCGACGTGCGGGCGCGCATTCTGGCGCGCACGCGCGGCGTTCTCAACGAGAACTGGCCGGTTCTCGAGGACTGGATGCGTTCGCGTGGCGACACGTTCGTCTGGCAACCGCCGCGCGCCGGTGCGATCGTATACGCTCGCTACGACTTGCCGATCGGGGGCCTGGAGCTGGCCGAAAAGATGCGGGTCGAGGCCGATTGCCTGATCGTTCCCGGCGAATATTTCGACATGGCGAGCTACGTGCGTCTGGGATTCGGATCCGAAACCGAGCGCCTTCGAGAGGCGCTTTCGCGTTGCGGCAGCGTCCTCGATTCTCTCGCCGGCAAGGCGTAGCAGGCCGTGGCGAAGGAAACCGTTTTTTCGGGCATCCAGCCCAGCGGCGAGCTGCACCTGGGCAACTACTACGGCGCCATTCAGAACTGGGTGCTGATGCAGGACCGTTTTGATTGCGTGTACTGCATCGTTGACTACCACGCCGTCACCGGGCGCACGGGCAGGGAGTCCGACAAGTTCCAGGATCCACGACACGAGTCGTTGGCGACCATGTCGGTGCGGATGGCGGGCGACTTGATCGCCTGCGGTATCGATCCAGAGCGTTCGATCCTGTTCGTCCAGTCGCACGTCCCGGAGCACACGGAGCTCGCCTGGGTGTTCAGCTGCGTGGCGGCCTACGGCGACCTTGCGCGCATGATCCAGTTCAAGGACAAGGCCGAACGCTCCGACTACGTCAGCGTCGGGCTCTTCACATATCCGGTCCTGCAGGCGGCCGACATCCTGCTGTATCGCGCCGCCAAGGTGCCGGTAGGCGAGGATCAGGTGCAGCACCTCGAGCTCGCTCGCCGGATCGGACGCCGGTTCAACACGCTGGTGGGCGAGCAGTACTTCCCCGAGGTCGGGGCCGAGCTCACCGAGGGCAAGCGCATCATGTCGCTCGGCGACCCGACCCGCAAGATGAGCAAGAGTCTCGGCGACAAGCATTACATCGGCCTGATGGAGGAACCCGACGCCATCTGGAAGAAGGTTCGTTCGGCGGTCACCGACAGCGGTGAGCAGGTCGGCCAAGCGATGACCCCGGGCGTCGCCAACCTGTTCGAGCTCTTGCGCCTCACCGGAGCCCCCGGCGACGTCGTCGACGGTTTCGAGGCCCAGCACGCCGCCGGCGAGATTCGTTACGGCGACCTGAAGACCGCCGTCCAGACGAACATCCTGAGGGTTCTCGACCCGATTCGCGAACGCCGTTCGCGGCTGTCCGACGAAGAGATCCAGGACATCCTGGCGGCCGGCGCCGGACGTGCTTCGGAGATCGCCGAGGCGACGATGGCCGATGTCCGCGCCCTGGTCGGAGTGGGTCCGCCGCAGCGTTGATTCCGGTGATCCATGCGGCCCGCACCGCCTCGACCCGTCGAGGAGTGCGGCCTAACCCGCATATCTCAACGCCCTCCTGCTGCGGGCGCGGAGTTGTCCAGCTAACCGCCGCCCGTTTTCGCCTCGATCGTCGGGTTCTGCCACAACGACGGCAACATTTCGGCGTTGATCAGCCGGGTCATCTCCTCGGCGCGGCCACTCTCGTACACAACCCGGAAGCGGAGCTCGAGCTCACCCTCAGGATTGAATAGTCGGTCCGGCGAGTAGGCGACGAGATAGGTGCTCAGCGGATCCGCGCACGGCTTCGGGCACAGGAAGTAGGCCACCGAAACGCCGTTGCCGAGTGTGGCGCGGTGCAAAACGTACCGATCGATGCGTGCCGTGCCGTTGCCGAGCTCGACCTCGCCCGCGGTCACGATCTCGACCAATCGGGCGTCGGCGGCGCCGCCATCGACGTTGATGATCAGCTCGCGGGTCTGCCTGCCGGTGATGTTGAGCCGCAATGAACCCCCGAATCCGGCCATACCGCACGCGGTCGCCGTCGCCAGAATGGTCGCGACACCAAGGAGCTGGAGCCCGCGACTACGTCCACGCACCGGAGACTTGAAACTCATCGTGCTTCCCCTGCCACCATTGCTTGAAGGCCACCAGACGCCGCTCGTGAAGGCCGCCAACCACCATTTTTACTCTACACCCGCCATCGGTGAGGGCAAAGGAGCGGTGCGCACTGTCCCGATAGGGGCGGCATCGCTCGCCGCCGCCGCTCCGCACCTCCTACGCGGCGGTCACGCGCCTTCCGCCGCCGCAACCAAGCGGATCACCTCGTCGCGCAGGGCGTCGGTCAAGACCTCGTCCGTGGGCTGCTCCGGCGAGAGAGCGGACCCGAACTCGAGGGCCACACAATGACGCCGGATCCGACCATCGCGCGGCCAGATCCGGTACGCGCCCCATATTCCCACCGGCGCGATCGGCACCCCGAGGTTGCGAGCCAGAATCGCCGCTCCACGCCGGAATTCGCGCACGCTACCGTCCAAGGACCGGCCTCCCTCGGGGAAGATGACCAAGACCATCCCGCGGCGGAGACCCTCGGCGGCCGCTTGCATGGCGCGCTCGAGGTTGCGGTTCGGGTCGATCGGGATGTTGCGGAACAGACGTCCGAGGGGCGCACCGATCGGGCCCTCGAAATACTCGCTGTAACCGACAAAGAACACCCGGCGCAGCGCACTGCGCGGCAGCCCCATACAGATCAAGAAAGGATCGACGTAGCTGGTGTGGTTGCCGCAGATCAACAGGGCGCCCTCGGCGCAGACGTTCTCGGCGCCGCGAACGCGAAAGCCGGCGATCAGCCACCAGAACCCACGCACGGCGCGCAAGAGTAGCCACATCACGTACTCGAGAACCGGTCGGCGGCGCAGATGCCTATCGAGCTCGTCGTGTGTTCCGGCGAGCACGTTGGCCCAGTTGCCCGTCGCCTGATCGGCGTCATGGCCCTCGCCGCCGGCCGGTCGGGCGTCCCGCAGCGCCTCGATCAGCTCGCCCACCGTGTGGACCCGTCCGCCAGCCTCGTCGTCGAGAGCCACGCCCCGAAGGCGCTCCAGTTCGGAGAGCAACTCGATGCGGTCGAGCGATTCCAATCCGAGGTCGAGGTCGAGATGGTCGCCGGGGCTCACCGAGGGTCTCTGCGCATAGCGCGCCACGACGGCGCGGACCTCGTCGGCCCAGGCCGGAAGCTCAGGCCCCTCAACCTCGGGGGTGGCGACGCCGGCGCCGGCGTCGTCGGCAACGCCGCGCTCGGCGATCTCTTCCTGCAGGACGAAGCGCTTGATCTTGCGGGTCGGCGTCCGCGGCAGCGGCGCGCTGCGGATCTGGAGGCTGGTAAGACGCTGTGGCCCGGGGAGCTTGATGCCCATCGTCTCCAGATCCCACTTGATCATCTCGCGCACGTTGACGTACCCGCGGCGTCGCGCCGCCTCGAGGTCGGGTACGACGACGGCGTGCAAGCGCTCTCCCCTGCCCGCGGCATCACCGATGCCGAGGATGCATATTTCCTCGACCAGCTCACTTTGACCGTAGTAGCCCTCGAGCTCGTCCGGGTAGATGTTCTTGCCCGAAGCGAGAACGATGACGTCCTTGGCGCGCCCGGTGATCTGCAGGTGGCCGTCGGGCAGCAGGCGGCCGAGGTCGCCGGTCCGCAGCCAACCGTCATGGAAGGCCTCTGCCGTCGCTTCCGGGTCACGGTAGTAGCCGATCATCAAGCTCGGTCCGCGCGCCCACACCTCGCCGATACCGTCTTCATCCGCCTCGTTGATGCGCACGTCGACGCCGTCGATGGGGCGCCCGACGGTGTCGCCGCGCAACTCGTCGAGCGGGCTCGCGGTGATGATCGCCGTCGCTTCGGTGAGCCCGTAGCCCTGGGCGAGCTGAAAGCCCCAATCGAGGAAATCATCGAGGACCTGAGCGTTCATCTTGGCCCCGCCCGTGATGAAGAGGCGCATCTGTTCGCCGAAGGGCGCGTGGGCCTTCTTCAAGAGCCGGCGCCCGATCGACCACCCGAAGCGCCGCCGAACCCAGCGGCTCAACCCGATGAGCGCACCGGCGACATAGCGGCGCATACGGGGGGCGCCCTCGATCGTGCTCGTCAGGCGGTCGTGGAAGCGGTAGAAGAACGCCGGCACGCACACGAACACCGTGATCCGGTGGCGTCGGAACGCTTCGATGATGCCCTCGGCGGTCAGCTCGTGCAGGAAGATGACCCGCGAGCCGAGATACATCGGCCCGAGGCAGTTGGTGATCAGCGGCAGAACGTGAAACAGCGGCAAGATGCCGAGGATCCGGTCCTCAGGCGTGAAGGCGACGCGCTTGATACCCGCCCGCAGGTTCTCCAGTATCGAGCTCTGCCGGATCATCACCCCCTTCGGGTCGCCCGTCGTTCCCGAGGTGTACATGATGGTGCCGAGGTCGTCGGGCGCCGCGATCACCGGCGCCCATTGCGAATCCGCGCTGCCGTGCTCGGCGATGAATTCCTCGAAGGAGGCGAACCCCTCGAGATCCGGTGCGCCGCCGGGCTCCGGAACCAACAATGCGGGCGGCGTGGCGAGCGTCGCGCAGGCGGCGCCGAGCTTCGCGGTGAGTGCCGCCGACGTCAGGCATGCCACTGCTCCGGAATGCTCCACCAGCCGCTGTAGCACGCTCTCGTCGAGGGCCGGGTCGAGGGGAACGGTGACGCCGCCGGCGTACCATACGGCGAGGTAGGCGACCGGCCACGCCGGGCGATTCTCCATGCAAATCGCCACCCGATTACCGTCGCCGAAACCGGCGGCACGCAGCGCTTCACCGAGGCGCTGGACGCGCTCGATGAGGCCGCCGTACGTCAGGACGGTGGTGCCGTCGGCGCCCGCATGCTCGAACGCCACGGAGTCGGGCCGCGCCAGCGCGTGGCGGCGAACCGCGGCGAGGAAGCCGGCTTCGGGGCTCATGGTGCCGGCAGCGTAGCAGCTTGTCGCAGCCCTGCCGCGGGCACCGTTACCCGCACCGTCGCGGCACAGGCGAAGCATTCCCACGCCGGCCGTCAGGGCCGGCGTGTGGGGTCTTCATCACCGCCGGAACATCCCCTGGAGCACGTAGCGGGCGATGCGCGGGTTCTTGCGCAGGCGGCGTACCGAGTACGCGTACCACATGGGCCCGAACGGTACGGCGACACGTAGCCGGTGACCCTTGCCGATGATGACGCGGCGCAGCGCCGGGTCAACGCCGTGCAACATCTGAAATTCGTAGCGCGCGGTGTCCAGGCCCAGGCGCTCGACGATCCGATATGCCTCCGCCACCAGCCAATCGTCATGCGTCGCGATACCGACGTAGCAGCCGCCGCCGAGCAGCTCCTCGAGCAGGAGCACAAAGCTCTTGCGCACTTCCTCGCGATCGACGTAGGCGATCTCGAGCGGCTCGATGTAGATACCCTTGCAGAGGCGCACGTTGGCCTTGATCTCGGTGAGACGGCGCACGTCGCTCAGGGTACGGCGCAAGCACGCCTGCACGACGCAGCCGACGTTGTCGAAGTGCTCGTTGAGGCGAAAGAAAATGTCGAAGGTGTCGTCGGTTGTCGGCGAGTCCTCCATGTCGATGCGAACGAAGTTGCCGTGGCTGCCGGCAACCTCCAGCAAGCGCTTGACGTTGTCGTAGCAGAACTCCTTGTCGAGCTGCAGGCCCAGATGGGTCAGCTTGATATGGATGTTGCTATCGAGGCGGTGCTCGGCAATCGCGGCGAGGACGTCCTCGTACTGCCGGACGGCGTCCTCGGATTCGGACCTCTGGGTGACGAACTCGCCGAGAATCGCCGTCGCTGCCATGAATCCTTGGGCATTGATATCTTCGACCGTCGCCACCTGGTCGTCGAGCGTCTCGCCGGCGATGTACGGGGCGGCAATACGGCGTACGATCGGCTTCGGAACGAGCGGTATCGTGGCGCCGATGAACTTGTCGAAAAGACTCATGGAAAATCAGCCCTCGCCGTCTGTTGGCCCGCCTGTCTCAACGCCCTCCTGCTGCGGGCGGGGACAAGCGCGCGTCTACGCCGTTGAGCTATGCCGGCTAGCCGCGGGTATGATACATCCGCCCGGGAGATAGCATGGACCAGCAAAAGATCAGCGCCGCGATCGATCAGCACATGGCCACGGTGCGCGCCGTCGCCTTCACGTTTACGAGCAGCGTCTTGGTGTACCTCGTCCTTGCCTGGCTGCTGACCGTACGGATGGGGATCGGGTCGTTCATGGAAGTCCCGAAGGCGGTGATCGCGGTGGTGGTGGCGGCGGGGCTCGTCATCATCTTCGCCGGGTACGCCATTTCGCGGTCGATTCTCGGCCAGCCGGCCGGCCCGAACCCCGAGGCCGGTGCGCTGATGCAGCGCTACATCAAGGCGGTCATCATCGCCTGCGCGCTGCGCGAGGTGGCCGCCGCCACTGGTTTCGCGCTGTCTCTGCTGAGCGGGGACTTGACCTGGGTTCTCGTCCTGGCCGGCACCGCCATGTTCTCGATGACGGTGCATTGGCCTCGGCGCAGCTCCGTCGAGGACTGGATGCAGCAACAAGAGCGCCGATCCTGATGGGGCGCCCGCGGCGTGGCTCCTGATGGCTCGTAGCAAGAAGCGTACGAGGAGCAAACAACGTTCCGCCAAGCCGTCGCTCGACAAGTACGCTCTCTACCAGCGCGCCGTGCAGGAGCCCGAGGCCGACATCGAGTTTATCGACGAGACCTTCGCGGCGCGGTTCGGGCGCACGCCGCATACCCTGCGGGAGGACTTCTGCGCCGCCGCCTACCTGGCCTGCGAATGGGTCAAGCACGACGACGCGAACCGCGCCTGGGGCGTGGATCTCGATCCCGAGCCGCTCGCTTGGGGCCAGGCGAACAACGCCGCGGGATTCGACGAATCACAAACCGAGCGGCTGGCGCTGATCGAAGGCGACGTCCTCGACGTCCGTCACGACCCGGTCGACGTGATCGTGGCCTTCAACTTTTCCTACTACTGCCTGCAAACCCGTAGTGAGTTGCTGCGCTACTTCGCCGCGGCGCACCGCAACCTCGAGCCGGGGGGGCTGTTCATCCTCGATATCTACGGCGGGCCCGAGGCCCAGGAGCTCGTCGAGGAGACCACGGAGCACGATGGCTTCAACTACGTCTGGGACCAGGACGAGTTCGACCCCATCCAGAGCCGCATGATCTGCTACATCCACTTCGAGAAGCCGTCGGGCAAGAACCGAATGAAGCGCGCCTTCAGCTACGACTGGCGCCTGTGGACAATCCTCGAGGTTCGCGAGGCGCTGAGCGAAGTCGGCTTCGCCGAATCCGAGGTCTACTGGGAAGGCGTCGAGGAGGAAACCGGCGAGGGCGACGGCATCTTCACCCTCGAGGAAAGCGCCGAGAACACCGAGTCCTGGATCGCCTACATCGTCGGCGTCAAAGAATAGCTACCAAGGAACCTTGGCTCCGGTGAAGTCGTAGAACTGTCCGTTGTCCTCTGCTGACAGCTCATCGATGAAGCGCAGCATTGCGGGAATACTGTCCTCAGTGGCCACAGGAGCCGCTTTGCCCCCCATGTCGGTAGCCACCCAGCCGGGGTGCAAGACGACGCAGATGAAGCCCTCGTCGCGGTAATCGATCGCCAGCGACCGCGTCACCATGTTCAGCGCCGCCTTGCTCGCCCGGTAGGAGTACGCCGCGCCGCTGCTGTTGTCGCCGATGCTGCCCATCCGGCTGGTCATGTTGACC